>OLOX01001862.1_pt1 | contig 18567 bp, 12 predicted proteins | sample 1672091 | NCBI WGS metagenome assembly OLOX01 (sample SAMEA3136644, study PRJEB25190) | human gut metagenome | reverse complement strand
CTTCCATTCGTAACTCTTTGTCGTTCCACAGCACTCCGTTGTGTGCGAGAGCAAAGCTGCTTCCGTCAACGTGACCAAGGAACGGGTGGTTATTCTGGTTAAACTGTGCATTACCCTGAGTCGTCATGCGAGTGTGACCCATCACGACGTTTACGCCGTGCGGAATGTGAATCTTCATTTTCTGAGCGGGAAGGGGGCGCTTATAAATGCGCAGACGGCCGTTGAAGCTGTAGGCAATACCTGTCGCGTCCGTACCGCGCACCTGGCATTCTCTTGCCAGAGTATTCAAAATTTTGTTCTTCGTATGGGTGCTGAGGCACTCCTTGAAATCAATTAAACCGAATAAACTGCACATATTACTCCTCCTCCGAAGTGTTTACAGGTTCATTTACATAAAGCCGACGCTCTTTCAAATACTGAATGAGTTCGGGTTCGGTGATGTCATCGAGAAAGTCAAACCAGCTCATGTCCTGCACGGCAGCGTCGGACATAGAAACAGCCACCTCGACGAGATGGTTGACCATCTGCAAGGTGGCTTTCAAAGTATTGAGTTTCAAAGTGCCGCGGAACATACGGATTTCGACCGTATCCGCGTTCGTGAGATTGACCGCCGTATAACGCCCAGCGCAGGAATTCTTTGCGTGGTTCATCTGCTCGGACGGGGTGAGGCGAATGCCGTACCGCGCCGCCCAACGGTTCATCTGGGACTGGGTGCGGCGGCTGAACCGCAGCAGCTCCGCCCAGAATTTCTCGACGAAATACAGCAGACGCGCAATCGCGGCTTCCTGCTGCTCGTAGGTGCAGCCAAAGGCCAGACGCGAAATATGAACGTGAAGTCCACAAGTCCCGGCCGCGTGGCTGAGATAGCCCATGCTCTGCGCTTTACGCAACACCTCCGCCCACGGCATTTCATTCAAATGGTACTCGAGTGTCATCGGGTGTGTGACAAGCTCGAGGCCTTCATCCAGACTGCCGTCCGTTTTGATGTAGAGATTTTCGGCGTTGGCGTTCGCGATGTCGAGCAGCTTCTGAGCGTTGCTGTTTACCGTACCGCCGTCGTCGATTTCGAGCTCAACGCCGAAATGCCGCAGACCTTTTCCGTGGAACACAAGGTCGGGCGTGTAGCTGTACTCATGGATAATGTCACAGTGCTCATCCCAGCAGGACGCGCAGTAAGCGTTGTTGTCACCGTCCCAGTACGCGCGGTCACGGTGGATAATACGCCCGCAGTCATCGCAGCGAATATAATATTCGTCAAAGCAATGCTCGCAGAGCGTGTGCGTATCATCCTCGACGATATTCTCCTCATAAAATCTCTCAGCACAGTGGTCGCAGATTACGGTCAACCGGTCGGCGCAATCCTCGCAGAGCCAGTCTCCCTCCACTTCAAACATATCCTCGGCAGGGTGCTCTGCACCGCAGTTTGCACAAATTCTTGTTTCCTTCATTGTCTGTTCCTCCATTTCGTATAGTAAATCTTAATATTCTTCAGCGAGCAGCATAGTAGAATGCGTCAAATCATCGATTACGAACACCTTCGCGTTTACCGCATCGTCGCACGGTACATCGAGCTCGTAACGGTACGGCGGCTGCTCCTGATCGTGGACGATGTGCTGACCGGTCGGCGATTTTGTCAGCGTGAATACCTGCAAGTAGTCTTTCTCTTCGACCTCCATCGTCAAGACCATGTGCCACATAAGGTTGGTCAGCCATGACGGAATGTCAGCAATCACGCCGCGCGTCAGGAATTTTTGATTTTCGAACATCTTTGATTGCTCCTTTCTGCATAAAATAAAGCTCCCGGAATATTTCCGGGAGCTTCTACATCTATAATATATATTCGAAAATAGAGAAAAAGCAGAAAAGCACAGTTGAATGTGCTTTTCTCATACATAAATTGTATTTACCTGTTGATGCGATGAGAAGCGTTTACTTCTCCGGCTGGATATACCGGTAGCAACTATCAGCCATCGATAGACCATCCGAATTATTTTTCTGGCAGTTAAAGCACATGTACTGCCTATTGCCGGGCAATACACTGACGAATAGAAGCGACGAATCTGTCAAATCATTGAAGCAAAAGCTGCGTCATCATCCACCGGTACACCGATGTCATCCCGCACCATCAGGCAACCCCAAAGCGAGAGCGCCTTACCATGCAAGTGATTCTTCCCTATACTTTCAGCCATAACTCCGTATCAGTTCAATAGAGTCCATATCGTCCGACAGAAAGGGAACTCCCTCGCCGCTGCGTGAGCGCTGAAAATGCATCTCCTCGCACATGGGGAAATACTTCATTCTGCACGCCTGTTTTGTTCACAGGCGGCTGCTCTCAAAGGGAAAAGGCGCAGCGGTTATGCCGCCGCGCCTTTCGGTGCTTTGCTTAGATATTTGCGTTCGTACCTTACTTCATCGCGCGGTACAGGAACGTCACGATCTGGGCTCTCGTGCAGGTGTCGCCGGAGCCGAACAGGCCGCCGCCGATACCGCCGGTGACGCCGTTCTTCTCCGCCCATGCAACCGCTGCTGCGTAGTATGCGTCAGAGGCTACGTCGCTGAAAGCGGAATTGCCGCTGACAGCGGGGCTGCCGCCTGCGCGCCACAGGAAGGTAACGATCTGTGCGCGGGTGCAGGAAGCGTCCGGGCTGAACGTGGTGTCGCTCGTGCCCTTGGTGATGCCGTTTTCAACCGCCCAGAGGACAGCCTTCTCGAAGTAGCTGCCTGCCGGGACATCGGTAAACGGCATGGCCGCGGATTTCGGCTCGGGCGAGCCTGCCGCACGCCACAGGAAGGTGACAGCCTGCGCACGGGTGCAGCCGGCGTTCGGGGCAAACAGCGTATCGCTCGTGCCGCCGGTCACGCCCTCCTGCGCCGCCCAGAGGACTGCATCATAGTAGTAATCTTCCGCGTGCACATCGGTGAAGAAGTTGAGCATGGTGTTGTCGTCCATAAAGACCGCCTTCACCGTGATCTTGCCCGCAGGCATGGTAAAGGTGTACCTGCCGCCGCCCTTGTCGGTCAGCGCGAGCGCCTTGCCGTCCTTGTCCAGCACGGTCAGGCTTTCGAGGGTGTAGCCCTTGTCGGGGGTCACGGTGATGGTCACAGTGTCGCCCTTGGAGGCAGACTCGGGAGAGACGGTCACGGTGCCGTGCTCATAGATGCCGGTCGGGATCTTGGTGTCGGGAATGGAGACGCTTCCACCGCCTCCTCCACCACCGCCGCCGCCGGAGGAACCGCCGCCGGAAGTGGAGTCTGTGATGCGGATGCTGATCTTTTTTTCAGCGATCACACTGGTATCTGCGTTGACTGCGGCGCAGATCAGGGTCATCGTGCCCTCCTGATCGCCGAAGCTGAGGGTATTTCCGCTGATCACGGCGTGGGTATCATTCTTTTCCAGCGTCCAGCGTACCGAAGCCGGGTAGGCCGCCAGCTCTTCCGCAGTAAAGGCCGTGCCGAACTGGTCGAGCGCCGTGACCTTGACCGTGGACAGGTCGAGCGCGGCATTTTTCCGGACGGACGAGGGGACGCCGTCTGCGGTGATCGCGGTCAGCCGTCTCGGCGCCGTGACCGTCAGGGTGATATGGTTGCTTTCGATGTCGCCGGAACGGGCGTAGATCTCGGTCGAGTCCTCCTTCAGCGCCTTGAGCGTTCCGTTTTCGAGCGAAACCACATCTGGTCTGGAGCTGACCCATTCAAAGCTGCCGCCGGTCATCTCTCGGCCGTACTGGTCGAAGCCGGTGGCGGTGAACTGCTCCGCGAGGACCGCGTTCTCATCCAGCCGCAGGACAAAGCCGTCCTTCCTGTCGGCGCGGATGGTCTTGAGGACGGGCTGCTGCTCGGCCTTGACAACGACATTCTTCGCCGTCTTTCCGGCAGAAGCCGAGGCCGCCTCAAGGATGACGTCCGCATAGGACGCCTCCGGGACGCTGCCGGCCGCAACGAGCAGCGTCCCGTTTTCGATCACGGCGTCGGTCTGGTTGGCGGCCGCGAGCGTCCACTCGATGTCGGACGGGACCGCGCAGGGATTGCCGTGCTGGTCGCGGACGAGCAGCGGGATGCGGGACAGGTCATAGGACGCGCCCTCGACAGCCGCAGGAGCGCCGCCGTTGTAGTACAGCTCGTTCAGATACGGCTTCGCCGTCACCTGTACGGCCAGCGGCTGCGTCGTTTTGTAAACCGGCTCGCCGTTCTCGTCCTGTCCGATCGGGTAATACAGGGTAACGGTATCCGTGCCGACGACAAGGCCGGTGAGCGTGCTGCCGCTGATTTCGGCATAGCCCTTGTCCGTGGCGAGCCGCCACTCGAACAGGCTTTCGTCGAGCGCCATGTCCTCGCCGTACTGATCCTTGGCCTCCACGTCGAGCGTGCTCAGGTCGAAGGTGTTCGCCGTATCGTCATTATAGATGAGATCGGGGATCGTGCCGTTCACGGTCAGCGTCTCGAGCTGCCGCTCGGGCAGTACCTGAAGCGGCACGCGGTTGGACTCGGTGTCGTTTACGATGGCGTAGATCTGATAATTTCCCGGCTGGGTAAATTCGATGTCGCCCGTGGTTTCGTCGATGGTCAGGCCGTCGTTGTCCTCCACGCTCCATTTAACTCTGCCGGTCACGTCGAAGTCCTTGCCGTCCTCGTCCTTGGCGGTCACGGTCAGACCCGAAACGTCGGCGGTGTTGCTGCCGTCGTTGAAATAGAACGGTTCAAAGCTGCCGCTTACGGTGACAGAGGACAGCTTGACGGGCAGGATGGTCAGCTCGACCAGCTCGCTTTTGAAGTCAGCCGTGGTCTCGATCGAAGCCTTGGGCTGATAGCGCAGGAACAGCTGCTTTCCGTCATTCGGCTTCCGCGCCTCAAGGACAGGGTAGCCGTTGCGGTTTGTCGTGACCTCGGCATACTCCGAAGCGTCGTGCAAATCTTCGTCCACGACCGTCCATTCGCCGCTCAGGCGCGGATTGAAGCCGTACCAGTCGACGTCAAACTCGTTTTTCGCCTCGACCTTGATGCTGTCCAGACGCAGGCTCTGCTGCTCGTACAGCGAAATCTGTTCGGTATCGGGTACGAGACGGTGGAGCGCATAGATCGGGTACACCTTCTGCGGGGTGATGACGGTGTTCTTAGATGTATAGTGGAACGAACCGAAGTACGGCGCGACCGGCTGACCGGAGCGCAGCTGATCGGCGGCCGTCTTGAATCCGCCCTGATACAGGCTGTTCATATCCAGACCATCGGGGTCGTAGCCGGTGACGTTCCGGTTCTGGATGCGGGCATCCAGATCCTCGATCGCGCTGAGGCCGTTCCGGCCGAAGGTGTACTGCTCAAACCCCCGGCCCTTCCAGCTGTCCACCGAGGTACCATTATTCCTGGTTCGATGATAACCAGTAACCGAGAGGAGCATGGTCTTATACTTGATGCGCACTGCACCGGTATAAGGAATGGTCGTTTGCAGGTCGGTTACATCGACATTGATGTCGAGACCCGTATGCGCCGGCAGCGGTACGGAAATGGTATCCGTAATGGACTGCGCGTAGGACTCCTCCTTGCTGCTCTCGTAGGTCTTTTCCATGCCGTAGGAGTAGGAAAAGCTCTGCTCGACCTTGGCGGTGGGCGAAAGCGCGGCCAGAACGGGCACGCTGAATTCGACGCCTATCGTGGTCTCCTCGGTCCAGTTCTGCGAATAGGTATTGGAGACCGTGGTCGAGGTCGTGGTGCTCTTTTCATAGGTATAGCTTTTCTCGACCGTGTTTTCGAAGTCGTTGCGGTTTTCCGCCGTCACCTTGTAGCTGTCCGAGCTGCCGCCCAGATTAAACTGGTAGCCCTTCTGCTCGAGCGACGCCGTTGTGTCATCCGCCTCGATGGAGGGCGTTTCAAACCGGTCCGCAATGCCCTGAATTTCGAAGTCGTAGAACGCCTGCACATAGTAGCCGTAGCCGGTACTTACATAAGAGTGATGGTCATCGCGTTCCCTCTCCGCTCTGGTAGAGACATAATAAACCGGGGTTTCTTCTTCCGGAAGGCGGTTCAAAACACCCGAGCCGTTCAGAACCGCACTCTGGTCAACGACGCTGCTGACAGCATCCCGCAGACCCTTGGATGTATACTGCACCTTCGCATAATCTGCCGCCGTCAGAGCGGTATACGGCTCATGATAGCCGTGTTCATTGTTGTCGTTATAGTACGTTTTTGGCAGGACATTGTTCGCAATAGCCGCCCACTTCTCCGCAAATTCGGGATTCCGGATCATCTCCTGCAGGATCTGCTCCTGTGTGCCCGGCAGGTTGTAGGTGTCCGAGGCATCGAAGATCTCCCAGTCGTTCTCCGCCGTCACCGCCGCCCCTGCTGTCGGGGGCAGCAGACCGAAGCACACCGACAGCGCCAGAACTGCGCTCAGTCCCCGCCGCCGTATCGTTCGCTTTTTACTCATACTGTTTTCCTCCTTTTCTGTGGTGTTCCTGCTCCGCCATGGACAGAAGCTCGTCGTGGCTCAGCTCTACGTCGCAGAAGCGGACAAAAATGCCGTTCGTCACCGCGCTGTTCCAGATCTGCGGGTCTGCAAGAGACCGGAAGCGGAACTTGTCCAGATACGGCTCCATGTCCAGCAGGAGCCTGCTCCCGGAGACGAAATCGACCTGAAGCACATGACCGCCGAGCGGACGGACGGCCTCGATGTATTTCCGCTCCATCTGCCCTCCCCTCCTTTCTCAGAATGCAGATAAAAAGGTTCCACCGTACCTGTAGGATACAGCGGAACCTGAAAAATAACCATTAACATTTTGTTAGTTTGTGCACCGCGCGCGGAACAGGGAAAACGGATACGGGAGAGCCGCCGTGCAGAAAAATACACTTTCTGCGGCTTTTCTGCATCGTTTCGTTCCAGTTTATTCCTTGAATACGCTCCGCTCCGGTGCTATAATTGGGAAAATGTACAGTATATCTCATGCTGAGAAAGGAATGATATGGATATGAAAAGACGTATTTTATCCTGTTTTCTGGCATTCTGCATGATCTTCGCCCTGCTTCCGGCACCGGCGCAGGCGGCAGGGAACGCAGAAAACGCGACGCCGACCGTCACGGCCACCGTGCAGCACGCGGCGACCGGACAGATCACCGCGCAGATCGAGGCTTACATGACCGATTCGGCCAACAAGACCCGGACGGTCAAGCCCTGCGACATCATTTTTCTGATCGAGCAGTCACAATTCATGAATACGCAGAACGGCTCGGCCAGTTCCGGCGACGAGCGCGCGGAAATCCTGAGCGCCATAGACCGCCTGCTGGACGGGATGCCGCAGCCGACCACCGGCGGCGAGCACCGCATTGCGATCGCGGGCTACGGCCGCATCAACAACCCCGGCCGCAGCGACGGCTATAATGCCGCGCTCTACCCCGGCACGCCGTCGGACAATAATGACAGCCTGAACACCGGCTATTATACCAAAGACGGCACCAAAGCCGTCTTTCATTCGCAGAGCGGCTGGACGGAATGGGACAGGATAGATGGTCACACTAACGCGACCCTGCCGCAGCTGCCGTCGGGCTATCTGACAGATAAATATGACGATGTGTTCCTGTCGGTCGACAACGCCAAGCAGGTCATCGACGCCGATAAAATGGTGCCGTGGCACGCCGGTGCGGCGCGCATGGACGCCGGTCTGACCATCACGGAGCGGCTTGCCGAGATCGCCAAGGCCGAGGCAGACGCTAAGGATCGAAATCTGATCGTCTGCATCGCCGCCAGCTCGCTCCCCTACCAGAACAGCGGCACTTATCAGAAGCTGCGCCCGGACGCGGCGATCGAGGCGGCGAACACGCTCAAGAAAACCTATGGCGCGACCATTTTCGGTCTGGGTGATTTCAACAAGCTGAACCTGGGAGACAGTGAGTCTTTGAACGACCCCGACGAGCAGCGGAAGAACTTCAACGACACCATGGCGTCCATCTGCGGCAATTCGTCTACAAGCGGCGCGGACTATTTCAAGGGACTCAGTCAGGTGCACGACATCGACGAGGCGCTCAACGAGCTGATGACCAAAATCGACGCCAATGTCGGCGAGGGCGCAGCCGAGGAGCTGAGCATTAATGTGGACCACTTCACCGAGGGCGCGGGCGGATACAGCTGGAGCCAGCTGAAGGACGGCCACCATATCCTGTCCGCCGGCAGCATCCGCGAGGTCGCGTCGGTGGATTATTACCGCTTCACCGGCTATGACGAAAGCGGAACGCCGCAGTTCGAGTCGAATCCCTCCCGCCATACCGAACAGAGCCTTGCGGACATCGGCCGCGGCGACGCCATCAAGACCTCTCTGAACATTCTGCCGATTCCGCCGCAGGAGAAGGCAGGCGAGACGATCAGAGGCGCGAATTACGGCGAGAAGGTCGTCATCACCATCACCGACCCGGTCTGCATCGACTATGCATGGATCGGGCGCTGGACGCCGCCGAAACTTGCTCCGCCCAAACACGAGCACGCCGCGCGCGGAACGACGCACAAGCCTGCCGCGCCGATGCAGAACGCAGTGGCCGTGGACGACCTGAACCTGAAATTCGACGGCTGGTACCGCCTGTGGGACGAGACGATCGACCAGGGAAAGCAAACGTGGGAATACGGCGGAAAGACCTACGTCAAATACACCGGAAGAGTGTTCCCGGCGTTCGGCAGCGACCTCAAGCTGTACGGCCGCTGGCTGCCCGAGATTCAGGTCTCGTTTCACTGGGCCGGCTCGGTCATCCCGGTGGACGGGGACGGCAATAAAATCGCGGCGCCGTCCGCGCTGAGCCTTTCGCTTGACGGAAACGGAAAACGTTACTATCAGGCGACTGCGCCGACGGCGGACGGCTTCGAGTTCGACGGCTGGTACAAGGATTCCGACTGCACGCAGAAATTCAAAGAGGGCGGCGAGGATCTGACCGCAAACACCAACCTTTACGGCCGCTGGACGAGGCTCGGCACGAAGACCGTGACCTTCAAGGTGCAGAACGGCAAATGGTCGGACGACTCGAGCGCGGGCAAGACCGTTACCGTCGATCTGCGCAACGGCCTCGGAACGCTGTCTCCGAAAGACGTGCCGACGGGTATGACTCCGGTCAACGACCACAAGGCTCCCGGCGCGTGGGACAGCCACCCGAACACGAACACCGACGGCATCAGCGAGACGGAAAACTATGTCTATACCTATACCTTCCCTCAGCTGAACAGCAGCACGGTCACTTATCACTGGCTGAGCACGGAAAACCCTGCTTCCGCCGTTCTCCCGAAGCAGGCGACAGTGACCGAGAATACGTCTTATCCGGTCGAAACGGTTCCCGACATAAAGGGCTGGACGTTCTCTGGCTGGTATGATAACGAGGCCTGCGAAGGTAAGCGCGTAGACAAGGAAATTAACATCAAAGATCAAAACATCGACCTCTACGGCAAATGGACACATAATCCCTGTACCGTAACGTTTCGCGCGGATTATGAAGGGGCCGAACGCGGATACCTGGATGCGAACAAACAGACCGTTGTTCTTACATATACGGTTCCCTACGGCTCTACCCTGCGGAAGGAACGCATAAGCCTGCCGACCCCGGTTCCCGGTGAGGCGACCTACTATTTCTTCAAGGACTGGGATCTGGATAACCTTTTCTATACCGATCCGGATGTTCTGGATATGCCTGTGCGCTCCAATCTGACCTTCGTCGCCCAGTGGTGGCCGATCGTGACGTTCGACGCCAACGGCGGCGCATGGAGCAGCGGCGAGACCATCGAGACCATGCACTATGTGAAAATTACCGATAAGGTTACGGCGGAAAGTACGCCGGTCAGAAACGGCTATACCTTCCTCGGCTGGTATACGGCGGCCGACGGCGGCGTTCGGGCGAATTTTGAAGACACGGTGTACGGCCCCAAAACCCTGTATGCACACTGGGCAAAAAATGCCGCCGTCACGTTCCGCATCGTCAACGGCACATGGTCGGGCGGCGCAGCAGAGGACAAGACCGTAACGGTCGTGCTCTATCCGCAGGCGGACGGCACCGCGAGCGGCACGCTGGACGCAAGCTATGTACCGCAGATCATGCTCCCGGCGCCGGGATACGAAAATATCGCCGGCGGCTGGGAACAGACACCGAACACCGACCCGAACGGGCACGCTCTCAGCTTCGCGCTGAAGGCGGATTACGGCGATAAGGTCTATATCAAGGACAATACGCTGCAGTTCACCTCTGCCGAGGCAGGGGAATTCCGCATCGGCATTACCGCTACCTGCACGGGCGGCGGCAGCACCGAAGTCACCGTTCCCATCACGGTCGAGGCCGTGGAGGACGGCGACAAGAACCAGTACGGCTATGACGAGACCGACCAGGCCTCCGTCACCGTCTATGTGACCATCTCGAGCGACGGCGCACCGATCATCGGCAAGGACGACGGCGGCACCATCCTGTCGCATCTGGAGGTCAAGGTCCCGTACTTCCCCCTGTCCCTGTACGGTCTGGACGATTTTAACCGTTACCACACGGAGAACGGCTCCGGAAGCTATACGGACAACGAGATCGTGCAGCGCCCGACGCTCCTGCACCTCTACATCTATATGCTCGAGCGCTACTACCTCGGCGTGGCCGAGAAGGACTGCGGCAAGGGCACGTCCGGCCTGCTGGAATTCACCGGCAGCGGCGAAGGCGTGGATGACATGCTCGGCGGCTCCTATGAGGATACGCTGAATGCGCTGCTCATCTCCGGCCTAAGAGCCGCCCTTCGGGCGGTTGGCCTCCGAAACGCTCGTCTGCGGACGAGTGTACCAACTGAGCCGCGCTTCGATTTGTACATATATGAAAAGCAAAAGTCCCTCCGAAATTTCGGAAGGACTCTGGAGCTTGTGGCCGGACTCGAACCGGCGACCTGCGCATTACGAATGCGCTGCTCTACCAACTGAGCCACACAAGCATGCTATATAGTGAGAAGTGGCCTTCTCGTTCACAGCTTTTTCAGTATAGCATGGTTTTGAAAATTCGTCAAGATTTTTTTGAAAATTTCTCTTGACTTTTCGCCACGGTTGGTTATAATGGTATAGTATCCTTGCTCACATCAAAGGGTGTGGGCCAAAAGTCCAAAAGGAGGTGCTAAGAATATGGCAAAGATTTCTGGCAAGTACGAGACGATCTTCATTGTCAACCCGTCTCTGGAAGAGGCAGCAGCTACCGCTGTTGTGGACAAGTTCAAGTCTCTCGTCGAGGCAAACGGCACGAACGTAGAGGTCGAGGATTGGGGCAAGCGTCGCCTGGCGTACCCGATCGAGGATCAGACGGAGGGTGTTTACACTCTGATCCGTTTTGAGTCCAAGCCCGAGTTCCCGGCTGAGCTGGACCGTATCTACAAGATCACGGACGGCGTTATGCGTTCTATCATCGTCAGCCTGGACGACTAAGGCGGTGAACTGAAAATGCTCAATAAGGCTATTCTGATGGGTCGTTTGACCCGTGATCCCGAACTTCGTCATACCCAGTCCAACATGGCTGTGTGCTCGTTCTCTCTCGCGATCGATCGCGGTCGCAAGGATCAGAACGGCGAACGCCAGACCGACTTCATCGACTGCGTCGCATGGGGCCGTCAGGCAGAGTTCGTTGCACAGTGGTTCACCAAGGGTTCCATGGCGATCGTAGTCGGCCGTATCCAGTCCCGCCGCTGGCAGGATCAGAACGGCAACAACCGCACCGCGATTGAAGTCAACTGCGATGAGGTTTCCTTCGGTGAGACCAAGAAGTCCCGCGACGCCTACAACGCAGGCGGTCAGGGCGGTTTTACCGGCGGCTATGATAATGGTTCGCAGATGCGGCCCGAGCCTGCCGCGTCGCAGGTTGCTCCGGCGTTCGATCTCCCGGCGGGAGATTCGGATTTTCAGGAGCTCGCTGACGATGACGGCGATGTCCCATTCTAATCTGAAGGAGGTTACGTGACAATGGAAGAAACCAAGAAGGAATTTACTCCCCGTCCGGAGCGTGCAGAGCGTCCGCAGCGCGGCCGTCGCCGTCGCAAGGTTTGCGCTTTCTGCGTAGATAAGGTTGCACACGTTGACTTTAAGGATGCCGGCAAGCTGAAGAAGTACATGTCCGAGCGCGGCAAGATCCTGCCCCGCCGCATGACCGGTACCTGCGCTGCTCATCAGCGTCAGCTGACTGAGGCAATCAAGCGTGCACGTCACATCGCTCTTCTGCCGTACACCGCAGAGTAAGCGATATCATTCGTTTTTAATTGTTTTAAGGATACGCAAAGCCCTGTTTTCCTCGGAAAGCAGGGCTTTTTTGCGCCCCGAAGCAAAGTGTTACACCTGCGTTACAATTGCACCCATACTATACACAAAAAGCACAACCTGTAGTATAATCATATAGCCGAAGAAAATACATCTTCGCCAATTTCCCTCGAAAGGAGCTACACACGATGACCTTCAAAAAGGTTCTTTCATTTTTTCTGACCGGCGCGACCGCGCTGTCCATGACGACGGCGGCGTTCGCTTCGGATGATACGGTGATCATGCTCCCGGCCGATGTGGCGTCGCAGGACTGGTATGCGCCGGCGGTGCGCTATGTCATGGAATACGATCTGATGGATGTGGGCCGCCCGGACGACGGCACGACTGTATTCGAGCCGTCGCGCACGGTTTCCCGTCAGGAGGTCGCGGACGCGATTTACCGCGCCGCACGCTGCCTGAGCACAAAATTCGCCGGCGAGCCGAGCCAGAGCGGCATTTCCGGCATGGCGGATTACGCTGAAATCGGTCAGGATTACTACAACGCGATGGCGTTCTGCTACGAAAACGGCATCATGACCGGCTCGGACAAAAAGCTGAACCCCGGCGCCGCTATCACCCGGCAGGAGTTCGCAGCCGTCCTTCAGCGCACGATGAAGCTGTTCGCGGAGAACGGCCTTGCCGAAATTGTCCCCGGTGACGGCATGGCGGTCTATGAGTTCAGCGACAGCCGCAGCATCCAGAACTGGGCCATCTCGTCGGTTTCGTTCTGCATCAAGAACCACCTTATGCAGGGCGATGACAAAAACGCATTCAACCCGACGGGCAATGTGAACCGCGCGCAGGTCGCGAAGGCGCTGAGCAATATTGCCGCCGCCGCAAGGAAATAACAGAAGATACAGAGGAAAGACGATCGTTTTACGACAGTTTCATCCGAGGCCATGTGCCTCGGATTTTTTTCGCGCAAGACTAAAAAGTTTGCACATGTCATGACACGTGTGCTATAATAGCTGTAAAACGGCTATCGGCAGCACCGCATCATAAGAGCGGCGATGCTTGACAGGGAGGGAGCATAAACGAATGAAAGCATATTTCGACAGCATCGAAAAGGAGGTCCCGGAAGCGTTGCGGGAGGTTTTTCTCGACCGGCACGACACGGCAGTCATCACCATTGACATGCACGACGGCCATCTGTCAACCGACCCGGACTGCCCGTGTCCGTCTCCGCGCGGACGCGAGATCATCGAGCCGCTGAATCATTTTATGGACGAGGCGCGCGCACTCGGCCTGCCGGTCATCCATGTGCGCTCGACGCTTCGCAGGGACGGCGCGGATGAAAAGCTGTTCCCGTCGGCGTGGCGCATGGTGTTTCCAGTTACGGTCGGCGAAATCCCCAACATCGCAGAGCACGCCCTCGAGGGCACGCGCTGGAACAGAATGTCCATCGACGTACACGACGAGGATTACATGGTGACGACGAAAAAGCGCCTGAGCGCGTTCTACCCCACCGACCTCGAGCTGCTGCTGCGCAATCTGGGCATCCGCCGCGTGGTGCTGACCGGCTGCATGACCGACTGCTGCGTCATCAATACCGCGTTCGACGCCGCGAACCGCGATTTCCGCGTGGTCGTGCCGCGCGATCTGACCCGCGGCTCCGAGCATCTGGAGGAGCCGGCGCTGCGCATGATCTCGCTGCATCTGGGACTGGTCGTGGATTCGGAGGCGCTGCTCGGTGAATGGCGCTCGCAGAAGGAATGAAAAGGTGAAATAAGCTATGAAAATCGGAAGAACGGAAAAATGCTGGCTGGCGGCGGTGTTCTTTTTCTGGGTATTTTATAATTTCCCGGGATTTCCGGCCTACGGCAATGAAACGGCCTGCATCGTGCACGGCCTCATCAGCTTTATCGGCACGGTGCTCTCCGTGTACATCGGCTGCAAGCTGACCGAAAAGGAGTATCCTCTGATCGAGGACGAGGAACAGGAAGAGACGGCGCAGGAGGATACGCATCCCGCGGCTGAAACCGAACGGAACAGATAAAGGATAACAGAGAAATGACAACACAGGGTTTACTTTCGGGCAGAACAGTATGGATCGTTTTTGCGGCATACTTTCTGTTTTTGATCGCTATCGCACGCTACACGACATGGAAGGAAAAGCGCGATGCAGGCAGGGTCGATTTACAGGGCGGCCGCTTCAAGTGGCCGGTCATGGTCATGACCTATATCGCCTCCTGCATGAGCGTCTGGGTATTTTTCGCAGGCCCGGGCGCGTATTACCGCTACGGACTGGGATACTTCTTCTCGGAGATGTGCATCTACTCCATGTTCCCGATCATCTGCTACTTCACGATGACCAAGGTATGGCTGGTCAACCAGCAGAAGCACTTCACCACACCGGCGGATTTCTTCTACTGCCGCTACAGGTCCAAGGCGCTGACCGTCATCATCGACCTCGTCTACATCGTCTGTGCCGTGCCGTTCATCTCGGCGGTTCTGGTGGCGGGCGGCCGCGCGGCTGAGGTCGCGACCGGCGGCGCGGTGTCCTCGCAGACCTTCACGCTCATCTGCGGCATCATCATGACCGTATTCGTCATGCTCGGCGGCGTAAAATCCACCGCGCTGGCGGATGCCGTACAGGGCTGGTTTTTCATTCTGGCGCTGTGGGCGATCATTTTCGTCACGCTAAAGGTCGTGTTCAACGGCTCGCTCATCGAAGCCTTCCAGACCGTCCGCGTGCAGACGCCGGACTGGTTCTCCTATCCGGGTCCGATCGGCGTGTGCACCTATCCGTCGCGCGTCAGCTATCCGCTCGCGTGCGCGTTCGGCTACACGCTGCTGCTGCCGCAGGTCTTTGTGCGCTCGGGCTATTACAGCGCGGGCCTGAAGGACCAGCGTCAGATGGCATTCCTCGCACCCTTCCTCCAGATCATCGTCTGGGGCGGAACGATGCTCATCGGTCTGGTCGCGCTGGCGGCCATGCCGGACCTGACCAGCTCGGAGACCGAACTGGTCATCCCGTATATGTGCAACATCATCGCGGGCACGCACGGCGTGCTGGCGCAGGTGCTGATGATCGTATTCCTCATCGGCGTGTTGGCGGTCGGTCTGTCCACCGCGAACGCGCTGCTGATGGTCATGTCGTCCATCATCTACAAAGACCTGCTGGTCGGCATCGGTCACTGCAAATTCAAGGCGTCCGAGACCTCGGTCGTCCGCGTGGTCATTCTGCTGTTCGGCGCGGTGACGGTCGGCGTATCGCTCATGCACTGGGAATACGTCTATAATCTGATGATCTTCGCGGATTCTCTGGTCGAGTCGCTGTTCCCGGCGCTGGTATTCGGCATCTACTGCAAGTGGGCGACCCGCAAGGCGGCCATCGTTTCCATCTCGGCCGGTGCGATCGTCATCTGTCTGACGTTCTTCGTCTGGGACCTCGGCTATGTGTGGTACGGCACCATCGGTCTCGCGACCGCGCTCGTGCTGATGTATGTGGTTTCCAAGCTGACCAGGGACGACCCGAAGGACAGCGACGACTTCTATGAGGCGCTGGACTCCGGTCACAGACGCTTTATGCGCATCAAGGCAAAAATCAGGTAACGGCAGGGAGGGCGAAAGCCAATGATTCGATTTACGCTCAACGGCGCATCGGTCGAGGTGCAGGACGGCGAAAGCCGCACGCTGCTCGAGTTCCTTCGAAACGTCAGGTGCATGAAGGGCACGAAGGAGGCCTGCGGCACGGGTCACTGCGGCGCGTGCAGCGTGCTGGTGGACGGCAGGCTGACGCGCTCGTGTGTGACGCTGCTGCGCCGGGTGGACGGAAAAACGGTAGAGACCATCGAAAATGCGCCGAACGATGTCATGCTGCCGATCATTCAGCGCTCGTTCCTCGATGTCGGCGCGGTACAGTGCGGCTTCTGCACGCCGGGCATGGTCATGGCGGCAAAGGCGCTGCTGCTGCACAATCCCGCGCCGGACGAGCGGGAGATCTATGAAGGACTGAAGAACAACTACTGCCGCTGCACCGGCTATGTCAAGATCATCGAGGCGGTCAAGCTGGCGGCAGCACGCCTGCGCGGCGAAACGCCGGACATCGACAGCTTCCGCGCGCACGAAAGCACGGTCATCGTGGTCGGTGAAAACCAGACCGTACCGCCCATCACCGGCTCCGCAGTCGGCAAGTCGGTCTGGGATGTGGACGGCATGGACAAGACCGGCGGCAGGCTCAAATTCTGCGACGACTACACCGCCGGGGACATCGGTGCGGACACCCTGCTGCACGGTGCGTTCGTCTGGGCGCCGGTGCCGCACGCGAAGATCAACGCAGTGGATTACGCCGTCGCCGGGCAGGCGGAGGGCGTGGTGCGTATCGTCACCGCTGCCGATGTGCCCGGCATGAACAAAATGGGCACGTGGACGCCTGAGCAGCCGGTGTTCTGCACGGACGAGGTGAACTTCCTCGGCGACCATCTGGCGCTTGTCGTGGCGGATACCGTGGAGCACGCGAGAGCGGCCGCGAAGCTGGTCAGGATCGACTATGAGGAGCTGCCCGGCATCTACACGATGGCGGACGGCTACCGAAAAAACAGCTTTATCGTGCACACCGGCCGCAAGAGCGGCGATGTGGAGCAGGCAAAGCAGCGGCCGGACATCGTAAAGATAAACGTTTCCAAGGAGATCGAGCCGCAGGAGCACGCCTGCATGGAGCCGGTCTCCGCCATCGGCATGGTGCAGGACGGAAAAACGACCGTCTATGCCTGCACGCAGGCGCCGTTCGAAATCCGCAGCATGCTGGCGAAGATTCTGGACAAGCCCGAGGAGGACATCCGTGTCATCGTGACGCCGCTCGGCGGCGGCTTCGGCAAGAAATGCGATGCGTTCCTCGAGGCGCCGGCGGCGGTCGCGGCGCAGGCCTGCGGAAAGCCGGTCAAGATCACGCTGACGCGCAGGGAGGACCTGCTCCTCACCACCAAGCGGCACGGCTATCATACGGACTACGAGATCGGCTTTACGCCGGACGGCAGATTTCAGTATCTGGACTGCCGGATGTTCTCGGACGGCGGCCCGTATGAATGCGAAAGCTACGGCACGCTGATGAGCGGCGCGCTGATGAGCGGCGGCCCGTATATTATTCCCAATGTCAGCGTGGAGGGCTCGGCCATCCGCAACAACAATTTACAGGGCGGCGCGTTCCGCGGCTACGGCATCAATCAGGCGGCAATCTCGATCGAGACCGCGATGGACATGATGGCGGAAAAGCTGGGCATCGACCCGTTCGAGCTGCGCCGCCGCAACGCTGTCTATCCGGGCGCGACGTCGGTCGGCGGCGAGGTGCTCAAATACAGCATGGGCATGATGGATACCATCAACCAGTGCGAAAAGAGCCTGAAAAAGGCGCTCAAGGAGTACGAGGGTCAGTATCCGAAGGGCAGTAAGGTGCTCGGCTGGGGCATGGCCTCGGGCTTCAAGAACGTCGGCGTCGGCAAGGGAATCTTCACCGATGACGGCGCGTGCAAACTGATTTTACAGGGCGACGGCCGCCTGCACATGATCGTATCCGGCACGGATATGGGACAGGGCTTCCGCACCGCCATGACGCAGGTCGCGGCGGAAACGCTGGATATGGACATCTGCGACATCTATATCACGAACGGCGATACTGAGCTGACGATACCGACCGGCGAGTCGGTCTCCGAGCGTCAGACGCTGTGCGGCGGCCGCGCGGTGTACGAGGCGTGCGTCAAGCTCAGACAGGATTTAGACAGCCGTCCGTGGCAGCCGGGCGAGGAACGCCGCGCTGAGTATTATTATGCGTGCGACCCGTGCTTTGCCATCGGTGACTTCGAGGGCGCGAAAAAGCGCGGCACGAAGTACCGCAACTTCCCGGCATATGCGTATGCCACGCAGGCCGCCATTGTCGAGGTGGACACGGAAACCGGCGAAGTCCGGCTGCTCAAGATCATCGCGGCGCATGACGTCGGCCGCGCCATCAATCCGCATATCATCGAGGGTCAGATGCACGGCTCCTGCTCGATGGGGCAGGGATATGCGCTGACCGAGGGATACCCGACGGAAAACGGCTATCCGGTCAAGACGCTGTACCGTCAGCTGGGTCTGCCGCGCGCCGAGGATACGCCGGACTACGAGATCATTCTGATCGAGGACCCCGAACCGCAGGGTCCGTTCGGCGCGAAGGGCATTTCCGAGGTAGCGACCGTGCCGGTGACGCCGGCGATCCTGAACGCCGTGTCGCGTGCCATCGGCGTGCGTATCAATAAGGTTCCGGCATCCCCGGAGGTGGTTCTCGAGGCGATCCGCACCGGAAAATGCGACGTGCCGACCATGGAGCAGCAGA
>OLOX01001846.1_pt1 | contig 18747 bp, 15 predicted proteins | sample 1672091 | NCBI WGS metagenome assembly OLOX01 (sample SAMEA3136644, study PRJEB25190) | human gut metagenome | reverse complement strand
TTTTTTGATGGGAGAAAAACATTGACGTGTGATGATAAGTGTAGGATAATAGGAGGTAGATCGATAAGCGAAGCATAAAACGAGAGAAATGCTTGACAATGAAATATTCATGGAGAGGAGTGTGTCAATGTATGGGAATGTTTGTAAATCCGGATAATTCTGCTTTTCAAGTTGCATTAAATTCGGAAATATATGTTGATAAGACAGGATTAATAAAATATACGAATCGAGTTTTAGGAACTTTGCAGGGATATATTTGTAATAGCAGACCGAGAAGATTTGGTAAATCAATTACGGCCAATATGCTTACAGCATATTACAGCAAAGGATGCGATTCTGAAGCAATGTTTTCAAAACTGGAAATTAGTAAATGTGAGGACTTCAAAAAACACCTAAATAAGTATGATGTAATCCATTTGAACATTCAATGGTGTATGGAACCAGCTGGAGGACCAGAAAGGATAGTTTCTTATATTTCTGAAAAGACAATATCAGAACTGAAAGTCTATTATCACGATGTTTTGGATGATTCTGTGGAATCGTTGCCAGAAGCATTATCTCAGATAAATTCTTCAACCGGTAAGAAATTTATAGTGATCATTGATGAGTGGGATGTTTTGATCCGTGCTGAGGCGGCAAATACAAAAGTTCAGGAAGAATATATTAATTTTCTTCGAGGAATGTTTAAAGGAACAGAGCCTACAAAGTATCTTCAGCTTGCTTACTTGACGGGAATTCTTCCTATAAAAAAGGAAAAAACACAGTCGGCATTGAATAATTTTAGAGAGTACTCAATGCTGAATTCTGGTCCGATTGCATCATATGTAGGCTTTACAGAGAATGAAGTGCAGGATCTGTGCGATAAATATGAGCAGGATTTTGAAGAAGTTAAGAGATGGTATGATGGATATCAGCTAGGGAAATATCATGTGTATAATCCAAATGCAGTTGTTAACTTGATGTTAGAAGGAGATTTTCAAAGCTATTGGTCTGGAACTGCGTCCTATGAGTCAATTGTTCTATTGATCAATATGAATTTTGATGGGCTAAGAGGTTCCATCATAGAGATGCTTTCAGGTGATCATGTTCCAGTAGATGCAACTTCCTTTCAAAATGACACAACAAATTTTGCCAATAAGGATGATGTGATTACGTATTTGATTCATCTGGGCTATCTTGGATACGAATCGAAACTGAAAAATGCATTTGTTCCGAATCTTTATTCCCAAAATATAGTATCATCCATGTTATCCTGCATTGGTGGTTGAGTTAAAATGGAATAAAATGGTACAAACTGCTTTAGAGCAGATTAAGGAAAAGCGGTATCCAGAATCACTTCTGAGTTATACAGGGGATATCTTGCTTGTTGGGATCAATTATAATAAAAAAGATAAAAGCCATCAGTGTAAGATTGAGAGGTATAGTAAAGGGTAAAGGAAGCCGTGGAATTGAGACAGAAAGGGCAGGGGAGGTTGAAGAAAACTTTTAGAGAATTTTAAGAAAGTTTATTTTTTGTTGCCGGTGCCTAACCTTTTTTTTCTAGTGAAAAATTATAAAGAATGCTTGACTTTCGAGTAGAAATGAATAACAATAGAATTATAAAAGAAAGATAGGAAGCTAATTCAAAGAAAGGTAGGAGCTAGTGTGAGTTTGAGAAAAGAATTAAAACATGATTTTTTAAAGCAGATTATATTTAGAGTGGATTTTAAAGGATTATTGGATAGGGACGTTGATAAGTGTATTTCAGAAATTAGAGAATCACTATTTAATAATGGATTTGTTAATGATGATGCAAGAGTTGAGAGTAGAGAGGATCAGAAGACTAAGATTGAACTAAATTTACAGGAAGAAGACGCATATGGTAACATAAATCTGGATACGATTTATAGTTTTCAATCAGAAGATCAGAATGAAAGCCTAGAAATAAGCAAAACTTTTTTGAAACTAGCAGTGGCAATTCAGCAAAATTATGATGGTTTTGATAAATATGTGAACTTGTTGGCAGAAGTAATCGTAAAATTGAAGTCAAAATCTCCATTCTTCAAAGTAATTAGAACTGGTTTGAGAAAAGTTAATCTTTGCTATATTTATGATCTGAAGAATCTTGCAAATTATTTTAAGAAGGGAGCGTTTAATATCTCGGAAACTATGGAATGTATGAATGGTGTATCTTGTAAAGCTTCTGAAATGCATACAGTTTTTGAAAAGGAACAGTTTCTTATTAATTATGTTCGCAATTTGCAAGAAGGAAGAATGATGATAAATAGAAATCCACTAGTGGTTTATCAGGTTGTGTTGGACATAGAGGCATATTGCAATGATGTGAAAAAGTGTGAATTATTATTTAAAGATAAAGAGGTGATACAAAAAACAATTACTAGTCAAAATGAACTTGTGTTTGATTGCTATGTTAATTCGTTAAGCGAGGATTTTAAAATTAACTTGACAGAAGTGAATTTTCAAGACAATAATATTGTGGGGGTGCATTAAATGGAATTTGTTTCTTTTACCAATAATAGATATGCAGGAATGATGAATAAGGAGACAAATGGAAAAATGAAAGATGGAGAATTTATTCCATCGGTAAAAAAAGAAAGTATAGCGTCTCCGTATATCAATAAAACTGAAGTAGCATCAAGAAAAAGGGTAAAATTTAAGCATGTATGATTTTTCGTATATGCCTCAAAAGAGGGCATCTTATGGTAATTATTTTATAATAAATAAAAGTTTGACAATAGAAACAAAAATTATTGGATATAAGAATCAAGGAGAATGTGTTCTTATATTTGTGCGAGTGGATAATGGAATTTGTTTTTCTGCTTTGATTGATTGCTATATGACAAATTCTATTGATAAAGTTTCTGAGATTTTAGATATGTATCATGTTCAAAATTTGAACTTTTTATGTTGGACGCATCCAGATTTGGATCATTCAAAAGGCTTAAAAAAAGTATTTGAAAAGTATGTGGATAAGAAAACACAGATTTGGATACCAGAAGGCATTGAAGCACATGAGATAGAATGCAGCAAGGAAGTACAGGAATTATTTTCTATGCTAAAAGAATGTGTTATTGACTATAGCAAGGGTTATAGTGTTTATACTGCATCAGATGTGAAGGAATTGTCGTGCTATGATACATATTGCTTCGCAAAGGGATTGAATGAGTATGTGCTGTCTATCATGGGATACACTCCGAATTCAAAGTTAATTCGTCGACAAAATTATTTAAATCAGTTTATAAAAAATGATCGTTCTATATTTTGTGTGTTCAGATTAGGAGAGGTACGAATTTTTTTGACAGGAGATATCGAAAATCAGACAATACAAATGTTACCCAAAGGTGTAGATTCGCATGCACACATTTTAAAAATTCCACATCATGGATCTGAAACTTCGATTGAAATGATTGATGTTTGTTCAGAGGGATGTGATGTGGCTTGTAGTACTGTATATAGAATGGGAAAAAGCAGACTGCCGAATGATGAGGTGATGAAACAGTACAGTTTGGGCAGCAAGTTGTTATACTGTACAGGTGGGCAAGATCAGGAACAAGAAAAATATGAATATGGAATTGTTACGGTATATACAGATGTTTTGAACAATCTATATGAGGTAAAAATGGAAGGAAATGCTAGGCTATTAGGGTAACTGTTGATATTGTTTGGATTAATGGAGTGAAATCGTGTAAAGATAATAGGAGAGAGTGCGCATGAACGAAGGAATAAATGAGACTGTGATTTCTATGACGTGTGGATTGTTGTTGGAAAAGACGACGCACTGGAAGATATGAAACAAGATGTCAAAAAACTTCCTGTTAAGGCTGATGGAACCCCAGATTTTGTATATATGGAGACGTATATACAAAAAAACAGAACTGTAGCAATGGATCGAATATCTATCCTTCAAAGTCTTAAACAAAGTTTTTGAACCTCTAAGTTCTTTTATGGGAGGAGGCAAACTATGCAACTATCAAAGATAAAAATAAAAAACTACCGATTGCTTATTGATGCCGAGTTGGAAGTTGATCCCCAGACAACCTTAATTGTGGGTAGAAACAACACAGCCAAGACATCCTGTTTTTCCTGTATTAGTGACGTGTTGGATGGAAAATCTATATCGTTCGATGACTATCCACTATTAAAGCGGGAAGATTTCTATACTAAAGTTGCATTGTTTATGGAGAAAAAGCTTTCTTATGAGGAACTTTGCAAGCAGATCGAAGTTATCTCCATAGACTTTCTGGTAGACTATTCGTTAGATGACCTGGATGATAATTTGGGGGCTTTGTCACCTTTTATTATCGATGTCGATGTGGACACAACAACTGCTCTGATTCGTGCAGAGTATCGTCTGAAAACTGACGAAAAAAACTTGTGGGCACTTCTGGAAAGTAGCTATTATAAAGATGGAGCTTTTTTACCGAGTGAAGAAGCTCATAAGGTGCTTTCCGATAATTTCAGCAAGTTGTTGGGATTAACTGTATATGCCATCAATCCAAATAATCTGGAGGACAAGCAGGTAAAAAGCCAAAAGGAGTTGCATGATTTGTTCCCTTTCCATGCAATTCCAGCAGAACGAGTTCTTGGTGAAGATGATACACATAACAGTTCTCTTGGCTCATTTTGTTGCCGGTGCCTGGTGCGTGCCCCCAGCCACAGACAGAAACTCAGACCGAGATTGAGTCTGAATCTGAGACTGAAAGTTATCTGGAAAGTGAGTCAGAGACTATGAGCGAGACAGAGTCAGCTAAAAGTACAGAAGCAGATTTGTTTTCTGCAGATAACCCACGGATTATTGTGTTAAATGGAACTGGAAAAGTTGGTGTTGCTGCTTACTGGAAGCGTTTTCTTCAGGGAAAGGGCTTCACAAACGTTGTAATGGCAGATTATAATGGAGAGATTAGTGATCACACTGTTGTTTACGTGACGGCAGGTGGAAATGCACCGGAAGGTGTATATGACCTTTTCCCAAATGCGGAATACCGCGAGGAAGGACTTGATAGTGCCGACCCTAATGCCGATACAAACGTGAAGATACCAGACAGCCAGAAGAAATTTGATTTCTATGATGTGTGGATTTTAGTCGGAAAAGACGACGCACTGCATGATTAAGACAAGATAAGAGAAAGACCGCAGAAGCTGTGTGAAAGCATGGTGGAAGCGGTCTTTTAAATTTTATGAAAATATATTGGCATTTGAAAAAAAGTTGATATACTAAAGACTAGACTTGTTTTCAAATTGACAGGGAGGTGGAGTCATGCAAATAAAACTTGAGAATATAGGAATTGTTAAAAACTCTTCAATTGCATTAAATGGGTTGACGGTTATAACAGGAAAAAACAATTCTGGAAAGTCGACAGTAGGAAAAACGTTGTATGCATTGCTAGATTCTGTTAGCAATATTTCAGAGAAATTCGAAAAAGATAAATGTAATTATATAAAAAAGACACTTGATGAGATCGGAGAAGATCTGCATTTTTGGCGATTGATAAAGGTTTATAATAAAGCGTTTTACTTTCACATTATGGATGACGATATTGGAAAGATTTATGAAGACTTTTTACAATATTTGTCGGAAGTCAAAATGCTTCGCAGCTTTTACATGCGGCATGGAGAAGAGATAGAATCAGACGAAGGTATGGATGAAGAGGGATAACATAGACATTATGAATCGTGAGATGCTTAGAAGAGATCAATATTATTTGGTTGATAAAAATGGGGAAACTGGAGTTTCAGAGCTTTATTCGGTATCTGATTTTTCTGTTAGAAACGATGAAAAAGTTGGAAAAGCCTATCTACTTGGTAAATATGGTGCAGTTCCTTATATTCGAGAGGAATAGGATAAAAGAACGAAGAGAGGAGCAGATAAAAATGAACGGATAAGAAGGTTGTATTTTACGGATAGTACATTTACAAATGTACATGAGGCGGTTAAACATTTAATGGAGATGAGTAGAAATTAAGATAGAAAATATTGGTGAGCCACAGTCTCCCCTGAAAGGGGAGGTGGCTGTGCCGAAGGCGCAGACGGAGGGGTAATCTGTGAAAATGATATATATATCTTGACTTTTGAGAAAAAATAACAGATACTTTTAAAAGAGAGCAACATCGAAAAGTATCTGGAAAAAGAAAGGGAGGAACAAAAGAATGTGTCTAGGTGGGAAAATAAAAAGAGAAAAAGTGAATTTTGCAAAATTGTATGAAGGTATAAAAAATGATGTAGTTAGAGAAAGAATTAAGTCCAGTGGTGAATGGTATATTGAAAATGCGATGAAGTATAAGATATGGTTTTGGGTATTAAGTATATTTGGTATAGTAGCGCCACTTGTAATAACGATAATTAGTAGTATTGAAATAAATGGGAAGGGTAGTGATTCCATTCGCATAGTGATAGCAGTATGTTCAGTATTAACATCGTTCTCATCTACACTTTTAGCTGTTTCAAAGTGTAAGGAAAAGTGGACAAATTATCGAAATGCAGTAGAACAGATAAAGAGTGCACTGGTGTGGTATTCTGTAGATGACGGAGAAGATAATGAAAAGTTAAAAAGACTAGTAACCAGAACTGAACGAATTATGAAAGAAGAACTGAATAGATGGAACGAAATTGCAGAAATGGATGAGCAGAAAAATGAAAGAACTAAAAATAATTGAGATGACGAATGTGAGGAAACAGAGATGACAACAGAAGAACTTATATTACCATACAAATTAGAACAGCATTTGACTGAAATTTGTAACAGCAGCGCTACATATAAAAATTTACTGTCAGTTTGGAATATTAATAAAAAAATGTGTCAGGATGTTTTGAATACTGTAGTTATGAATTACCCACACTACACGAACCATGACGTGTCGCACTGTGAGGCCATTATTACAAATATTGAGATGCTGTTGGGAGAAAAAGTCATTCGAGCATTATCTCCTACAGATACGTGGCTTTTATTGCAGGCAGCGTACCTGCATGATATAGGAATGGTGATAGAATGCAAAAAAATCGAGCAGAATTGGGAATCTAAGGAATTTCAGGAGTATCTGCATGAGATGGAAGATTCAAATGATGATTCAATGGCAAAAAATGCAAAGTTTATTAATTCTCTTGGTGATAAACTAGGCAAAAAAGAAAATGTGTCTTCTTGGCCAGTGCATGTGAGAAATGCGGTAACGCTTCTTATTGCAGAGTATTATAGAAGACAGCATGCAGAAACTTCAGGCTCATATGTAAAAGATATGGGAAGCATGTTCCATCTCGATTTCAGTTTTAACAATCTGATCCAAGAGCGTTTAATCCAGCTTCTAGGAGATATTATATGTTTGCATACACAATCAGGTAGGAAAATACTGGATTTAGACTATCGGACAAACGGCTTTAATGCAGATTATGCACACCCTAGATTTATTGCGCAAATGTTGAGAATGGGAGATTTATTAGACGCAGATAATAACCGTTTTAATTCGACAAATGAATTTGTGTTTGGCGAGATTCCAGATTCTTCAAAGAATCACTGGGAAAAGCATAAATCAGCACGCCATATATTAATCACACCAGATATAATTGAGTATCGAGCTGATTGTGAAAGTGAACAAGTATATCGTGAGACACGTAATTTTTTATCATGGCTGAAAGAAGAGGTTGAGTTCTGGGCGCTTAATTGGAAAGCAATTATGCCAAAGAACATTAATGGCAGTGCACCTAAGCTTGGAAAATGTGAGTTGCTTTTAAATGGAGTTCCAGACATTCAGGGACTTTCTGATTTGCAGTTTTCAATTTCACCAGAGAAGGCGTTTGAGGTGATTGAAGGCGCGAATATTTATAAGGATAAGTTTGTCTTTTTGCGAGAAACTGTGCAGAATGCATTAGATGCTTGTAAGGTGCAACTATGGAGAGATTTATGTGAAGGACGATATAAAGGCTGGATTGAGAAGATGCCAGTTGAAGAGTTACAGCCGTTCGATATTGACAAAGAAGTCTTTGAAAATTATGGAGTCGAAATAAGGATTTCCGATTGTGATGCAGAGAATATTGAGGTGGTTATTAAGGATAATGGAATTGGCATGTCAGCAGGCCAGTTAAAGAAAATTTGCAATGTTGGAGTCAGCTATTCAGGAGATAAAGAGAGAAAAGAAGAGATCAATAGTATGCCGTTGTGGCTTCGCCCGACGGCTGGTTTTGGTATCGGTTTACAGTCAATTTTCCTGGTGGCACCAAAATTTGAGATTTATTCGAAAGCTGCTGGTGAGGATTGCATTCGCGTAACTGTGACTTCAAGACGAAAAAATGGGTATGTGCAGGTGTCGAAGTCGGATAAGCTGAAGTATCAGGGGACGGAGATTCATGTGGTAGTGCCGAAAGAGTTGGAGACTATCATTGCGTTTGATGGTAAGATGTCTCAATACTTAGAGAATGATTATGATCCGCTTTTAAATAATAAGAAAGATTTGATTTATTATAAAATTTGGGATGAATTACGTTTTACAATGGGAAAAACATATTTTCCAGCAGAAATATATTTTGATGATGTATTGATGGATACGATAAAAGTACAGTTGTTAAAAAAATCAGATACATGTGATTCAAATAACCGGTATTTGTTTAAGCTGTTGTCTGAAGATAAATATGCAATGGTGATATGGGATAGAAAAACATGCACAAAAATTAACATCATGTTAGGAAATGAATACCGCGTAGGAGAAGAAGCTGAAATTTTTTTTAGAGGAATAAAGTTGGATGGTGATATCTTTGCTTATAGAAAAAGTGGAATTATATATAGTATTGATTTTTATGGATTGGATACAAAGAAGACGCTTACTCTTGATAGGAAAAGAATACGGGATGAAGAACATGAAAATATTGAAAAAATTATTAAAGATTTGATTGATTTTTTTCTTTCAGAGATAGAAGAAAGACTATTAGAAGAACGAGAAAATAGAAGTGAGGATGAATATGATCAGATTTATACATATTGGTGTATTGTACCTTTAGAGAAGAAAATAAAATTATTAGAAAAATATAAAACTACATTTAGCAAGGTTAACAGAAAAGTCAATATCCTTGAAAGAAATGACAATAGTGAATTTGTTTATAAAAAAATAGATTTTAAGAGAGTAATGGCGGATTTAAACCAAACATTAATAATTCGTAATTTGCATGCATATCGAAAATTTAATAATGAAATGGATCTTATACCAATAAGAGATTTATTGCGTAAATCCAATGTGATGTTTTCAAGGGTTGTAGTTGATAAAGAATTCGATGAAGAGTTGAAAATTGTATTTTACAGTCAATTTATGATTATACTAGAGAAAAATAAACGTTCTCTTTATTTAGTTGTGCCTACAACTGAAAAACAATTACCTGAGTCTATTGACGAGAATACACAGAATTATTTGATTAAGAGCTTGTTGCTAAAGCAATCGTCTCTAGTAGGTTCCTATATGTTTGGTAGTTCAATAAGGCGTTGCATGATTGGAATCAGTGATTATGAGCCAATATGTACGACACAAGTAATGTTTGGTATTGGGAAAAGTCAATATTCCAATGTGGGATATGTAATTTCTCCGATTACGACGAAGCAATGGGAATCGTATAAAGATTTGCCAGTTGAAAAGTTCGTTGAGGTGATTAGTTCCTATCAGGAGTTCTCTAATTTGGTAGATCATGTGTACGAATACTCAATTGAGAAGGGCAAGTATTCAAAGGAAGAAATTAGGGAATGTTATCAGAAATTTATGAGGGAGATGTATGTGTTGTGTAAGCAAGATAAAGTAGAGGATGGCAACTCGGTAGCGCTTCCATCGAGTGACAATGATTGACACTCCTTCTCAAATTTTCGAAGAAGACAGCCGCAGAATCCCCACATAGACCAGTGCCTGTTGTTCCTTAGTTGCCGGTGACTGCACCCAACATCATTCATTATGGAAGTTTATCTGAAAATTTAAAATTCAATTCTGAACATGGGCTGCTTACTGACACTAGGGGAGAGTCCGATAGGAAATACTTGAATGATTTGAAATTAAATAAAGGATAATAAGGAGCCTCCCCTGAAAGGGGAGGTGGCTGTGCCGAAGGCACAGACGGAGGGGTTCCTCTAGTGACAATAGCTGACACTGACCAGCAAAAAAGTTTGTTTTGACAGAGATGGTACTTGACTTGACCTTGTAAATGTAGGATAATTGAGTAGGATTATGAAAAATTTAGTATACAGGAAATCGTCGCATTGTCGCGTTTCTTTTAAACTGATGTCAAAGAAAAAAACAACAGTTCGTCTGAATGAAGGCGAAGTGGCGAAGCATTTGTCAGAATCGGATAGAAGGTATATGAAAGCTCGTAAGAGCATTACATGACTATGGGGGAAATGCATGAGAAAAATATATTTTGTTACTAGTAATAAGAAAAAATTTGAAGAATTGAAGGCAATTAAACAGACGTTTGAAGAAGAAAAACAAGCGAACGGTGAGTTTGATTCTGTAGTAAAGTTTGAGTTGGAACAGAGTAAAGTGAAAATTAAGGAAGTGCAAGCTGATGATGGAGAGACATTGGTTAGGGTAAAAGCCCTTGAAGCTTTTTTACAATTAAAGCGTCCAATAATAGTAGATCATACAGCGCTGGTTATCAACGCATTTGGTGGACTTCCAGATTTACAGACAAGTCAATTTTATGAGAAAATCAAAAGTAGTGGAATTGTCGATTATTGTGTACATAAAGAAGATTTCAGCGCAAAAACAATTACTTGGCTTGCTTACTGCGATGGAAGGAAAATTTTTGTGTCAAAAGGGGAAGCGGAAGGGCGAATTATAGATAGCATAGATAAACTTCCAGTAGGAAAAGAAACTTTTGCATGGGATGATATTTTTATTCCATCTTCAAGCAATCCAGAAGATGAAGAAAAGGTCTATGCGGAATGTGAAAAAACAAAAAATTCTATGCGTCGAAGAGCGTGGGATCAATTAGTACTTAACATAAAAGAAGAGCAAACCCAAAGTGTAAATGAAGATGGAGCAATGAAAGAGTTGGCAAAGCTGATTGCTGAAAAAAAGGTGCTGCTTTTTGTTGGAGCAGGTATTTCAGCGTCAGTAGGGCTACCGGCTTGGAATGACTTGTTGAAGTCAGCAGCTCCAGAGGACTTTGACGGGGATGTATTTATGTCATATGGAGATAATTTGCTGTTGGCGGAATATATAGAGATTATGAGTGACAAAGGAACAGGAAAAGATGTTTGGAATGAGCTAGAGACACAAAAAAAAGGTATAGAAGAACGGTTGAAAAAATCAGAGATTTATAAGTATATTTTTGATTTGGATTTTCCTGTTATTTATACGACTAATTATGATCATTTGATTGAAAAATATTATGAATTTAAACAACAAGATGTACATAAAATAGTAACGGTAGATGACATGGATACATGTAGAAACATTCATCCACGAATTATGAAATTTCATGGCGATTTGGATAATACAGATACAAGGGTTTTTACCCAGAGTCAGTATTTTGATCGAATGGATTATCAGTCGTTTATGGACATCTCATTGCAGTCGGATCTATTGAAATATCATGTGCTCTTTTTAGGTTATAGCTTATCGGATGTCAATATCAAACAACTTATGTATCTTTCTCAGAAAAGAAAGCATAATTGTAAGAGCAAATGGAAAGACTATATCTTTACCGTAACGCCAAATGAAGTGCAGGCAAAAGTATTTGAAAAAAACAATATTGTTAGCATTTCGGGAGACGTTGCTGATAAAGGCGAAGGAACAAAGCTGTTCTTAGAAAAACTTAATAAATTAGTGAATGACTATAAGAAAACAATGAAAAACTTACCAGCTGATAAATAATGGTTTAGTGAGAAATATTCACTTTTTCACTGCATTGTGATAGAATGGTAAAGAGGCACTTATAGATCAGCTGGGAGAAATAAATATGATTGATTCAGTCAAAATAATTCATGACGAAAAGCGGATAAAGGAGTATCGTTTTTGGGCAGATTATTTCCGCTTTATCGGAGTACATGTATGGGATTGTACATTGAAAAATGACGATTACTCAGAAGATTTTAGTATTGTAGTGGTCATTGAAAAAGATATTGATAAGGCTAAATTAGAAGAAGTTTGTACGAAATATCCGAATGCGATTCGATTGGACAGTGTAGATGGTAGAAACTTCAACATCAGTGATACGAACAAAGGAGAAGAAAAAAGAAAAGAATGGGAGTTTTCTTGGATTGATTATTTAGAAGACGGATTAAGCAGCATAGAAAAAAAACTTAGCGATCAAGGAATGAAACAAAGTGTATCTGATTTTGAGAGCATGAAAGTCATTGGGAAAATTTATGTGAAGTATTGTATTTCATATTTCCGTAATGTATATAGCTATTTTAAGGAAGAGGAGATTTTTGTTCAGCAGGCACAAGATAAGTTTGTTGATGCTTATGTGGCGCTTAGGAAGAATTATAGTAACTGCGAGAAAACAGCGTATACCTTGTATACATTAGCAAATCTCACAAGATATATTAATGAAACCTGTGTACTTTTGAATCAGAAATTGCTTCTGTCGACAGAGCGGTGTCTGGAATATCTCGATCGGGCAATGAATTTGCAACCAACCTTTTACAATGCTCAGTTATTAAAAGGAATTGTGTGTGGAATCGATAAAGCGTTTGCTCAGGAAAGTGGTGTATATTATAAAAGAGCCTTAGATAATATGGGCAAGAAAAAATACACCAGTTATCCTCATTATCTGTATGGACGTTATTGGGAAAGAACGATGAAGGATATTATAGAAGCAAAGAAGTATTATCAGATATCTTATGAGCTAAATGAATTGGAATACCGAGCAATTTACAAATTGGCAATAATTGCTAAGCGTGAAGGTCGATATGAAGAGTCCTTAAGATGGTTTCGGAAGATTTGCAGTATCCTTTCAGACAAAGAAAAAGACAATTATCTGCAACCAAAAGAGTATGAATATTTGTCGAAAGCGTACTTTGAGATAAGTAAACTATATGGTGATGTATTTTGGAATTTAGATGGGTACGAAGACACAATTAAAAAGCTAAATGAATTATATGGTAAGATAATTAATGGAGAACCGAAAAATGACGCATATAAAGAGTTATTTGGAGAACAGGAGCAAATACTTCGTGAAGCAACCTATCTTCGCATAAAAACAATGCAGATGCAGTGTAAACAGTAGGGAGGAACATTATGCAACAGGAAGATAAATTAGTTATAGTAGGAACGCAGGCAAAGATAGAAAAGTTTGATGAATTCAAATCATCTTATTTTAAGGATCAATACCAACAGGCATTTCAAGTAGTTCAGGATATTATTGATCAGAACACAATCGGGTTGAGGGAAAAGTCCTACGCCAAAAAGCAGAATATTATCCCATTTATAGGAAAGAGGGGATCAGGAAAGACATCAGCGATGATGTCTTTTACTGGTTACTTAAATGAGTATACTGAGATAAAGAGAAAACCATATGAATTTCAAAAGAATGGTGAAAAGGCTAATGTAGAATTTTTATGTCTTGAGAGTATTGATGGTTCCCTTTTGGAAGAGGGGGAAGACATTTTTAAACTGATTTTAGCTCAGATGTATGGTGAGTTTTTTAAGAATGATAAGTTAAGACAGCGTAGTAGTTCATGGGAAAAAAGTTATGACTATGAAAAAAGTGAATTGCAACAAGCGTTTGATCGAGTGTATCGCAGTGCTTGTGAGTTGGAAAAGAATGGAAAAGAGAACGATGATATTGGAGAATCATCAATTTTAAATTTAAAAAATTTGGCTAACAGTTTACAGTTAGCACATGATTTCGAGAAGTTAGTTGAGCGATATCTTGTCTTTTTAAATTATACAAAAAATGAAAACACTTATAGCGTGAAATTTCATGAACAGAATCAGTCTTTCTTGGTTATTACAGTAGATGATCTTGATCTAAATTTGGATCAGGGATATGAAATGTTGGAGAAATTGCATCGATATACGATGGTTAGTAATGTAATCGTTATGTTGTCTGTAGATTATAGCCAAATTGAAATTTTGTGTGAAAAGCAGTTTTATGGTATGATTCCTAAGTTTGATTCAGAACTGCAGAGAAGAAGAAATTATGTAAGAAAGTTATCAAAAGATTTTTTAGATAAAGTATTTCCGGGTAATTATAGAATTTATATGCCTATGTTCCATAATACAAAGGACATTCAGGTTATAGATAGCAATGGAAATGCAGAGAATCCCAAAACATTTCTATTTAAAAGACTATATCAGAAATTAGGACTTCGTTTGGATATCGAGGGAACAAAAAAACATTTTTATGAGCAGGAATCACTTCGAACGTTCGTTGGCTTCTATTTGATGTTAGAAAGCATGGAGGATATTACAGAAAAGGATGAAACCAAGCAAGTATTCCACCATAACTATAAAGTATTAATGGCAGACACATTAAATCGAATGGCCGATGAAAGACTGGACAGTGATTATATGCAGCTGTTTGCAAAACTTACAGAAAATGATTTTCTTCATGCGGCCAGAAATCTTTTTACGGAAATTGTAAGAATTGCGCAAGGAAATACAGCACAGAATGGTAGAAATGGAGCTGATTTTCAAAGTCAAGAGCAGAGAATGATCACTAGTTTAGGAAAAGGTATTGCTGAAGTTGGATATAGTTATGGTGAAATTCTTAGAATTATCTATTGTTGGGGAAGAATTAACAATGAAAGTAAGGCGTTTGTAAGGTGCTTTTTAGCATATGCAACACTGGAATTAACAAAAGAGTTCTATGAGTTTGATATTAATAATGCAAAGAAAAGACAATACTTTGCTGACATTATGAATGGTGCAGTTGTCGGAAGTTGGGCAGATAAAATAATGCCAAAAACATTTATATCGTCAACAACATATTCGATTGGCATGCTTCAGAATGTTGATATGGAATTGGTATTTCAATTTGATTTACCGGCAGAAGCGAAGGTCGATTGTACAAAGGGATATTTAATTATTGAAAACAAAAGTGATCCAATGTACAAGAAAATCAGGGCATATGTAAAAACGATGATTGTCTTTTCAATGTTTTTTGAACAGCCTAGTTATAAGGCAAAAGAATCTGAAAGATGGAAATTTGTAAGGGCAAGTAAATCGGAAAATAAAGAAAAAATAGATAATCTAGAAGAAAAAACTGAAAATATAAATATTATTAGTGCAAAAGGATATGCAAACTTCAATATATTTAGCTTTGTTTCAAATGCCTTTTTATATGAGGAAAATGTTAAGCCAATGGTGAAAAGCATATGTGATATCTTATTTGGCGAAGATGAAACAAATAATGAAACAAAAAATAGTATTATACAGGAGATTGACAAGGAATTTAATGATTGGATTACATTATCAAAAGGATTTGCAATACCGATCTATGATATGGATGTAACTTACAATATAGTGAAGCGATTGCGACAGAGAGATCGGGTGAAGCAAAGCGTTAATATTAATGATATATGGAATGAAATTGTGGATATTTATCAGTTTATTTATAATAAACTGGAGAAAAATGATCAAGAATATGCAAACTATTCTTCATATGCAGAAAGAATGGAATATGTAAAAATATTCATTGAATGTCCATATATAAAGTGGATCTTGAGTGATGCAAAACAAAACGGTGAAGAAAAGACAAGAAATCTTGTACCTGATATTAATGAAATGTTTAAAAAAACAGTTGTAAATTTAGTTCATAATTCAACGGGAATTAAAATAGCCTCGGAAGCAGACGCAAATGTATACTGGGGAATCGATGATTAAAATAGGGGAAACGCATAATGAGGAATTTGGAACAGATTTTAACAATACTGTTTAGACGCATTCCAGCGAAAAGTGTATTAAGAGGAGAGATAAAGGCAAGATCATTTCGGCAGGATGATTTTGCCAGAATCGCCTTTGCATATATGACTGGATACAGCCAGTCGGAATTACTAAATATGTGGCTGTACTATAAAGATGCATTTCAAATAGAACATGAAAACTATGGAATGCAGAATAACAGCAGAGACAGTTTTTGCGTATTTGATGCGATTTTTTATCTAGTGCGAAGGCAATTGCTTGTTCAGGAGAATCAGATTGTATGCCAGTATACACAGATACAGAATTGGAGAAAGCTAACACTGCAATTAAGTGAAGATTTATTGATTTGTGCTTATTGTGCTGTGACTAAGTCTCCACAGGAGATGAAAGAACTTGGCTTTTCATGGAAAGTAGTAATTGGACATAATAATCAACAGTTAAACAAAATATTGAAACGAGGAATTTCTGAAAATCATTTCCATCTATATGGTTCAGCTCCGATTTTTCATATTTCATGGTTGAGTCTTATGAATAACATTTGTACTAATGTACAGAAGCCATTTGCAGAATATGACAAAAATCGAAAAAACACAAATGTGCGGTATGGAAGTGATTACGAGGAAGATTCATTGCGAGTACAACACTATCAGGCGGCATTTATTCGGGCATGGTTGTATACAAAGGCAATAGGAATAGAGCCATCATTTCCAAAGGAAAGTATGATAGCTATGCTAGAAAATCCGAATGATATGATTGCATACGTGCCAGAGTTGCAAAGTTTTATTACAGCACAGAAAAATAGTATCTCGTCTTCCTATTATAACAGTGCAGAATTGGTGGACTATGCACTGCAAGGTGTTAAAGATAGCTGTGAAGATTCAAATGATATATTCTCAGGAGAACGATGGCTGTTATACAGCTGTTTGCGAGCAATTTATAAGGGAGAATATAGTGAACTTGAAGAAAACTTGTTTTATATGTATCTTTTGTTAAAAGAAAACCTACGTGCAGAATTGATTCAGACAAATGAAAAGGTCGGATTTGTTAATTTTCAGGATTATCAGAATCGCAAAAAGAAGCTGATGGATCGATCAATATTTGAACAGGAAATGGTTCGACGAGCTGTAAGGGACTCATTGCTTTCTAGTAATGTCGATTCAATAGAATTAAGGATTGCACCAGAAAAAACAGCAGAGAAACTTCGCAAAGAAATTCGAAAATTGGATCAGATTATTGGCGATCCAAAAGACAAATATTTTTACACGTTGCATTTTATAAAAAATAGAGACAAAGAGTATTACATGGGAAACTGCATTGCATGCAGACATTACAAACTTAGAAAAGAATCGTACAAAATGGCACATGCAATTACACAGTTGCAGAAGGAAACACCAGAGTATGCAGCAAGAGTGAAAGGAATTGATGCGGCATCAAATGAGATTGGCTGTAGAGCAGAAGTGTTTGGGAGTGTATTTCGTTATCTGAAGAATCATGTAAAAATGATTGAGGATAAAGAAAAAAGAAAATATGTTCCGCAGTTAAAAATTACATATCATGTCGGCGAAGATTTCTTAGATGTAGCAGATGGTCTTAGAGCAATTGATGAGGCGATTAATTTCTTAAATATGGATTGCGGAGATCGCTTCGGTCATGCAATCGCACTAGGAATAAATGTAAAGGAATGGTATGAGTCCAAAAATAATCGGATTTTGATTTCAAAGCATGATTATCTGGATAATCTGGCTTGGGTTTATAATCGAATGACCGAGTTTGGAATTCAGGGAATGGATTCATTAAAAGACTATATTCATAGAAAATATGAATATGTTTTCTATGAGGTATATGGTAAGTACATGGATGATAGCACAATTCATCTAATTTTGGAAAGTGCACAGCGAGAGTATCAAGCAAGGGGCCTAAATATATCTTTGAAAACGGAGCACCATAGTTTTGATATAGAACGATACTATGATGCGTGGAAGCTTCGCGGTGATGATCCGGCTTTGTATTCACATGGGTATTTTCTATGGGATACAGATGAGGCAGAGGAAACAAATGCTCAGGTAAACATGAAATTCCCCAAATTGTTTGAGAGCCGATATAAGCCAGAAGTGTTTTTACTGATGTACTATTATCATTATAACTCAGATGTGAGACGAGAGGGAAATCGGTGCATTGAGGTAAAAATAAAACCAGATTATATAAAGGCCGTTACATTGATTCAGAAAGAGATGCAGAAACAAGTTGCAAGAAGAGGTATTGCAATTGAGACAAATCCGTCTTCGAATGTTCTGATCAGTACATTTAAAGAGTACATAAAACACCCGATTTTTAATTTATATAACTATCATTTAACGAACGATAAGGGAGCGTTGGATGAATGTGCCCAGTTATCTGTGTCAATCAATACAGACGATCAGGGTGTATTTGCTACATCACTAGAAAATGAGTATGCGCTTTTGGCAAGTGCGTTAGAAGATGCAGTAGATGAGGAGGGGAATTTCCTTTATAAGAAAACAATGATCTATGAGTGGATTGATGCAATAAGGAAGATGGGAAATGACCAGACGTTTTGATAAAGCATAATATATGACCGCGCTCGCTACTGATATTTTTAGGTAGCGAGTGCGGTTTTTGCAATTAGAGATATTTTTTTTAATTACAGGAGGAAAACAGTAATAGTTGGTTCAAGTAACCTTGGAAAGAATTTATTCACAGCCTCCCCTGAAAGGGGAGGTGGCTGTGCCGAAGGCGCAGACGGAGAGGTTCCCCCACTAGTGACAATGACTGACACCAAACAGTAAAAAAAGTTTACTTTTGACAAATATGGCACTTGACTTGATCTTGTAAATGTAGGATAATATTGTATAAACCGATATAGTAAATATGACGGACTTTCGATGAAGACAGCCGCAG
>OLOX01001844.1_pt1 | contig 18752 bp, 19 predicted proteins | sample 1672091 | NCBI WGS metagenome assembly OLOX01 (sample SAMEA3136644, study PRJEB25190) | human gut metagenome | reverse complement strand
ACAAATTCAAACACAAGAGCTTTAAAAATAGCCTGTCAAGACTGTTCATGTGCTTCGACAAGGCATTCATAGAACCGAACAAGGATTCTCCTATCTTTTTCAACCTTATGCTAAGGGGCAAAGACGAAGATGTATCTTCATATTTCGGTGGTCGACAAGGATCCGGCCTGTGGAAAAAGTATTATCACGAGGATGAGAACGGGAACTTCACGGGGTTCTGCAAAGAACTTTTCTTCGACCTGGAGACTGATTTGCAGCTTCATCTGGCGGATAAACAGGGCAAACCGGTCTATATACACCCGGATGAAGATATCTATCTGCTTGAGGGCGGCGACTATGCCAAGAACAAAGACATGTTGAATATATGGTTCGGATTGCAGATACCGTTGACTGTCCCTTATCAGGAAATTGCAGGCGGACACATCTCCTTGTCTTTCTATATGCCTCAGAAATACGACCGCATCACAGTACCCATAAAGGATTTTGGAGACAAACCGGTGCAGGTGACTTGGGGCAACAAGACTTTTTCCATAGAAAAGGTTGACAGCAACGGCTTCACCATTTCCGCAGACGCAGAAACTATCGATAAACTGAGACGCATGGATTACCTTTATCACAGGGATGGAAACTGGTACGAGCCGTCCTCTTCAACATTCACAACAGGAGATTTGGACAAGATTCTGAAAAATAGTACAGGGAAAATCACGTTTGAAGAGTGGTTGAAAGGAAAAGGCATCGACCCGAACAACCTGGAAGAGACCTTGAAACACTTTATGGAAGATGAAGATTCAGAGGGAAATGACGATACAGACGCTGCCGGAGTGATGGGAAAGCACTACACGGTTGCCTTGCAGGGAGATAGTCTGTTGCTCTACATGCCGGACGAAAAGAGACGGAAAATTGCCGAGATAACCGTATTTGCCCCATCGGAAGGCGAAGCATCGCGGTTAATAATCAACCGCGAGCGATGCAACGAACTTATCGAATGGTTGTGCACAGAAAAATCACCGGACAATACAAAGCAGACCGAACCGGAAGAGATGGAGGAAGTGGATTATTTCAGTCCTGATTTCCAGCCAGCCAAGCCCATCAACCCGCAGACAGGAATGCCGGACGAATGGAACATGATCTTGGCACAATTGCTCAGGAAGCCGGAAGAGGCAGTCGAGCAAGGAATTACAGGAAGAATGACGGCGGAAATAACCATCGGAACCGACGGCGTTGCCAGCAACGTAAAAATATACGGAGACCCCCATCCGCTATTGAAAAAAGCGGTCTGCGACTGCCTCTACGGCATAAAGTATGTCCCGGCAAAATGGAAGGGAAAAGCAATCTCCTTTGTCGCTACTCTTCCCGTCATTTTTAACTGACCGAGCCTATGGAAGGATATATCCTGATTGTACTACAGATTCTGATAACCGGACTGATTATCTGGAGAAGGAAGCAGGACTCCAAAGAGCCGTCAGGCTGTCTGGCAGCAGGTGTTATTTTCATGATTATATTTGCTCTGACCACCGCACTGTTCAGTCTGGGGCATCTTATCATCAATGAAGGACTATTTGCCAATATCTTTGCAGAGAGCAGAGGGTCGCTCGCCGCCGCTTCACCAATGGAATGGCTGATGGCTGGATTTATCTGTCTGATAATGATGCTGGTATCTGCCACCGTTTGCTCTTTGGCTGGCTATGCTGTCACAGGCCGTCACCCCAAATTCTGCAAACTGATATGGAAAACACTGGCAATAATCCTGCTGTTTCCCGTCATGGCATTGGGAATATTGGTTGCGGCATTTGGGTTTGCCTATATTATCTGCATGAGGTTTGCCTCACCCATGTTTGACAATATCGGCTGGGGCTGGATGCTTCTGCTCTTATTTTTCAGTGTGATGTGCCTGCTTGGATTTTCCGGATTCGTCGTTTACCTGTTGGAAATGAACAGCGAGAAATTAAAAAAATACGATGAAAAGGACAGCAGACGTTCTTTCAGACCGGTCGATATGAATAATCATGAGAAAGGAGGCACTATATGATACGAAAACTTATAATCTGCATAGCCGTTCTGGTGGGTTTCTGCCCGATGGCATGGGGAACGGTCGATGATGTACCTAATCCCAAGACATACGATGCGGACAATTGGGTATCCGACCCTGACCATATATTGGACAGTGAAACGAAGAATAAAATCAACGATATATTGCAACAACTGGAGGACTCACTGACCATAGAAGTGGCAGTTGTCGCCTTGAACAGCATCGGAGAAGAGGAACCGCATGAATTTGCCGTTACGCTGTTCAACCGGTGGGGTGTCGGCAAGGCGGAAGATGACAACGGACTGCTGATTCTGCTGACCCGGGATATACGGGATATCACCTTCAAGACCGGGTATGGCCTGGAAGGAGTATTGCCGGATGCCATTTGCAAAAGAATACAGATGGAAACCATGGTGCCGCATCTTCGGGAAAATGACTGGAATACAGGAATGCTTGAAGGTGTCAAGGCGGTGGCGGCAGTTCTGTACGGAAGTGACTATCAGGCAGCACCGCCGGAAGCATGGATAAAAAAGTTCCGGCGTACCACCCCTTCCCTGGTCTTTATCGTGTTTGCCCTGATGCTGATACTTATAAACTGGTTTGTCTGGAAATCGGCGGTACACAGGATGACGCCCAAAGACGAAGGGACGGAAGCCGCATTGACCTTGCTGGCGACCCGAAAACCCTTTACTGTACGCACCCGCTCGGACTGTGCTGGCTGGTACCGGTGTGGCCCGCCATGCTGGGTATTGCCTGCTGGTATTTCGGCATACAGAAACAAAAGACCCTCAGGCGCAGCCGGACATGCCCGAAATGCAACCAGGAAACCCTCCGGGAGATTCCTTTGCACGAGTTGATAAAAGATACGAAACGGCTGACTGAAAGCGAACGCAAAGAAACAGAACTGAAAACGGCCTACATCCGCATCTACCGGTGCTCCGCTTGCAGCGAAGAGGTGAAAATCCGGATACCGCTTGAAAAGGACGGCTATGAATGCTGCCCCTCCTGCGGGCAAATGACGCTACACAAGGAAGAAAAATATCGGACTATTATTAAAGCCACCACTTCATCAGAAGGACTGATGGAGGCTCGCCATCGATGTATGCATTGCGATGCCGAATACATGGTAGGCTATACAATACCGAAAATCAACACCTCTTCCAGACGTTCGGGAGGCTCAGGCGGTGGCGGAGGCAGTTTCGGAGGAGGATCGTCCGGAGGCGGAGGTTCATCCAGCCGTTTCTAATACAGTATATCAATATTAACAAAAACATGCAAATCATGAAAACTATTTTTATCATGGGAATCTTGAGTTTCTTTTGCGACATCAGTGCCGCACAGCCTCAATACTGGGGTGAGGGTGCATACGATTTGGAAAATGTGGTGTTCGGAATGAACGTGGACAAGTATTATTCCAAGGCAAGGCTATACGACGAGGATTATGACGAATCATTCCGCTATTTCATGAAGAAAAAAGTGAAATGTAAAACCCAGGAAGGCAAAAATGCGGTCATTCAGGAATACAGCTCGGTAGAAACAAATTACGGAGAGGTTCTTGCCCGCTTCGGGAAATTTGAATTCCCGTATACCGGCATGGTGGCGGACAAATCAGGAAAACTGATTGGCATTCTGGCACAGGGAAGGCTGGACGAAGCGGCGGCAGTGGATTCGCTGCTATATGCCATTGCAGGAAAGTACGGTCCCAAATGCTTTGTTACAGAAGAGTATTTCGGATATCGGAATTATGGATGGCATGTGAATGACCGGACTATCCAACTATATGTACGCAAGCCGAATCCGGAGCACAAGGATGCCGTGATTTACCTTGAAGAGAACGAAAAGGGAGAACGGAAAATTGTCAGCGGAGGCAGCCAGCCACACACCTGGTATGAAGTGTGCCTGATGGTGACAAAGACGAAATATGATCCGTTCATCGACTGCATCAGCGTCGGTAACTGGTGCAATTTCAATGATCTCTCGTCAGATGTCCGAAGCATGGAAATCAATCCGGCAGCAGGCATATATGACACCGGCGAGTTGTTTACAGAGGAGGACCTTGTCCCGGACACCACCAAAGGATATATGAACATCCCGGACGGAGAACTTCCCAAGTTCAAGGAAGGATCGTTCGCGAAATTCCCGGATTTCAGGCTTGCCGTGCGCCATTGGATGGCCTATAATGCCGGCCTCGGGAACCAGGGAAATCCCGAAGGGAATGTAAGCGTATCCTTCACAGTGGGAAAGGACGGCAAAGCGAAGGATGCCAAGGTGGAAAACCGGGAGACCACATCGTCCGAACTGGAAGTTGCAGCACTATATACCATTCAACGGCTTCCCGAGCTTATACCTGCCACCCAAAACGGAAAACCCGTGGCATTCCGCATGACGGTGGCCCTCAGGTTTGAAAACCGATAAATTTTCCCTGCTATGGACAAAGACTTTTCAATAAGCGGTTATCTCCTTTCACGCCTGCAACCGGACGATCCCCGGGAAGCACGTCTGCGTATGCTTTGTGTGACCATATCCAAGGATATGCCGGAGGAGAGAAGAGAGCGGCAACTGCGTCCCTTTGCATCGGACATGGAATTCATGAATACGATTGCCGGATGGATGAACAGGCTTCCCGAAGCGATCACCCATGAACAGCCGGACTTTGAGAGATGGCTGGAGCTGTTCATGACTGCCGGTGAAGCAGAATCCACCCGCTATGTCATGCGTTTGCAAATATGGTACACGCATTATTGCTGCGTAGAAGAGTTACTGACCTTATGCAGATTGCTGCAAAGGCATCGTGAAGAACATCTGGAAGCCATCTATCACAGAATGCACTACTACTTCCGCGAAGCGAGAATACAATGCGGAATGCCTTCCACTTCCGAGCCGACAGAAGGCATTGAGGTATCATTCAAACTGCTCGATGCCTCCTACGAACATATCAACCGTAAAGTCGTTTTGCAAGCGGAAGAACTGCTCGGTATCCATACCGACCATTCTTTCATTCAGAAAGTGATGGAATGCCATACTGAAGCGAAGACAGCAGAAGAACTGGCGGAACTATGCGGAGCAAACAGTACCGTTACCTTCCGTCGGACATTCCTGAGATTGTTTAACTGTCCTGTAGCCCAGTGGCTTCGGCAAAAACGTGCCGAGCAGGTGCTGAAACTATTGAGGACTACACACCTTCCCTTACCGGAGATTGCCGAACAATGCGGATTTGCGAACCAGTCTTACCTGTCTGATTTCTGCAAGCGGAATCTCGGTGATACACCGGTAAATATCCGGAGAAACAGGAGCTGACTATTTATTATAAAATGAACGAATATGAAAATTAAAACACTTATCATCATTGGATTGACAGCATTTTTATGCTTATCCGGCGCAACAGCCCATGCACAATCAGACAACCAGATTATCAACATGGATAACCCGGACTATGACATCGATGTGGAACGTTTTTGCTCTCCATTTATTGATTTCGATAATCCCAAAAAGACCCGCAAAGAAGTAAACTATCGCTATGTGAAATACACAAAAGACATGTATGTTTCGCGGACTGAGAAATATCCGATTTTAATATATTATATAAGTATGGACAGTCTTGCTACCAAGAAAGCAACTTTTTGTGATACCGATTTTGGAAAACTGAATTTGATAACCAATGCACAAGGCAAATTAATATCGATGGCCTGCGAAACGAAGATGGATAAAACAGGCTTCGAGAAACTGGTGGAAACTGCCAGACAGAAATATGGCAAACCTGCCCTGCAGAAAGCAGAAACAGGTAAAGACGAACTTAAAAAGATTCTGATAAACTCGATGGTATCAAAGGGCAAGGACATACCCGTGTATCTTTGGAAACTGGATGACGAATATATCGGACTGTTCATGGAAGGCGAGGATGTCGTAAAGCTCTTCCGGGCAAAAAAAGAATTTGAAGATTTACTCATCAAAGTAGATGGCCCTTACATTGAGGCAACAATGGAGTTGCAAAAATTGGAGAGAAAAATGTTCAAGAGATAAGAAACAGGCTATAATAAGCTAATTTTAAATCACATGAAAATGGCAAAAATGTGGGATACGAGAACACCGCGAGAAAGCAAGTTCAAACATATTCTACAACACATTCCGGTGAAAATAAATCCATCTATAAGCATACTAAAGAATCATTCTCTATATTTGCCACATCACCAATCGGCAACAAGCCATTAAAAACACATGCCTATGGAACAACAAACAATGACCGGTTCGGGACTCTATATCCTTATAGCTGTCCAGCTGCTGTTCTCCATGCTGATACTGTTGCGGATACGCCAGTACCGCAAAAAGCCGACAGGCTGCCTGCCGTCCGTTCTCGTCATCCTCTCCACAGTAGTCTTCACCTCTGTGCTGTATTACATATGGCAAATCGTGTGTGATGAGAACAGCCGTTGGACAGACCTCGGCGGAATGCTTGCCGCAGGATCCTGGCAGGAGTGGGTGGCATGGGCATTTTTCGGACTGTTCGTTGTGCTGTTCACCGCTGCAGGCTGCTCCCTCTTCGGGTTTGCCCTCACCGGTCATCACCCCAAGTTCTGCAAAGAAATGTGGCGGAGCCTCATAGGAATGATGCTCATCCCATTCCTTACACTCGCCCTGCTGGCTGCATCCACCCTGTGCATCAGCCTTTCAGGGATGACACTTTTCACTTGGTTGTTTTCCGAAGCAGCGTTCAGCGACGTGGCGATGCTGGTACTGAGTGCTGCCCTGTTCACCTTCGGATATATGGGACTTCTGGCCTTCCTGTTCAAGTTCAACGGCAGTAAGCTGGACGCATACATTTTAGAAGACATAGAGCGTTCTTACAGACGCATCGAAGAAACCAACGAGAAAGGAGGCAAACAATGACCACACTACCTTTGCTTATATTGGGAAGCCTTTCCCTTCTTTCCCTTCTTCTCCTCAACTGGCTGACATGGAAAGGACTGAAAAATTACCTGCAACCCAAAGGCAAAACGGCATCCACTGCTTTGGAACAGCAACTCACGGAGCAGGCATTTGCCTGGCGCACCCTCATCGGCCTGCTGTGGCTGGTTCCCGTATGGCCTGCCATTGCAGCTGTGATGCTATGGTACAGACTGAGATTACGCAAGCAGATACTCAGCCAGAGCCGTACTTGCCCGAAATGCGGAAAAGAGACCCTCCGCGAGATGTCGGCACAGGAGATAAAGAAAGATGCCCGGCTCTTCACCCCACAGGAACGAATGGAACTCAATCTACAAACCGTCTGCATCCATGTGTACACCTGCACCGACTGCGGAGAAAAGGTGAAAGTGCGCATCCCTCTTGCAACAGGTCTCTATGAATATTGTCCGGATTGCCAGGGTATCACCTTACACCGGAAAGAAGCATACACTGTGGTGGAATCTCCTACTGAATTCTCCGAAGGACTGAAGGAAGCGCGTCATGAATGTAAATACTGCGGTGCTAAATACATCGTAGGGCATAAGATTCACCGTACACATACATCTTCCCGCCACAACTCTTTTGATTTTTGAACAATACAAATCAATCTGTCAGTTTAATTTATAGAATACTTAGAGTATGTAAAAAAACAAGATAATTTTAAAACTAGTAGAATATGAGAAAACTTGTTATTATTTTCATGTTGGTTGGCATTGCCAATATCATTAGAGCACAAAGCCCGATTAATAGTATATATAAGGAAATTCGGGAGAAGTGGGAACAGTACAACAAAGATTCCATTACCATAGAAGTGGGGAGAATGCTTGATTTGTTTGAGAAAGGTGGCGTTTTTACCCAAGATATTGTAGAGAAGAAATATATGGGATTGGTTTATGTTCTTTCAGATGATGAAGACTGTACATCAGTATCCTGCTCTGATCCTGCCGTTTTCCCAGCGGTGTGGTATGGTACCGATCAGGGTATTTGTATGATGGGCTTACGCACACGAGGCATACATGAATCTAAAAGACCCTTATCGAATTATGTAGAGGCTTACCTAAAACGTATGCCCATAGTCAATGAATCTGCTACAAGATACGCCGTGATGACAGACTTCAGCAATGGTTTAGCCCCCTATGAAGAAGAAGACCAGTGTTTTGTGATTGACAACAACGGTTCAGCCAGCTATGTACGAAAGAACGGCGATTATATCATCGGTCTGAGTATTTCATACGATAAGAGTAATATCATGATTAGTGTTTTTGACGTTACCGGACAAGAGAAGCTGTTGAATCTTGAGAGCTTTTTGGAAAACTCAACACCGCAGTCAGCGCAGTATAGCGAACAAACAAAACAGAAGTTGGAGAATTTAAGGGCTGAGGAGAAGGAACGTAACGAATTCAGTGAAATGATTGAAGCTATCGTAAACAGCAAAAAGCTTAGTACGTATTATCATAACCGCGATATGTTCATCCTCAGTTCGGGACTTTTTAGGGACGATCTGGAAGTGAAATACGGAAACAAAGATATGCTTATTCTTGCCATGCCACTTGATGGAATTACTGATTACATTGAATTTACCCGACAAACGTTCGATGGCGAGACAGATCATCCTGTCATATTCGAGTTTAATATTCGAAAGGAAGGATGTTATGGTAGTGCTACATTCAACTATGAAAAAGGAAAATGGGTGCTTGATTCAATACAAGTTATTGAAAATTAAACTCTTTACTGATTACAGATTACAGTCATTTAGGAGATTATACAGAAGCCTTGGTTTTTGATAGTGAAAGCTGGCTTATATTTGCTATACTTACTGACATTAACTTCACAGCAAAAATCATGAAACAGAATACAGATATTCCCTCCGCCCGTTCAAGTCTGTGGAAACGGTGTTGGCGTTTCGTAAAAAACGCCCATCTGCCAGAGTTTTTTCTCTATGCAATCATACTGCCCTGCTTTGCCCTGTCCGCACTCAGCTCGTGCACAGGGTGCAGCTACAACCACGAAAAGGCGATGGGAAGCATAGATAACATTTTGGGCAAAGTAGATACACTGATGGCCAAGACAGACCGATTTTTGGAAGAACATCTGCCGGAAGAACCGCCTATAGACTACGAAAAAGAGGGGGTGAACAGGAAGCACCTGTTTGTATTTACAGATACGACAATGACCTACAACGGCAAGCCGTTCATGCCGGGAATGACAATAGGAGAACTGTGTGAGATATTCGGACATTACGAACGTCTTGCAGAACCCGGAATATTTATATGGGATTCCATCGGACTTACCATGACATCGCTTGATGAAAGCGGAAAAGACAGTGCCCCTGTAAGCAGAATACTGATTGACTGGAATATAGATTTATACGGAGCTATAAGCAAGGACAATATAAAATGGCTAAAGAAGCACTGCCACGTCAGTATTTTACGGGTAAAATGATTGTCGGTGGAGCGGTTTTGGGCAGAGGTATGCACATTGACGATTTCCTAAAAAAAACAAATCTGAAATTCAATGACAATCCGTTCCCTCTGCTTTACTATTGTCATCTGCATGACTGGGACTACACCAAAGCGCCTATACACCGCAGAGAAAAATATTATACCTATTGTATCAGGAAGTCTGAAGACGGTACTGATATTGAAACATTTGATATTGCCATTAACTCACGAGGTTTTGGTGACCCACCGTACGAAGGTCTTGAATATGAAAAGTACATAAACCACCTTGATTAAAACATAGTTATCATGAAAATACGAATCAACCTCTCAGTCTATCTTTAGGAAATTAATCCGATATTCCGGGCAAACAGGTTCGATTGATTCATTATGCCGCCCCCAAAAAGAAGGAGGGCGTGTTTTCCGACTCCCTGACTATTTCCGACTTTTCATGACTATGGCTGACGCGTTCCGTACACGCATGGAAAATTGCGTTATCTTGCACCCGAAATCATAAAAAAAGATTATGGAACTGACACTTATTGAAACGAACGCGTATCTGGAGCTAAAAAGAAAGCTCAGCACGCTGTCGGTACAGATGGCCGACTTCCAAAAGAAAATCGCTCCGTCCTCACCGGAAAAGTGACTTGACGCACAGGAGGTATGCCTGGCCCTCGGCATCTCCAAAAGAAGCCTGCAGAACCATCGGGACAGGGGACTGGTCCCTTATTCGAACATCGGAGGAAAATGCTTTTACAAGGAAGCGGATATCCGGCAAATATTGGAAGAAGGCCTCATTAAAAAAAGAAGGAAATAATGGCGGAAATCATTACAAAAGATTCGGAGGAGTTCAAGGAACTGACCGGATGGATGAAAAAGATCGGAAAATCGTTGGAGGCGGCGACGGCAAGGATACGTCCCGCCATCGCGGACGAACATTACCTGCAGGGGGAAGACGTGTGCGAAATGCTGCACATCTCAAAAAGGACCCTGCAGACGCTGCGTGATGAAGGAGCCATACCCTATACCACCATCGGAGGGAAAATACTGTATCCTGAGAGTGCCCTGTACGAGACCTTGCGGAAAAACTACCGGAACTACAGGCAATACGCCGGATAACCGGCCGTAAAGAAAAAGAAGAAGGGATGCTTATCCGGACTCGCCGGGTACAATCGCCCGCGATTGCGTATAACTTATAAAAAGATAGCCGCCCCAAAATATGGACGGCTATCTTTGCGTTTTTTTCCATCTGTCGGATAAGCATCCCTTCTTCTTAGTTGGCCAGGCGGAACATTCCGCCGATCTTCTCACGCATCCTGTCCGTGTCCTCACCGATTTTTGGATTGATCAGCTCGGCGTAGACCTGCGTGGAGATGATGGTCTTGTGCCCGAGGACTTTCTGCAGGGTTTCAAGCGGCATGCCCTTGCTCAGGGCCAGGGTCGCAAAAGTATGACGTCCGACATGCGGGCTGACGCGGACACTGCAGCCGGCCTTCTCGCCGATACGTTTCAGACTGTCCTCCATACTCCCTATTTCCCCCACGGGGAACACCCTGTCCGAAGAGACCTTGAATTCGTTCACCCCCCTGTATTTCTCGATCAGCTCGACGGCTATCGGGAGCAGCTTGACAACATAGGGTGCCTTGGTCTTCACACGGTTTCCAACCAGCCAGGTGTTCCCGTCCGAATCCGTGTGGACATTCCGGTAAGAAAGTTCCTTCAGGTCGGCATGGGCTAGGCCGCTGAAGCACATGAAAACAAACATGTCCCGGATGGCCTGCTGCCGCCTGTAGCTCAGCTTGACGCTGATAACGCGTTGCAGGTCCTCCTCCGAGAGGAAAGGACGTTTCTTGTATTCCGGCTTGCACACGAACTTCTTGAACGGGTGCTTGTGGATCCATCCCTCGTCCATTGCCAGATACATCAGCCATTTCAGTGTGTTGACGCGCTCGAAGGCCGTTGACTTGGCCAGCCCGCGCACGGAAAGCATCCAGTTGTAATAGTTCTTGATGAAATCCATGTCCAGCGACATCAGGGGGATATCCTCCGTACCCAACTTGTCCTTCAGGTAACAGGACAGACACTTGTACTCGTCCACCAACCCTCGGTAGGTGCTTTGGGCTTTCGTCTTGCCGATCTGCCGTTTGTAATCCCGGATCTGGATATTGAAGATCTCCATCAACGAATGGATCTCCTCGCCAAAGCCGTTATAGCGGTCATAGACCTTCTTGGCTGTCAGGAACGAATCGTGGTCCGAGAGATATTGATAGTGCTTGCCGATCTGTGCCTTGATGTTCTCCAGCTCCCGGTTCAGCCGTCTTGCCTCCTCGGATTTGCCTTTGGCACAGTTGCCTTTGGCATCCCAAAGGGCAAGGGGAACATCACGCTTGCAGCTGAAACTCGCCGTCGTTCCGTTGACGGTAATACGCCCCATGACAGGGACACGGCCATTTTTTATGGCCTGGTTCTTGGTGTAGAACAGAACTCGAAAGGTACTCCTCATAACTCGATTATTTTTGTTACAAAATTACTATTTATCGAGTTGTTTTAAGCTATGAAGAATAATGCAAACAATTGAAAAATAACCGCTTATATTGTCTGTTTTATAGACTTGGACAAGGTAACGATTAGGTAACGTAACTCATGCTCAAATGTGCTTTTTGTAGCGTCGTTTTTCAAATGGAAGTGAAAAACAATCCCATTAATTCGCTGAATTCAAGCGGTGTGTCGCCATTATGCAACTATTTCTAAAAATCTCCGACTTTGTATATAATCATCAAATAATTTCTAACTTTGCGAGAGATAAAAGAAGATGTCTGAACCGTATGTTTATAATGGTTCCGATGTGTCTTCCGGATAATGATTAAAAAACAGAATGGAAATTATGAAAATAGGAGATAAAGTGCGCTTCCTCAGTGAAGTAGGTGGCGGTGTTGTAACGGGATTCCGGGGAAAAGATATAGTGTTGGTGGAAGATGCCGACGGGTTTGACATTCCGATGCCGGTGCGTGAATGTGTGGTGATTGAAACGGATGATTACAATATTCCTACTCCTGCTTCCAAAGCAGCCAAGAAGAAGGCGGAGGAGCAATCGGCTGCGCGTATGGCTTCGGCAGCCTCGAAGCCGGTATCTTCCGGTTTGGACTCCGGACGGCAGATAGAGTGTCCGGTCCAACCTCAGGTATCTGTTTATCGTCAGCCGGAAATGAAAGGCGGAGATGTGCTGAATGTGTATCTTGCCTTTATTCCGGAAGATATCAAGGCGGTAAGCACTACTCCGTTTGAGGCTTATTTGGTGAATGATAGCAATTACTGCATGTATTATACCTATTCGAGTGCGGAGGGCAAGTCGTGGACTGCCCGTTCTCATGGTTTGATAGAACCGAATACGAAACTCTTGTTAGAGGAATTTGAAAAATCGGAATTGAACGACCGGGAGCGTGTAGCTGTTCAGTTGGTGGCGTTCAAGGACAACCGCTCTTTCGCTATGAAGCCTGCTGCCAATGTGGAAATCCGCATCGATACGGTGAAATTCTATAAGTTGCATACTTTTCAGCCTACCGATTTCTTTGATACTCCAGCACTGGTGTACGATGTAGTGAGGAATGATGCTCCCGCCAGGCAGGTTTATGTGTCGGCTGAGGACTTACAGGATGCTCTGATGCAAAAGAAAGCAACAGACGGTCCGTCCAGACCCCGGACTATCGTGAAGCGGGGCGGCAAAAATGAAATCATCGAAATAGACCTGCATATCGGTGAACTGTTGGATGATACGCGCGGCATGAGTAACAGCGAGATATTGAACTATCAGTTGGATAAATTTCGTGAGGTGATGGAACAGTATAGGAATAAGCGTGAACAACGCATAGTCTTTATTCACGGCAAGGGTGACGGTGTGCTTCGTAAAGCGTTGCTGGATGAGCTGAAACGGAAATATCCGACTTGTAAGACGCAGGATGCTTCCTTTCAGGAGTATGGATTTGGAGCTACTATGGTGACGGTAAAATAAGGTATATGCGATGCAGGTTGGTAAGGAAAACAGGATTCTTATCTTAATCTTTCTATGTTTGGCAGTGGCATTGCCGAGTGCCTGTACTTATAAAGGCGGCAGTGGCAGAGTTTTTGAAATGCAGGAATTCGATTCTTTTTTCAGCACTCACAGCGATTCCGTAGTGATGGCGCCGCGCTGGATGAAAGCACAGGCATTACAGAGAATGGAAAGGACCAAAGATAGTATGGTGCGGTATAATTATCTTGCTGTTGCCTTGAAAACCTGTCTGGCTACTTCCGACTTCGACTCCGCACAACTTTTGCTCCGGCAAGTTGAGGCGTTTGTTGGCAGACAGCCTTTTTCGCATCGGTTGGCCGATTTGCAGTCCGAATGTTTTAATATAAAGGGTAATGTCTATTCGCGAAAGGGCTATATAGATTCTGCCGCGGTCTGCTTCAAGGAGGCCTATGAAGCAAGATTGAAAGGAACAAAATTCGAGGTGATTCCTGATATCTTGATAAATCTTGCTGATGCTACCAACCATTTGGGCAGACCGGATATGGGTGCTTTCTGGTATAGAAAGGCTCTGCTGATGTGCGATTCGCTGAAGATGCCTTACAGAAAGAAAATCTCTATTTATTACGGATTGTCACAAGGATACCTGGCTTTGCGCGATTACGAGCAATGCGACTATTATTCGGAACTTGCGGGCAAGAATTATGCGGATATGTTTCCGGATGAGAAGCATTTCTACCTGAACAATCGTGGAAACTCTTATTATTACCGGGGAGATTACTCCACGGCAATCGGTTATTTTAGAAAAGTAGTGGAGCTTGTGAAAGATTACCCCGATATGTCTTGGGCGCTTAATCTGAGCTATCTGAACCTGAGCGACTGCTTTCTGCAACTGAATAAAACCGATTCGGTAGTCAAATACCTGGAGTTATGCCAGCCGTTCTTTGAAGAACTCGGTTCTACTACTGCTCTTTATTATATTGATACTCAAAAGATAGAACTGGCGTTGCAGTGCAAGGACTTTGCAGAGGCAAGGCGATTGTTGGCGATGAGTAAGGCTTCGCCGGAAATAGATGCGGATATGATACATATCCGTAACAAGTATTTGCAGCAGTTTTACGAAGAAACCGGCAACTATAGGCAAGCGTATGATTACTTGAAAGAGAATAAACGTCTGGACGACTCCATTCGCAATGAGCGTATAAGGATGCGTACGGCAGATTTGACATTGCGCTATCAGCAGGATTCGGCGCATAAAGTGCTGTTTCAGAAACAGGAAAACGAGATGCTGATATTGAGGCAGACCCGTCTCGTGACATTAGCGGTTGCCGTTATTGCCCTTTTGATTGCAGCTTTCCTATTTCTTTATAATAGGAAAAAGCGGGATCTGCTGCTTGCCCAAAACCGAAGAACGGTCTCTACACTTCGTCTTGAGAACATCCGCAACCGCCTGTCTCCTCATTTTATATTCAACGTTCTCAATCAGGAGGTGGTAAACCGCAAGGAAGAGGAAAAGCAGGAGTTGGTATCGTTGGTGAAACTGATGCGTCGAAATCTGGAACTGGCGGAGCAGTTGTGTGTCACCTTAGCCGAGGAACTGGACTTTGTCAAGACGTATATCGACTTGGAGCGCCGTTCGCTCGGAGCAACTTTCCATCCGGTTATTGAAATAGCCGGAGATGTACTACCCGAGTCGGTCTGGCTGCCTTCCATGATGATACAGATTCCGGTGGAAAATTCCGTGAAACACGCATTGCGTGGCAAGGAAGGAAAGCGGAATCTGTGGATTGCCGCAGATCGTCGGGAAGGCGGTGTTTGCATCAGGATTACGGATAACGGCGGCGGTTACCATCCGGAGAGCCGGAACAGAGGCACTGGTACAGGTATGAAAGTCATCATGCAAACCATCCAGATTTTGAATATGAAAAATCAGGCTGCAATTGATATATCTGTACATAATGTCACTTTGCCGAGTGGTGAAACCGGCTGTGAAGTAACTTTTTTATTACCGGATAAGTACGATTATAGAATTTAAGAGTAACCGCTTAGTGGCATTTTTTTTATTGATAGAGTCGGCTGCGGAAGAATAGTTCGTAAATGCCTATTTGCTGTTTTGTATGGAAACGAGAAAATATTTATATTCGCCAGACCAAAACATGGAATATGGACAAATACAAAGTCGTTATAGTAGATGATGATGACGTAGCTCTTGAAAATTTGAGCTTTGAGTTGTGGAAAGATGCCCGCTTCTCTTTGGAAGGTACTGCACGGAATGGTAGGAAAGGGAAGAAGCTTATTATGAAAGTGCAACCCGATTTGCTGTTTTTGGATGTAGAGATGCCGGACATGACGGGGCTGGAACTGTTGCAGGAGATACGCGATTATGTATCGTGGAATATGAGGGTCGTATTTTATACGGCGTACGACAAATATATGATACAGGCTATTCGGGAAGCGGCATTCGATTATCTGCTGAAACCTTTCGATGAACGGGATTTGAAAGAGATTCTGACACGCTTTACCCAACAGGTTGAAACCACCGGGCAGCGGGTATCGTTTCCGGTAGGAAATCCCATGCATACCGGACAGACTTTCATCGTTTTTACTCCAACTAATGATATGCGTGCGTTGCGCCCTGCCGAGATAGGATTTTTCCGTTATTGTTCCGAACGCAAACAGTGGGAGGTCGTGCTGAATGACCAGTTGCCTCTGGCTTTGCGCCGCGGTATGACTGCCGAACAGATTACATCGTTCTCTCCGTGTTTTGTGCAGATACATCAATCGTATATTATCAATATAGATTATCTGATGCTCATACGGGATAACAGGTGTGTGCTATACCCGCCTTTTGATAAAATTACGGAGTTACTTGTCTCGAAGAAATTTAAGAAGGAATTGCAAGAACGTTTCTGTTTGTGAAAGCAGGCTGATGATTGGTATGTGAAGTTGAATGTCCATTACTCTAACAATGTTGACAAACAGAAAAAAGGATACCGGGGACATTTGCCGGTATCCTTTTTCTGTTTTATATGTTTTCCGTACCTATGCCGGAAATACATGTTACTTTACTTCAATGCCTTTGTTCTGCAGTGTAACGTTCAAAACTTTTGCATAGTCGGAATATTGCTTTTCATCCAAAGTTCTTTTCATTAATTTCAGATTACCGTAAATAGCGTTACGTAGCAACTTTTCCTGATTTTTCTTTGAGTTTGTGGCACGTGACATCTGCTCGTTAAAGTATTCGCAAATGTTGGTAACCTCTTTTTGCTGGTTAGCGGACAATTTCAAATATTTGCTCAGCTTGCTTACATTGATGTTACCTTCCCAACTTGCAGTTGTTGGCTGGTTTCCTGCTGCGAATGTGCTGGCAGACAGACATACGGCTGCCACTAATGTTAATCCAAAACGTTTCATAATACCTACTTTTTTAATTGTTATACCTAAAAACTAATCTAATAAAAATCTAATACCTACTGAAAACAGTCGTAAGCGTCTAGCTTTTCTTTTTACCTATGCAAATGTATGATTATGTTTTATAACACAAAAATGAAAATAAAGAAAAGTGCAGGTTTTACCTTCATTTCTTGATTTATATCAATTGGTGATTGTGAAAATGCACAAAAACAGTTCTGTTTTGTAATGCAAATGTAATATTAAAGGGTATTATGTGTTAATGTGATAGAGAATATGCATTATAAGTATACAAAAAGAAATGCTTGTAGAATGGAGTGGAACGCTTTCATTCTTCTACAAACATTAAATCGCTGATAATGCCATCCGATACAAAAATCCCTTTACGGCTAAGACAGAGACGGTTGTTGTCGTATATTTCCAGATTTCCGCAGTCCAGATGCGGACGTGCCATATCGAAGCAGTATTGCCACAGTTCTTTGCCGAATTTCTGTTCTATATCATTCAGGGGCACTCCCCAACGGGTACGAATGGAAGTCATGATGCATTCGTTATAGCAGGTGGTCCGGTCCAAATGCTCCTGTTCGGACAAGCGTTGATTGTTTTCGATGGCATGTATGTATTTTTCCAGGGAAGCCACATTCCATTCGCGGGTATCCGTATTGAATGAATGTGCCGAAGGGCCACAGCCCAAGTAAGGAATTCCTTTCCAGTAAGATGTATTGTGGCGGGAATACATGTCCGAACGGCAGAAATTGGATATCTCGTAGTGCTCGTAGCCGGCACTGCCAAGCGTATCTATCAGGGTGGAGAAGAATCGGACGCTGCTTTCTTCGTCTACTTCGCGGATACGGTGCGCTTGCAGCAGCTCGTAAATGCGAGTGCCTTCTTCGTATGTCAGGTGGTAAGCGGAGATGTGCTCTACGTTGAGGCTGACGGCTTGTTGTAAATCACGTTTCCAGCGTTCATCCGTTTCGCCGGGCAGTCCGTAGATAAGGTCGATGCTTATGTTGTTGAAGCCTGCATGGCGGCAGTGCTTTACGGCATTGACGGCTTGTGCTGCATTATGGCGGCGGTTTAGCAGTTTCAGAGTGGAATCGTCGAAAGTCTGTATCCCCATACTGATGCGGTTGAAAGGCAAATTTTGCAGCATGGCGGCATAGGCTTCGGTCAAGTCGTCGGGATTAGCTTCGAGGGTAATCTCCCGGCAGTGTTCCATTCCATAGTATTTCCGGATGGTTTCAAATACTTCGCGGAAATCCTCTTCGGCAAGCTGTGAGGGGGTTCCACCACCGAAGTAAATCGTTTCGACTGGCTCTCCCCTCAGATATTCTTTCCGCATCTGCAACTCCTTGCACAACGCATGGATATAGCGGCTTTTCAGTTCGCTGCGGGTGGTGGAGTAGAAATCGCAATAGATGCAGCGTGTCTTGCAAAAGGGAATATGGATGTAGATGCCTGCCATGAGCCTGTAAATTGGTTGGGGTGCAAATATACGATATTTTCTGTTTGTAGATTGAGTGGTTCTTCATCTTTACTTGTATTTAATATTAAAATGGATATTGAAATGCGGAAGGACTGCCGTATGGAAGCCGTTCTTCTTGGGCTTAGGTCAGCAATATATACATTATCAATATTACTGTTTCAATACTGTTTGATAACTTTTTTGTCATCACTTGGCATGGATTACTCTCTATCCCTCTGTGGAAAGGGGATAGAGTGAGTGATGACAACTGTGACGACAGTGATGACAATCTATTTGTCGTCACTGTTTTTTGCGGTATATTCTCCGTTTTTATATGCTAATTACCTTATAATCAATATTGAAAGTAGTGTATAATGAATTGCGTTAATATCGGTTAAAACATTGCATTTTCTTTATCATAGCCGCAAATATGGTATAGTGTACACGCTTTTCCTATTATGC
>OLOX01001843.1_pt1 | contig 18753 bp, 12 predicted proteins | sample 1672091 | NCBI WGS metagenome assembly OLOX01 (sample SAMEA3136644, study PRJEB25190) | human gut metagenome | reverse complement strand
GGGCAAGCCCCGAGGCTATTGAGGCCACGCCCCGCATCCGCGGGGCTCCATCGCCGCGACACGACATTTTACAGCAATAGACACACAAAAAACCGCCCGGGGCTCGCGTTGGCGAGGCACCCGGGCGGCGCTATCAGAGGGTGTTGAGGATGTTTACTGCGGAGTGAGTGTGCAGATGTAGGGACGGGTGGCGAGGTTGAGTGTCACGAGGTACTTGCCTGCGGTGACATTCATGTCAGCACCGCCCACGGTGAGGTTATCAAGCTCGCCGCCAAGGTTGATGTTGAGGGCCCAGTCATCGTTCATGCGGAACTTGAAGACACCGTCTGTCATGTCGACCACGCCCGACCATGTGAGGAAATCGGCCGAGGGAGCAAGATTGGTCTGAGCATCCCAACCGGCAGGTGTAGCGCTACCGATCACACCGAGTGTTTTGATAATGGTGGTGGTATATGTCAGCGACTCCTTCTTGAGGTCGGCAGTGGCGTTGGTTGCATCTTCAGGAATCTCGATGACGGCACGTACCCAATAGAGGCCATCAGTATCGACAGTGAGGTTAACACCCTTATCCACGGTCGAAAGGGTACCGGGCTTGTCACCGGGACCGTAGTTGGTACCATTCCAATCCTTCTGGCTTGTGAACTTGAAGCCACCATTGAGGTGTGCGAAACCTGTGAAGACATATCCGTCGCCTGTGGTGAGGGTCTGCGAGGCAGCCTGATTCCAGCCGTTCGAGTCGCCGGGGGTGTAGAGCATCGGGAGTGACTCAACGCGGAATGTCTCTTCGCCTATATTGACCTTGAGGGTATACGCGCCGGTATTGTCGATGACGATGGCTGCGGGAGCCGAATTCTCGGCAACGACGAGGAATTCGCTTGCCTCGGGGTCGATGGCTGCGACATAACCTGCATACTCGGCACCATAGCCTCCGGCATCGAGAGTTCCGGCTGCCACGGTCGACGCGGGAACGACTACAAACTCATATCCTGCGCCCTCGACATTGAGGGTGGCAGAGAAATTGGGGTCGTCATAGGGGTCATAGCCCGACTGCGACATCTTGATGGCCTGGCTGAGGTCCCAGTTGCAGAACGAGCCGACTACATAGTAGGCGTCCTCGACCACATGTCCGTAGGGATCGAAGGGGGTCACGGTCACAGACTCAGAGCCATAGAATGTCGAGGCATTGCCCATGCGGACAGACTGTGTGCCCTTGGTGGCGAACACGGGGAAACGCAGATAGACGGTGCGCTCCTTGGGATTCTTGCCGTATGCCTCTTTCCATACGCCGTCCCAGACGTCGGGGTTTACCATCACCTCGCCCTCGGCACCCATAGAGGTGGTAACCCTGGCTACCTCGGCGAAATCCTGTGTCTGCGACATCTCCATATAGGGCACGTCGGGTGTATAGCCCTCGGGCCAGTCGGTGGGGGTGTCGACCTTGGCGACATTGATGAGGCCCTCGGCAGTGTTGAAGGCGGTCAGGCTGATGGGGGCCTGGGTGTCAGACCCGGCCACGACCTTTACGTTTTCGGCGCTCACGCCGGGGAGCTGGGGATTGACCTGCGGCAGCGAGTCAGATTCCTCGATGTCATCGCAAGCAGAGAATGCCATGACGAGAGCCGCCAGTCCGATGAATTTTGTATATTTCATTGTGTGAGGTTGTCTTTTGCGGGGACTCCTTGGCCGCCCGGCACGATGGCCGGGCGGGTGCGGAATCCGTTGTTATGGTTTACTCTATGGTTGTCTTATAGGGTATCTCCGAGAGATCGATGGTGACAGTGTGACTGCCTCCGGCAATGTTCATGTTGGGGCCGTCGAACGTCATCTCCTCCTCGGGACCGCCATAGTTGAGCTTCCAATCGGAGGTCGGGCCGTTGATGATGGCCTTGAAGCCGCCACCGTTGCCGAAATCGGTTGTCAGAGTCCAGGTCTTGAAATCATCCGAATGCTCGAGCTCTGAGGGAGAAGCGGCATTCCAGCCCTGGAAATCACCTACGAGACCGAAGCTGGTCACAAACGTGAGGGTGTACGTAAGCTCCTTAACATCGACATCAGCAAAGTAGAGACCTGCGCCGGTTGCGGGAAGCTTGAGGTTTCCGGCACCTCCGTCGGTCGAGAGGGTGCCTTCGGTGCCGGTATCACCATAGTTGATGCCGTTCCAGTCGGGTTTGGATGTGAACTTGAATTCGCCGTCAAGGTAGACAAGGCCGCGGTAGTTGGTCCACTCACCGGTCTTCTCATCCTGCTTGTAGCCGAGCAGCTTCATCGAATTCTCCTGGTTCCAGCCGTTAGAGTTGCCGGGGGTGTAGAGCAGCGGCAGCTCGGGCACGAGCGAGAAGTAATCCTGGACAGCGGCCAGGGTGACAGTGTTCGAGACGATACGTGTGATGGCCTGGTTGTTGATCGAGGCGATGGCACGTACATAGAGGGGAGCTGTCATGGGGGTGTACTGCGACTCTTCGGTGATGCCGCGCATGGCCAGGATGGCGTCAGACACGGAGCTGTCCTCGAGCGTTATCACAGCACTGTTGGGGTCCACGGGAGAAACCACAACGCTATAGGGTGCAGCCTCGGTATCCTCCGGGTCGGGAGCCGGGAGCGACGCGCCGAAATCCTCGTAGAGCGACACCTCGACGTTATACTCGGGTGCGACGGTGAGGCCGTAGTTAGGCTGCGAGCAGGTGAGCTCGATGGTATTGCCGCGCTGAAGGGCATAGAGCTGATCGGCAAAGGGGGGCGTGTTGAGCACGAACTCTGTGGGCTCCTGAATCTTGGGGGAGTCGTCAGGCTCGCAGGATACGAGACCTGCCACAGCGAGCGCCATCATGCCGTAGATATGAAGTCTGTTCATTGTATAGTCTTAATGAAATGATTCGTGAGTAAGTGATGATGGATTTGATTATTCCTCGGGGGCAGGTATGGCACCGCCGGTGGGATAGCCGGGATTCTGGCCGAGAGTCGACTCGAACTGTACGGGGATGGCATACAGGCTGCGGTAGTCGGCGATGTTGGCACCGTTATAGTTGCCGCTCTTCCATTCCCAGTTGTACGAGTTGCCCGTGTACTTGCCGAAGCGGATGAGGTCCGAACGGCGGTGGCCCTCCCAGTAGAGCTCGCACATGCGCTCCTTGAGCAGGTCGTCGGCATTAAGCGAACCCACGGGTGCTACGCCTGCACGGAGACGCACGTCGTTGAATCGGTTCACGCCGTCGCAACCGCTCGCACCGTGCAGCTCGCACTCTGCCAGCATCAGGTAGACGTCGGCCAGGCGGAACAGGGGATAGTCGGTGTTGTTATAGGCGTTGACAGCCGTTGCGGTGCCGTCGGCGTTGTCGTAGTTGGTCTCGGGGGTATAGACATACTTGACGCACATGTAGCCGCCGCCGTTCTCGGTCCAGTCGGCCATATCGTCGGGTGTCACGTCCTCGTGGAGCTTGCCCTGATAGATGAGGCGGCGCTTGTCGGTCGAGATGAGGTTGCGCGAGAGCTGCGGGTGTACGCGGGGACCTGCCCACTGGTCACCTGCACAGCCGTAGGGGAGGCAGTCGACCTTGGCGTTGTATGCGCCTACAGAAAGATAGGTGGTACCGCCGTAGGTCTGGATGGTGTTGGCATCCTGAGGCACGGCCCAGATAATCTCGCTGTTGCCCACATACTTGTCGTTGGTGGCGCAGAAGAGATACTTATACTCGAGCGAGGGGTTCCAGGGTATTGCGTTCTTGATCTCGAGACAGAGATTGGCGCACTCCTGCCACATAGCCTTGCCGGTATAGACCTCGGCGTTGAGATAGAGCTTGGCAAGGAGCATCTTGCCGGCCTCGCGCGAGAGGCGGCCATAAATCTGCTGCGATGCGGGCACAAGACCGTTGATTGCGTCGGCCAGGTCGGCTGTCACGGCGTCAAAGAGCTCTGCACGCGAATAGGTGGGAGGTATCGAGCCTACGATGTTGGCCTCGGTCACCCAGGGGCCCTTGCCGAAGATGTCGATGATGTGATAGTATGCCAGGGCGCGGAGCGTACGGGCCTCGCACTTGAACTGGTTGACCTCCTCGGGGGTGAAATATCCGGCACCCTTGTCGATGTCGCGGAGGAAGGCGTTGCAGATTGCAATCTGATAGTTGAAGCGGCAGTATGCCTCGTAGAGCATGGCGCAGTCGGGACCGGCGTTGGCGCTCTTCACCTCGGGGATACCTGCGTCCTTCCAGTTGTCGCCCATGATGGTCTCGTCGGTGCCGAGCTCCTGGAGGTTCCACATCAGACGGGTGTAGATGGCGCGGCCCTCGTCATTGACCTGCACGCCTCCGCCGAACACCAGACCGCCGTATGCGCGGGCCATGAGTCCGAGATAGTCTTCCTTGGAGGTGAGCTCGGTCTTGGTTGTGGGGTTCTCGGGCTCGACGTCAAGGTCGCCGACACACGATGTCGACATGCCCATGGTCATTGCAGCCGCAATCCCCGCTATGATATATCTGTTGAATTTCATATTTCGAAATCTTGTGATGTTGATGACTTGATTTGAATGTTTAGAACTGAGCCACTACGCCGACAGAGAATGTGATGGGTCGGGGATATACACCGCTGTCGATGCCACCGGCGCTCTCGGGATCCATGCCCTTGTACTTGGTGATGACGAAGGGGTTCTGCACGGCACCGTAGAGGCGCAGGCGCAGGTTGTCCTTGAAGAGGTTGCTCCAGGTGTAGCCGAGGGTGATGTTGTCGCAACGTACGAACGAGGCGTTCTGCACGAAATAGTCGGAGAGCTTGGTGAGCGACGACTGGTTCTCGAAGAGGAATGTGTCGTTCATCATGTTGCTCAGAGGCAGTGCGTTGTTCGAGGCCATATCGGTGGTTCCGGCCATGTTCGAGTTATAGAGCCAGTTGCCGATGTTTGCGCGGAACACGATGCCGAAATCCCAGCTGCGCCAGTTGATGGTGTTGTTCCATGTCATGGTCACCTTGGGGGTGGGGCAGTGATAGAAATACTTGTCAGCCTCGTTGATGCGGCCGTCGCCATTGCGGTCTACGAAGACGCCCTCGAGGGGGTTGCCGTCCTGGTCATAGACCTGCTCGTAAACATAGAATGAGCTTGCGGGATGACCCATGGCGTGCTTCTGGGCGAGGAGGTCGGTGCCTACGCCGCCAAACGATGTGTCGGCGCCGTCAGAGAGCTTGGTGATCTCGTTCTTGTTATAGCCGATGTTGTAAGAGGTTGTCCAGGTGAGCTCGGGGGTCACTACGGGACGGGCGGTGATGTTGAACTCGATACCCTTGTTGACGAGGTCGCCGATGTTCATGTTGCCCTTGTTGGTGATGTTCGAGCCTGCGGGATACGAGGTGTTGAAGAGGAGGTCCTTGGTCTTGCGGCGATAGATCTCGAAGCTACCCATGATGCGGTTGTTGAGGAAACCGAAGTCGATACCGCCGTTCCATGTATGGGTCTCCTCCCACTTGATGTCGGCGTTATAGCCTTCGGGAGATACGGGGAACACTGCGTTTCCGCCGGGAAGGAGGGCCGGGTAGATCGAGCCGAGGCCTGTCCAGACGCTGTAGACGGGGAGGTAGGGGAAATAGTCGTCGCCTATGTCCTGCTGGCCGGTCACACCGTAACCGCCACGGATCTTGAGTTCGTTCATCCAGCCGCGTGCGCCTTCCATGAAATCTTCCTCAAGAATCTTCCAGCCGATGGCGAATGCGGGGAATGTACCCCAGCGGTGGTCTTTGGAGAAACGCGATGTACCGTCGCGACGTACCGTAGCAGTGAGCAGGTACTTGTCGAGGAACACGAAATTGGCACGGCCGAAGAACGACACGAGCTGATGGGGCGAGCGGAAATAGTTGGTGGGGTTGGCCTGTACGCCGAGATACTGCTCGTAGGCGGGGTCATGCTCGAATGTGCCGGGCAGATAGCCATAGTTGTTGACATACGAGTAAGAGCGGCCCTTGTTCTTGAACTTCTGCCACGAATAACCGCCTGTCACGTCGACCGAGGTCTTGATGGCGTCGAAATACTTGTTATAGTTGAGCACGAAATCCAGAAGGAGGTTCAGGCGGGTCTGGAACTGGTCCTCGTACGATGTACCGCCGTTCTTCACGGTCTCGGCCTTCTCGATTGTGCCGTCCTCCTTATATACGGGATACTGCCAGCCTCCGGCCCATGCCATAGGTGTGTTGGCATAGTTGCCGCCACCCCATGTGCCGTGCTGATAGTCGTAGGCCAGGTTGAGGTCTGCGCTCAGCTCCTTGAGGAAGGGGAGCTTGTAGTTGAGCTGCAGGTTACCGATAGACTGGTAGGACCTGCCCTTCGAGTACTTGCCCATGAGCTGTGCGATGGGGTTGACAGGGGCGGTCGATGTGTTGAGGTCCTGACCCTTGGCGCCGGGGCCTGTCACCTCGCCTGCGGCATTGTATGATGTCCAGTAGTCGAACACGGGCGAGCCGTTCTCAAAGTCGCGGGGAAGGATTGTGGGGTTCATGGTCACGCAGGTGCCGAGGGTGTTGTCAGAGTACATGTTGACCACATACGAGCCCTTGACATTGGCGTTGACCGAAAGGGTGTTGTTGAAGAACTTGGGAGTCACGCTGATAGAACCGGTGACGCGGTCCATCGACGAGCGCTTGATGATACCGTTGTTGTTGGTATAGCTGACAGACACACGATAGGGGAGCTGTCCGGCGGTGCCGCCTACGCTGAGCGAGTAGTCGGACGAGATGGTGGTGCGGGTTGCCTCCTTCTGCCAGTCGGTGCTGGCGGTGCCGAGCTGTGCGGCCTGGGCCGAATCCTCGCCATAGCGGCTCAGGATGAAGCTGCGGAACTGGTCGGCATCCATCACATCAAGATACTTGCGGGGAGTGTTGATATAGGCGTTGGCGGTGAATGTCACCTGCGGACGTCCGCTCGAGCCCTTCTTGGTGGTGATGATGATGACACCGTTCGAAGCGCGGCTACCATAGATGGCGGTTGCCGAGGCATCCTTGAGGATGGTCATCGACTCGACATTCTCGGGCGATACCAGCGAGAGGGGGTTTGACGCACCATATACACCCTTGGTGCTCATGGGGACACCGTCAATCACGATGAGGGGGTCGTTGGTTGCCGAGATAGAGGCACCACCACGGATCTGGATTGAGGCACCGCCTTGGGGCGAGCCGTCTGTGGTGACGACGACACCGGGGCTTGCGCCGACCAGAAGGTCCTGGGCCGAGGTGGCAAGACCGGCCTCGATTTCCGAGGGCTTCACTGTAGCTACAGCACCTGTGGCATCACTTTTCTTCACGGTACCATAACCGATGGCCACTACCTCGCCGAGCACGAGGGTGTTCTCGGTCATGTTGACGTTGATTGTGGTCTTTCCGGCCACCGGGATGTTCTGGGTGTCATAGCCGACATACGAGAACACCAGAGTGCCGTTTGACGGGGCCTGGATGGTATAGTTACCGTCAATGTCTGTGGCGGTACCCATAGTCTCGCCCTGTACCAGGACGCTGGCGCCGATGAGCGGTTCGCCCTCGGGGTCAAGCACGGTGCCTGACACCGTGATTTTCTGCGCTAAAGCCGGGAAAGAGAAGCACAGCGTCAAGAGAGCTGCCAGCCACACCTTCCTACTCATTTGAAAACAAATGTCCTTCATGCAAGAGTTTTTTTAGAAAGTTGTTGTAAATATGATTTTGTATTTCATGTTCTCTACAGATGTCGGTCAAGAGTGTCTCAGTCAGGCTTCAGGCGCAAGATAAAGTGCGTGGAGACATAGCGGCGCATACCGCATACGGCATGGCAAAGCCATGTGTGTCAAGACTTCATGGAGTGAGAGTTTTTCAGGCCGCGTCTGGTGGTAAGAAGAATTGTTTTACGTGAGGTGTCGCGGAAAGAATGGGGCGGCGATGCGTGTCTGTTTCGGAAAAAATCTCTACGATGCTGATGTCTTTATGTATGATTCTCTACACTTTATTTCTTTTCATGTCACCCTCTGATAGGCTCGTGAAGGAAATCAAGTCTTCGGGCACCTCTGCTTGGCCAATCGGCACCACAAAGGATTCCGACGGCAAATGTAAAACATTATTTTGGATTATTCAAATATTTTAAGCAAAAATTTGAGGAAAATTTTGCTGAGAGCATAACTGCAGAGTCCAAGGGCAAATGCAATATTAGCGAAAATGTTTGAAAAACTCGGTCATCGGTGTGGAGAATTTTAATTTTTCTCTCGGCCGTCGGCTGAGCTTATGCTGAATCTTCTTGACGAATCCGGCTGTAACAGTGGCGAAATCAGTGCCTTTAGGGATGTATTGGCGGATAAGCTTGTTTGTGTATTCCACAAGCCCCTTCTGCCATGAGCAGTAGGAATCGGCAAAATAGACGACCACACCTTTGAGACCTTTTGTTATCTCCTGATGAGCCGAGAACTCACTGCCATTGTCAGTGGTAATGGTCAATACTCCTGTAAGCCGATAGGCATACAGCAGCCTGATCACGGCTCTGGCTATCTCCCTGGCGTTCTTTCCGTGAGGCAGCTTCTCGATTATGCAGTATGAGGTATTCCTTTCAGCGAGGACCAGGATGGCTCCGTATCCGTCCTTGCCGATGATGAGGTCCATCTCCCAGTCGCCGAAACGCGTTCCGTCAGCCTCCACGGGCCTGTCGTGGATACTGGTGCGGTTCGGGATGTTGGTGGCCCTGGTGGGTCTGCGTCCTTTTTTGGCCTTACGGTTGTACTTGCCCCTGTGTCTGGTATTGGCAAGCAGCCTCCCGCTCCTGTCGGCATGTATGTGGTTGTAGATGGTCTGTCTGGAGATGCGTGTCCCTTCCCTGGCCAGGGTGCCGACAATCTGCGCCGGAGACCATTGCTCTTCCGTAATCCACTGTTCTATACGCCATAGCAGCAGCCTGGGCGTCCTGTTGTGTGGCGTGCCGTGACTCCGGCGTCCTTCGGCCATGGCCTGCGCCTTGGTGTCATCATAGCCGCCACGTGCCGTAGCGTTGCGTCTGTACTCACGGCTGACGGTTGACGGATGCCTGCCAGTCTCTGCCGCGATCTCCTTCTGCGTCTTCTCTTTTCCGGTGCCGCGATTTTGGTGTTCCACGAAAAGGTGGTACCTTTGTGCTGAGGTTAAATGATTCATAATTAGCAATACAAAATTAGTTAACCTCAGGGAGACTCCGGTCTCCCTTTTTCTGTTTTGTATTGCCTTGGACTGAGATTACCTTTCGGTCGGGTTGAACCATCTATCGGTGGGGAGGGGCTGTGGGCTTTGTGAAGCCCCATCCCCACCGATAGCCGTTTCAACCCTGCGGCCTCAAAAATATGGGGACTTACGCAGCGGAAAATTGCGTTTCGACTTTGACTTTAGGGCTGAGAGCATAACTGCCGAAAGCACAAGGACAAATCATGTGAACGCATGCGTCCGCCAGGACGCATACCCCCTACCCGTCATGCTGCCATATCTCATTCCACACCATCCACTACGACTGAGTGTGACAGACACACCCACATATCTGTCGGGGACAGCACACCCGCCACCACCTCGGCGAGGAGCACAGCGCAGCGCGTCCGCCAGGACGCCGGTTTACCAGTAACCGGGTACACCGGAGCTCCGCGCAGGCGTGCCCGGAGAGACCCGACCTCGTCCTGGGCGTCCGTCAGGACGCCGATTTAGAGTGGCGCATCAGGTGTCGGCAACTTCAACGAGGGGTAAATCGGCGTCCTGACGGACGCCCTTCTTACTGTTCATGACTGCCGGGCACGCCTCCGCTGAGCTCCGGCGTACCCGGTTACTGATAAATCAGCGTCCTGGCGGACGCATACCCCCTACCCGTCATGCTCCCATCTCCCTCCCCACACCATCCCACATGACTGAGAGTGACACACGTACTATGACTATAGATAGTGACACGTCCATCATCCCTCCATCCCACGACTGAGAGTGACACACATACTACGACTACAGATAGTGATGCGTCCATCACCACTCTATCCCATACGACTGAGAGCGATAGGCACACGTACGTATATGTCGGGGACACGACAGCACACCCGCCAGCACCTCGGTGAGGAGCGCGGCGCGTCCGTCAGGACGCCGGTTTACCAATAACCGGGTACGTCGGAGCTCCGCGAAGGCGTGCCCGGAGAGACAGCCACGCACCCGGGGCGTCCGTCAGGACGCCGATTTACATGTCGGGGGTGGTATCAGCTGGGAGGCCGTACTCGGTCAGCAGACCCCGGTATTCCTGAGAGAAGGAAACATTCTTATGATGCTCTTTCTGCGACTTGATATATCTTACCCTCGCTTCCCGGCCGGAGGCATCGACGGTGAAGGCACCATATCCTTCGGCCCATCCCTGCCATCCCGGGAAATGCGGATTGACGCGCATGAACTTGCTTGTCTCGGATTTCAGTAGCTTCACAAAGTCCGCAACGGCTATCTTAGGAGGGATGTCGCAGAGCATGTGCACATGGTCAGGCATCCCCCCGATCCAGCGTACGAAAGCGCCACGGTTCACGGCAAAATCATACATATACTTGTAGAGCTCACGCTCGTGAGGGATGAGAATGACGTTGGCACGCCTGTACGTGCCGAAAACAAGATGATAAGTGAGAGATGTGTGGCTCATGGAGAGTGTGATAGCGTGCTGCAGATCAGTACTGCAGATAGATGAAGGGCACGATGTCGGAGCTGCGGATCTGGATGGCGATGAGGAGGGCTATGGCCAGGAGGATGGCCTGGAGGAGCACAGGGGCTTCGGTGACGGCCCTGCGGACAGGTGCAGTGACGCGCGTGGGAGTGACATGCACCAAATAGCCCACGGCCATGGCGATGACTATGGTGAGGTATCCGCTGACAAACTGCGGCGCAACGGAGAGATGGAAATCATTGACAATCTGATGCCACATCATGGAGACGTTCTCCATCGAGGGGGCGCGGAATATCATAAAGGCGGCTGACACGAGCACGAATGTGACCACCATATTGATTGCCCTGAGCCAGACAAGGGGTTGAGTCGGCTCACGGCGCGTGAAGAGCGAGACCTCTCCCCCACTCTCGCCCCCGGCCACCACTGCCTGAGGTGTCAGAAGCGAACGCAGTGTCTTGTGCAGCACGAGCAGGGCTCCGTGTGCCGCGCCCCAGATGACATACATCCACGAGGCACCGTGCCACAGGCCTCCGATGACCATGGTAGCGAACTGGTTGAAATATGCCCGCGCGCGCGAGCAGCGGTTGCCTCCCATGGGTATGTAGACATAATCCCTGAGCCACGTCGAGAGGGATATGTGCCAGCGGTGCCAGAACTCGGTCGGGTTCTGGGCCTTGAAGGGGGCGTTGAAATTCTCCTTGAACCGATAGCCCATCAGCAGAGCTATGCCGATGGCCATGTCCGAATAGCCCGAGAAGTCGCAATAGAGCTGTATGGTGAAACCGAAGGTGGCCATCATGTTCTCGAAACCGCTGTAGAGGGCCGGATTGTCGAACACGCGGTCAACGAAATTGCCCGAAATGAAATCGGCTATGACCATCTTCTTGATTATGCCGAGTATGATGAGCCATACACCCTCGCTGACCATCTCGCGTGTCGGGGTGGGGTCGGCACTGACCTGCGGCAGCATATCCTTGGCCCTCACGACAGGGCCCGCCAGCAGCGGAGGGAAGAATGTGAGGAAGAACACATAGTCGAGCAGGTTGCGGCACGGCTGGAGCTGCCCCCTGTAGAGGTCGACCATATAGCTGATGGAGCGGAACGTGAAGAACGAGATTCCGGCAGGGAGCAGTATGTCGGCTGCGGTTATGGAGGTCGAGAAGAACCGTCCGATAGTGTCGGCGAGGAGGTTGAAATACTTGAAATAGGCCAGCATACCCACGTTGACGCAGATATTGAGCCCCACCAGCATGCGCCTGAGCCAGTCGCGCCGTGTGGCACCCATGCAGATGCCGAGCACCCAGTCGCTCACAGCGACGCCGAGCAGTATCAGCACGCACAGCCCGGACGACTTGTAATAGAAATAGAGCGAGAAAAGGATGGTGAAGATCATCCTCGCCGTGCGGAAGGGGCGCAGCAGACGGTAGAAGGCGAGGAATACGGCAAAAAGCACCACGAAGAGCCCGGTGTTGAACAACAGCGGGGCCGAGGGGGTGTACATGAGCGTCTCGACCACTTTAGAGAGGTCGATGTTCAGGCGCTCGCACAGCGACATTATGTCGGCAGTAATCTTTTCCAATTTGGTTCAGTGGCCCGTATGGCCTTGAAGGGAGAGCGGTTAATTGCTTATCGGGTGTTGCGCAGGGCGTCGAGCAGGGCCTCGTAGACAAGGCGACCCTCGAGGACATATCCCTGACGCGAATGATGCACGCGGTCTTTGGCAAAGAGGCTGTGGTCTATCCACGAGGTGCTTGCTCCGGCACCTCCGGCCACGTCATACCAGTCGTAGACGGCGATGCCGTTCTCCTTGCCATAGTCAAGGATAGCCTGGCGCAGGGGAGCGATGTTGCGGTTGACGGCATAGGAGCGCGACGTGCGGGTGACGGTACGGGTGCGTGCCTTGCGACCCTTGCGGCGTTTGGCGGGAACCTTGACCTTCTTTGTGGTGGTGACAGACTTCTGGCACTCCATGGGGGTGGTGAGCAGTATCTGGGCCTGCGGATTGGCGGCACGTATGTTGCTGACCAGTCGGTCGATCGAGCGGGCGAATACTCGGGTGTCGAGACGTCCGAACGCCTCGTTTGTACCGAGCGAGATGATGACCAGCGACGGCTTGAGGGGGGCGATACCCGCGCCGACATTGCCGATGCGGTTGTATGTCTCGTAGGCCGCGCCGTTGTTGCCGATGGCATGATAGAAGACGCCGGGACGGTCGCCCGACAGGGAGGCTCCGAAGACGGTGAGGTCGCCGGCCGACGAGAAATCGACCGTGACGCGCGTCTGCTGCGACGGAAGCAATATCTGTGTATAGTCGTGCGAGGGTATGGCGCGGAACTGCAGCGGCTGTCCGTCAGACCCGGTGACGCTCCTGACGGTGAGGCGTCCCGAGTGGAATATCGTCACCGACGAGAAGGGATTGTAGTCGTCGCGCTCTGATGTGCCGATTGTCAGCTCAGAGGTCTGCGAGGAGGGACGGATGGATGTTCCTGTGAATCCCACGGTCTGCCGCCATGACGAGGACATGAGCTTGGCGGGAATCCACGAGTTGCGGCTCTGGAACACATAGTCTGTGGGCTCGTTTGTGCCGCTTATCTTGAGCGGGGCCACGAGACCGCGTCCGGCGTTGCCGAAATCATACTGGAGCAGCTCGCGTGTGGTGCCGCTCGAGATGTCGGCCTGTATGTGGCTGTCACCTATCATGACCACCGAGACAGGGGTGGCCGACGATGCCTCGAAAGCCCTGCGCAGAGGGCTCCAGTCGGCACCGTTCATGATGATGTGGTTGGCATTCTGATGTATGAACGAGGGGACGGGGATGTCGATGTCGTCAGCCTCGCCCGGTATCTCGACCGGGCCCGAGAGGCTTGTACGCTCGTCACCCTCGACGTCCGAGACCTCGATGTCGTCTTCGGCGGGTTCCTCGGTCTCCGACGATGGCTGCTGGGCCCAGGGGCACAGCGGCATCGCCAGCGGCAGAAGCAGGGGGATGATATGTCGTGTGATGTCGTGTATTGTCATTGCTTGAGACTGTGTTCTATGGCGTTGAATAGCTCGCGGGCCAGACGTGCGCCACCCTTGTGGGTCATGTGGATGTAATCCTTGTTGATGTCGCCGTTGGCGCTCCACTCGACAATGGCACCCTCGCCGCCCATAGCCTCGCGGGTGTCCCAGAAGAGGCAGTGGGCCCTGCGGGCCGCGTCACGCTGTGCTGTGATCATGGCCTCGGCGGTAGCCATCGAGGTCACGGCTCCGCCACGCTTCTCGCCGCGGTCGCCCACACCCATCACAAGGATGTCGGCGCGGGGATAGCAGGCGCGGACATGGTTGATGACATCGACCATGCGCGAGGAGTAGACAGAATAGTTTTTCTGTGTCGAGGACATGGCGTTGATGCCGAACTCGAGTATCACCAGGCTGTAGTCGACATAGCGGGCCATGTCGCGGCACAGGGCCGGATTGATATGCGTGAGGGTGATGCCCGAGAATCCGCGCGACGACATGCAGTCGAGACTGACTCCCGTGGGGGTGTCGAGCCATACGCCCAGGCCGACGATGCCGGCCGAGGAGGTCTTGACCTCAAACCCCGAGGCGGGGCCCGTGAGCTCTATACACTCAACGGAGTCTGACGGCTCCATATTGCGCTCGGTCCACTCGCCGTCACCTATTTTAACAGATACGGTGCCACCCTTGGGGGCGATGCAGAGGAAGCGCGAGCGGGTCCATCCGTCGGTCTGCCCGGCGAAGGCGTTCGTCCCGGCGTATGTGGCTGTGGCCGTGACACCGCTCTCGGGGAGGGCATACTGCTCTGTCAGGTCGAGATATGCGCGGTCTGCCTTCTTGTTGGCCATGAAAGTCTTCCATCCCTTGCCACCCTGCTTGACCGAGCGGCGGAATCCGGGGAAATCGGTGTGCATCGACACATATCCCACACCACGTCCGCCGTGGGCCTCCTGGAGCAGATGGCGCAGATCCTGGGTGAAGATGTCGCCCTCGATCCAGCTGTCGCCCACCACGGCGACCCGGGCTGTCTGGCCAGAGGCGATGGCATCCTTGAACCACATCAGTCCCGTGCCGGAGGTCGTATAGTCCTCGATGACCACCATATCGCCCTGGCGCGAGGGGCGCGGAGCCTGCATGATGGTGTCGATGGGCTGTGCCAGCACCGAGTCGGGAGCCTCGCGCGGGTCGGCGGGCTCCTCCATGGCCTCGAGGAGGGCGGGGTCAATCTGTTCCTGCGAGGGGTCGGTATGCTCCATGATGCCGACCTCGCGGAGTATGTCGCTGAAGAGTGAGAAATCTTTGACACGTCCGCCGGTCCACCGCGACAGCGGCAGCAGCGAGACTATGATGACGAGGACGAGAGCGATGAGGATGATGAGAAACGGACTTCCTTTTTTCATTTTTCAGATGATACGGGTGTCAGTGTCATGAATGGTATCTTTGCGGGATTGTAGACCACATCGGGGTCGGGCATGCCGCCGTCTATGAGGCTGAGCAGCGTGTGGCTCTTGTGCTCGAGCTCGGCCCACTCGGTCTCTTCGTCAGAGTCGGGCATTATTCCGCCCCCGGCATAGACGTTGTGCGTCCACCCGGCCAGACGGCCGTTGCAGTTGGCCGCGGGTGCGGCAAAGGCACACCGCAGGTTGACATAGGCATGGCTGCGGCCACCCTCGGTGACCCCGACCACCCCGGCATAGCATCGGCGCTGATGGCTCTCGAGCAGGTCAATCTCGCAGAGCGACCTGTCGAGGGGTACCCCGGCCACGGCAGGGGTGGGATTGAGCAGCGGCAGCAGCTCGCCGAAGGGGATGTCGCCTGTCGCTGTAAGGGGGGTACACAGATGCTCGACCCCGTTTGTGACCACGGTGTGGCGCTCGCCGTGGGTCACGGCGAGTCCGGCCCCCTCGAGCACGGAGGTGATGTAGCGCACCACGGTCTCGTGCTCGGCTATGTTCTTGGCATCCCACGGCTCGGAGGGGTCTGTGGTCCAGCGCGTCCCGGCAAGGGCCATGGTGGCATATCCCCTGCCGGGCATCGTCTCGAGGATGAGCTCGGGGGTCGAGCCATACCACACACCCGTCTCGGGCGTGAAGCAGATATATCCGAAATTGGCGGGATTCAGGGCCATATACTCCTCGGCCAGCGGCAGCAGCGCGCGCGAGCTGAACAGGGAGGTGTGGCGCGACAGCACCACCTTGCCCCCCTCGCGGCGCAGACGGTCGCGCATGTTGCGCAGGGCCATGTTCCAGCTTGCCCTGACGGTCGAGGTCTTGTATGGCATCTCGCGCGGGGCGTTGAACATGACATCGGGATTCGCGGCAACATAGTCCATCACCCCGCGAGCGTCCATCGCGGCCCTGACACCGGCCATATAGGGCTCGTCGGCCCCGAAACGGCTGATGAAGAAGCCGTCGCCGCCATCGGCATCCGCCGCGCGGCTCGCACCGTCGGCATCGGGCAGCGACGCGTAGAAACGGGTCTCCGCGGTGCCCGGGAGCGAGTAGATGACAAACGGGATGTTACGGGCCAGACAGAGCTCGGCCGCCCTGCGGTCAAGTGATTGCTGATCAGTCATTATCGTCGGTCGCCTCCCCTATCAGCTCGAAGGGAAGGGCGGATTTGATTTTTACGTTATAGAATCTGCCCCGCTGCAGCGGACGGGTCTTCTCGACAAGCACCTCGGGGTCTACCTCGGGCGAGTCATACTCGGTGCGCCCCACATAGTGTCCGGGCTCCTCGCGGTCGATGATGACGCGCATCACACGCCCCACCTTCTGCTGCTGCACCTCGGCCGATATCTCTTCCTGGATGGCCATGAGGGTGTCGAGGCGGCGCTGCTTGACCTCGGCGGGGATGGTGTCTTCATAATGGCGGGCGGCATAGGTGTCGTCCTCCTCGCAATATGCGAAGGCCCCCATCCTCTCGAACCGCTGCCGGCGCACGAAATCGACCAGCTCGTCAAACTCGGCCTCACCCTCGCCGGGGAAGCCGGTCATCAGCGTGGTGCGCAGGTGTATGCCCGGCACACGGCGGCGTATCTCGGCCAGCATGGCCTCGGTCTCGGCCAGCGTTATGTGGCGGCGCATGGCCGAGAGCACCTTGTCGGAGGCGTGCTGCAGGGCTATGTCGAGGTATTTGCACACGTTGTCGCGGCGCGCCATGACGTCGAGCAGCTCCATCGGGAACTCGTTGGGATAGGCGTAGTGCAGACGTATCCACTCGACTCCCTCGACATCGGCCAGCGCGTCGACCAGACGGGCTATCTCGACACGGCCATAGAGGTCGCGGCCATAGGATGTGAGGTCCTGGGCTATGACGTTGAGCTCCCTGACACCTCGCGACACCAGCAGGCGCGCCTCATCGACAATCTCCTCGACTGGACGCGAGCGGTAGCGCCCGGTGATGAGCGGAATGGCGCAGAACGCGCACATGCGGTCGCACCCCTCGGCTATCTTCAGATAGGCGTGGTGGCGCGGAGTGGTGAGCACACGGTCGTACGGAGCCGCGCCGGGATGATTGCGGGCTATCAGCCCCACCAGCCCGGGCCAGTCGGTCTTGCCGAACCATGCGTCAACCTCGGGTATCTCGGTCTTGAGGTCCTTGCCATATCGCTGCGACAGGCACCCCATGACATAAAGGCCGTCGATGCGTCCCTCGCTGCGGGGGCCGCACCACGACAGTATCTCGTTGATGCTCTCCTCCTTGGCATCCCCTATGAACCCGCAGGTGTTGATGACCACGTGTACGCGGCTGGGGGTGTCAAAGAAAGATTCGTCCGGCTCGAAGGCTACCTCCGTGCCGGCCGACTCAAACATCTTCATAAGTCGCTCGGAGTCCACGAGATTCTTGGAGCATCCGAGCGATATGACTGCAACTTTATCCGCCATTATTTACAGCTTGTTCTCACCGAAAAGCGACTCGACGAAGGCGCGCTTGTCAAACACCTGGAGATCGTCTATCTTCTCGCCGAGACCGATATACTTGACAGGAATCCTGAACTGGTCGCTGATGCCTATGACCACACCACCCTTGGCGGTGCCGTCGAGCTTGGTGATGGCGAGCTCGTTGACCTGTGTCGCGGCCACGAACTGGCGGGCCTGTTCGAAGGCGTTCTGCCCTGTCGAGCCGTCGAGCACCAGCAGCACCTCGTGGGGTGCGTCGGGCACAAGCTTCTGCATCACGTTGCGCACCTTTGTGAGCTCGTCCATGAGCCCCTTCTTGTTGTGCAGACGTCCGGCGGTGTCTATGATGACGACATCGACATCGTTGGCGATGGCGCTCTGCAGGGTGTCGAAGGCCACCGACGCGGGGTCGGCGCCGATCTTCTGCTTCACCACGGGCACGTCGGCGCGCCTGCCCCACTCCTCAAGCTGCTCTATGGCGGCGGCACGGAAAGTGTCGGCGGCGCCGAGCATCACCTTGTTTCCGGCACGCTTGAACTGGGCGGCCATCTTGCCGATGGTGGTTGTCTTGCCCACGCCGTTGACTCCCACCACCATTATCACGTGGGGACGGTGTCCGGCGGGGACGGTGAAATCTTCTTGCGACGAGACCTCGGTGTCGTTCTCGGCAAGCATCTCGGATATTTCCTCGCACAGCAGGTTGTTGAGCTCGGCCGAGCTGACATATTTGTCGCGCGCCACACGCTTCTCGAGACGCTCGATGATGCGCAGTGTCGTGTCGACGCCGACATCAGAGGTCACGAAGATTTCCTCAAGCTGGTCGAGCACGTCGTCATCGACCTTCGACTTTCCGGCTATGGCATGCGAGATGCGGTCGAAAAAGCCGCGTTTGGTCTTTTCAAGCCCCTGGTCGAGAGTCTCTTTCTTCTCTTGCGCGTCCTTCTTACGCGAAAATATATCGAAAAATCCCATATAATGCTCTTATTGTCAGTGGGTATTGGTTGGAGAGTAATCAAAGTGCAAAATTACTGAAAAAATCTCACATCTGCAACCACAACCCGACCTCCCGGTTGCTAAAAAAAGAGGGTGTTGCAGAAACCAGCATGCAATGTGGGCGCGAAGGAGAAATGCCCGGAAAGAAGGTGTGGCAGAAACCCGGAGCTTTTGGGCGATGGAGCCCCGCGGATGCGGGGCGTGGCCTCAATAGCCTCGGGGCTTGCCCCGAGG
>OLOX01001838.1_pt1 | contig 18788 bp, 13 predicted proteins | sample 1672091 | NCBI WGS metagenome assembly OLOX01 (sample SAMEA3136644, study PRJEB25190) | human gut metagenome | reverse complement strand
ATCTGTCTCATCGCATGCGATGAGACAGATGTACCTGTCCAATGTGTCTCATCGGCTCCATCCCCATCCTCGGGCGACTATGACTGACTGTGCAGGCCACGCCCCTCGATGACGATGTAGTGGACCGCCATCGGGCCATGAACGCCCTCGACACGCACGAGCTCGATGTCCGCCGTCGCCGACGGGCCGCTGATGAAGCAGATCTGCGAGGGCAGGTGCTCACCTGCCGGGGCACCTTCCTCGTCGAGCACCGCGAGCCAGTCACCCATCGTCGCCTTCACGTCGGCCGCGTTCACAATCGCGATGTGGACCGTTGGCAGCAGGCTGATGGAACGGCCGCATTTCTCGCTGCACGGTTGAACAATGGTCGCGGTCTCTGCGATGCCACCCTGGGCAAACGTGATGCCGTAGCGTGCGACATTGCATGCATCGACCATGACATCACGACCAGCCGTCGCATCCCAGCGCGTAAGGTCCGTGACTGCATCACACTTCTCGAGCGCAGCGGGGATGTGCATTTTCTCGATGCGGTGATCGTCTACATAGACGACCGAACCGGCCTCGTCATCCGCCTCGATGATATCGACGATCGCCTGGGCAACCTCCGCCGATTTGCAACGATGCACGCCCACTTGCACCTTCTGCGCCTCGTCGACAAACATATCGACGAGCTGCGGATGGTCGAGACCATCGGTGAGACGCGCAGGAGGGTTCTTCTCGTAGTCGAGCGGCTGCACATCCTGCGGAACAGCCTCGTGTCCCAATTGCCGGGAGATGGGAGCCAGGAAGCTCTCGAGTGTTGCGCGTTCCATCATGCACCGCCCTTCTGGTCCTTGTCATCATGCTCGGCTTTGCGCTCCTCAGCGCGAGCGGCATTATGCTCGGCCAGCCAGGTGCGGAAGCGATACGGCGCGATGACGTCGAAGTCACGTGATGAGGTCCAGCTACCGAGGACGGGAATCCAGGCGCTGCGCTCGTCGAGTGATGATTTGCCGCGGGTAAGGATGTTCATGACGGGACGCCCGAGGCGCATGAGCGCCATGTACAGCGGACTGCTCGACCACATGGCTTGCATGGCCTTGAAGATGGGCACCTCGATCTTGTTGTTCTTGCCCTCATCGACAATCGCGATGCGATGGTCGCGCACGAGGTCGTGTATGGGGATGCGCACCGGGCAGTGCTCGGTGCAGGCGCCGCAGAGTGTGCAGGCAAAGGTCATCGCCTTGGCGTTGGCATCGTCATAGCCCACGAGCTCGGGCGTGAGCACGAGACCCATGGGACCCGGGTAGATGGACCCGTAGCCATGTCCGCTGATATGGCGATACACGGGGCAGATGTTGAGGCAGGCACCACAGCGGATGCAGCGCATCATGGGCTCGAACTCGGTATCGAGCAGCTTGTGACGCCCGTTATCCATGATGATGTAGTGGACCTCGGCCGGTCCATCCAGCTCGCCCTCATGGCGCGCGCCGGTATCCACGCTGAAATACGCCGTCATCTTGGAGCCTACCGCGCTCTTGGGCAGCAGGGCCATGAAGATGTCGAGGGACTCGAGTGTGGGGGCGATGCGGTCGATGCCGACAAAGACGATCTGCACTGGCGGGAAGCTGTCAACCATGCGGCCGTTACCCTCGTTGGTGACAAGCGTGACCGAGCCGGTCTCCGCCACCGCAAAGTTGCAGCCGCGTATGCCCACCTGAGCACTCAGAAATTCGGGGCGCAGCATCTTGCGCAGGAAGTGCGTGATGTGCTCGGGGACGTTATCGCCATCATATCCGCACTCCTTGCGGTAGAGCTCGGCGATGTCATCGCGCGTATGGTGAAGCGCAGGCACGACGATGTGCGAGGGCATGTCACAAGCCGTTTGCAGAATGTTCTCGGCACAATCGGTCTCGATGACCTCGACGCCCGCCTCCTCGAGCACGTGGTTGAGGCCGATTTCCTCGGTCATCATACTCTTGGATTTGACGGCCTTGAAGGCGCCGTGGTTCTCGAAAATATCGAGCGCCTCCCAAAGCGCCTGATTGCCCGTCGATGCAAAGTGCACGTTCACGCCATGATCGCTCGCGTTCTGCGCGAACTGCTTCACGTAGTAGTCGAGGTTCTTGGTGACGTGATCGCGTATATCCATTGCCGTCGTACGCAGACCCTGCCAATCCGGCTCCGCCTCGACGAGCGCGGCGCGCTTCTGATAGAAAGTCTCCTGCGCCGTCTGGATTGCCTGATGCTTGAAGTCGTCCTCGATGCACTTTGCGACGCGCTGCCGCAGGGACTCCTCGGTATCGTACAGAATTGCCATGGTTACTCCCTCGCATCCAAAATCTGCGCGATATGCATGACGCGGATGTCGCGGTCAATCTCACCTCGCGCGTACAATCGCGCAAGTGCTCCCTTGATGTTCATGAGACAGGGCACGTCGGCACCGCACACGACATCGGCACCCGTCTCGGCGATGGTCATGCACTTCTCCTTGACGATTTCCGCCGAAATCTCCGGCTCCTTGAAGGAGAAGGTTCCGCCAAAGCCACAGCAGCGCTCGGCATGCACCATCTCGATGTATTCGAGCCCCTTGACGGCCTTGAGCAGCTGGAGGGGTTGTTCCTCGATACCAAGAAAGCGCGTGACGTGGCAGCTCTTGTGATAGGTGACCTTGTGATGGAAGCTCGCGCCCACATCGGTCGTGTTCAACTGATTGACGATGAAGTCCGTGAACTCGAACATGCGTGGCCTGATGCGCTCGAGCTTGTGCAGGTACTCCACGTCCTCGAGCACCGTGGGATAATCGTTGATGATGGCGTTCATGCACGAGCCCGTGAGCGAGACGATCGTCTCGTATTGATCAAGGTCGTACGCGTCGAGTATGTTCTTGGCGACGGGTATGGTCTCCTTGGCGTATCCCGAGTTGAGAAGCCCCTGTCCGCAGCAGACTTGCTCTTCGGGCATCTCGACCTCACAACCGAGGCGCTCGAGCACGTTGACCGCGGCAATGCCGATTTCGGGATAGAACATGTCGACCATGCAACCGGGGAAAAACGCAACCTTCATGCGATTCGTACTCCCTCCAGAAATTCTCGCGGGATTTTGTCCCTCCCATTGTATTCGTTTTGAAGAAGAATTTGCGCACGTTGCACACGCCGTAGACGCAATTGTCGTGCACGGACGTCCAACGATGCCCCCTGATTTGCGGTATCATGCGAAAAGTTATATGTGAATTATGTTGGGAGAAATCATGGAGCTCTTGAGAAAGTGGAATTCGATCAGCCTCATCTGGCGCATCGTCATAGGCCTGGTCATCGGTGCGGTCCTGGGCGTGTGCTCCCAGGCATTCGCATGGGACCAGATCATGATCATCGACCTACTGGGCACGCTGTTCGTCAGTGCGCTGAAGGCCGTCGCCCCCATCCTCGTCTTCTTCCTGGTTCTGAGCGCACTTGCCAACGCCAAGACCGCCGGCTCCATGAAGACCGTCATCCTGCTCTACATCGTGTCGACGATTCTCTCGGCGTTCATCGCCGTGCTCGTGAGCTTCGTCTTCCCCGTCGACATCACGCTGGCCAATCCGCCCGAAGACGTCGCCGCCTCCCCCGAGGGCATCGGCGCCGTGCTTCTCACGCTCGTGACCAACATCTTCTCCAACCCCGTCGATGCGCTCATGAAGGGCAACTTCATCGGCATCCTGGCATGGGCGATCGTCTTCGGCATCGCGCTGCGTAGTGCCAGGCAGTCCACCAAGTCCGTCTTCGAGAACATCTCCGAGGCAATCACGCGCGTCGTGCGCTGGATCATCAATCTCGCGCCGTTCGGCATCCTCGGCCTCGTCTACACGTCCGTATCCACGAGCGGTCTCGAGATCTTCACCTCCTACGGCGCGATCATCCTGCTGCTCGTCGGTTGCATGCTGCTCATCGCCCTCGTGGTCAATCCCATCATCGTCTTCGTCTGCATCCGCAAGAACCCCTATCCGCTCGTCCTGCGTTGCCTCAAGGACTCGGGCATCACGGCGTTCTTCACGCGTAGCTCGGCGGCAAACATCCCCGTCAACATGGAGCTGTGCCAGAACCTCGGCCTGAACAAGGATAACTACTCCGTCTCCATCCCGCTCGGCGCGACCATCAACATGGCGGGCGCGGCCGTCACCATCTCGATCATGACGATGGCGACCGTGCACCTGCTCGGTATCCAGGTTGACTTCCCCACGGCAGTCGTCCTGAGCATCCTGTCCGCCGTTGGCGCCTGTGGTGCATCGGGCGTTGCCGGCGGCTCGCTGCTGCTCATCCCGCTTGCCTGCTCGCTGTTTGGCATCGGTCAGGATATCGCCATGCAGGTAGTCGCCGTTGGTCTCATCATCGGCGTCATCCAGGATTCCTGCGAGACTGCGCTCAATTCCTCCTCCGACGTGCTGTTCACGGCATCCGCCGAGTACATGGCGCGCCGCAAGAAGGGTATCGAGTTCTTCCCCGGCAAGGACGCTCCGCTGCCCGTCGAGGAGATCGAGGCTGACAAACTTGACGAGGCGCAGCTCGAGGGTACCGAGGACACCTGGGCCGCCAAGGAGATTGGCTAGAGGCTTCTTGCTGTCGCATATTCGCGTAAACGAGCGGGGCGGTTGCATATGCAGCCGCCCCGTTTTTGTTTGCCGGCCTGTCAGCGTCGTTGAAGCGAGCCCTAGCGGAATGATCTGCCAGCCATCGCATACGCACTGCCAAGGATCCCTAGTCGCTGACCGCAATCCGCGCCCAGCTGCCAAGGATTCCCGGCCCCTGACCGTCAGATGCCAAGATCAGCGGTCACTGACCGCAAAGTATGGCGAAATAGCACGGCTTAACGGGTTATATCGGTCACAGGCCGGCAATGAGAAATGCGGTCGAAATGAATTTCTCATCAGACCGTCTAGCAAGCATCGAGAAACAATTTCATGTGCTCGCACGCTGCGTTTGTCCGGACTTTGCCGCAAGATGGCCCGATTCCGCTCTGGTTTCACTCCGATTTCGTACAGATTCTGGGGGTGGATGGCCCGGACGACTCCGTCCTAGTATGTGCGCTCGACGAACTAAGCCGTCATGTGCGGAAGGTACGCACGGCACATAACACGAGGAGATCGGATTCGAAGCACAGGCCCCTGCGATTATTGAAATAGCAGTCAAAATGTTTATACTATGTTTTAACATTTTGATGAGTGTCAAACAGGGGGCAGTCATGGAAGCTACGCTTAAAAAGTGGGGGAACAGCCAGGGAATACTCATTCCAAAAAGCCTCTGCGAATATCTTGGCATCAGCATCGGCGATCATCTCGAAATTGAAGAGTCAAATGGAGCAGTCACCATGAAGCCTATCCAGAAACGATACACACGATCTAAAAAACTTTCGGCATCTGATTTGTTTTCCGATTGGGATGGACCATATCAAGCACCGGCAGATTGGAATTTGCAAGGCGCAGAAATTGACTGGGGCAAGCCAACTGGCGAGGAATTGCCATGGTGAGCATTTTCGATCAGGGAGATGTCATCGAGGTCAACCTCGATCCAACCCTCGGCCATGAACCTCAAAAAACGAGGCCTGTTCTCGTGATAAGCGCGAGCGATTTCAACATGAGGTCGAGTCTCACGGTGGTAGCCCCCATAACATCAATCAATAATGGCTATCCAATGCACGTGTGCCTATCTGGCGATGAAAGCGCCAAGGGCTATGTATGCGTCGAACAATTGCGCGCCATCGATCTCATAGCACGAAAAACCACATATATTGGCACCGCCTCGCCTGAAACAATGGATGCCGTGCTCACGCGCGTCGGCGCAGTATTCGGAATCTAGCTCCATCAAAACATGAGGCGGCTCTGAATTGAACCGCCCCGTCTTCATTATTCAGCCCTACGTGCATGTTGCAGCGATGCGCTTCCTACAGCGCCGCGAGCACCTCGCCAACGCTGCGTTTGACCTCGGCCTTGGCCTTCTCGACGTCGATGGTCTTGTACTCGCCATCTTCGTAGAGCACCTCGCCGTCGCACATCGTGAGCACCACGTCGGCGCCGTTGGCGCTGTAGACAAGGTTAGTCGCGATGTCGTGCACGGGCGTCATCCATGGCGTGTCGATGTCCATGACGACAAGATCGGCGCGCTTGCCCTGCGCCAGCACGCCGCAATCATGGCGACGCTGGGAGCGTGCGCCATTAACCGTGAGCATGCGCAGGATCTCCTTGGGCGTGATGATGGCCGGGTCGAGCGCGTTACCCTTCTGGGCGCAGGCGAGCAGATAGGCGCTTTGCAGGATGTTGTGGGTATTGTTCGACGCCATGCCGTCCGTGCCGAGCGAGCAATGCACGCCGGCATCGATCATGGCCTGCACTGGCGCAAAGCCGCTCGCGAGCTTCATGTTACTCGCGGGGTTCAGACTCACGTTCACGCCCTTGGCCGCCATGAGCTCGATATCGGAGGGCTCTACCCATACGCAATGAGCCGCAGTGACCGGAATATCGAAGGCACCCAGATGGTCGAACCAGGCCGCCGGCGTCATGCCGTCGTGTCGCTCCTTGCACTCGTCGCACTCGAGCTTGGTCTCGGCCAGGTGGATGTGCAGGCCCGTATCATGCGCCTTGGCCTCGGCAACGCAGCGCTCGATCATGCCCTGGGGCGTGGTGTACTCACCGTGCACGCACATGTCGATCTTCACGCGACCGTCGCCGGCATTCTGGTATTCGGCGAAGAGCTGCTCGTTCACCGCGGCCACGGGCAGCGTGTCATAGTCTGTCTCGACGAAGCACATCGTGCCGCCATCGCAGTGGTTGGCCTTCATGCCCGCCTCGAGGGTCGCCTTGCAGCGGTCGACGGTGGCGAAGTACATGTCGGTGTAGCCCACCACGCCATAGCGCAGCATCTCGGCCTGGCTGAGCATGCAACCCCAGTAGTGGTGCTTTCTCTCCATGTCCATCTTGCCCTCGAAGGGCCAGACCGTGTCGTTGAGCCACTGCTGGAGAGGCTGGTTCTCGGCGTATCCGCGTAAAAGCGTCATGGGCGTGTGCGCGTGCGTGTTGTAAAACGCGCTCATGAGCAGCTTGCCCGTACCGTCGTAGCGCTCGCCAAAGCGCGCGGTGTCAGCGGGCTCCTCGGCACCCACGTAAGTGATGTGGCTTCCCTCTGTACCCACGAACATGCCGTGCTTATGATCGAGGTTCTCGTCAAGGATGTCGATGTTGGCAAAGAGCATGAGTTGATCCTTTCCGGTTTTAGGATGAGACACATTGGACAGGTACATCTGTCTCATTATGGAGCAAATGAGACAGATGTACCTGTCCAATGTGTCTCATCCATCTCACTTCGCGTACTTCTCGAGCAGGCTGCCACCGCAGCTGGAACCGCAGCCCGCAGCGCACGAATAGCAGATGGGACTTGTCTTGATGCGGCGTTTAGGCAGCGGCGCATCAACGATGTCGCGCACGTTGGCCGGTCCGTCCAGCGGCAGACCCAGGACATGGTTGACCTCGCAGTCGTAGAGGCCGCCATCGTAATCGACGTTGAGCTGCGTGCGGCACATGATGTGGGCGACGGTCGCGCCGTTGTAGTTGTCCGCGAGCAGCCTGTTGTACGCATCATAGGTGCGTGCGGCGAGCAGTTTGCCGGCAAAGCGCCCCATGTTCCAGTTGTTCATCGCGTACAGCCCGTTGAACTTCACGCCCTCGGCATGCTCGAGCTCGTAGCGGTAGAAGTCCTCCAGGTCGGCCTGGTCGGGCGGCAGGAAGGGTCCGTCGACGTTGTAGGCCAGGTCGATCTGTAATTCCGGATCGACACCGTAGCCAAGCGCGTTCATCTCGCGCAGCACCTTCATGATGCTCGCAAAGCTACCGGCTCCGCGCTGCTCGTCCACGCCGGCGGCATCAAAGTAGGGCATCGAGGTGACGAACTTGACCTTGTTGTCGACATAGACGTCCTTGAAGTGCGCGTATTCGGAATCGTCCAGGATGACGAGGTTCGTGCGCACGATGACCTGCTCGGCGATCTTGCTCGCCTCGCCGATGAACCACTCGAGGTCCGGGTTCATCTCCGGAGAGCCTCCCGTGATGTCCATGACCTTGAACCCGCCGGTCTTGAAGGCGGCAAGCACCGCCTCCATGGTCTCGCGCGACATGCACTCCTCGTTTTTGGGCGAACATCCCAGGTAGCAATGATTGCAAGCAAGGTTGCAGCGGTAGGTGACGTTGACCTGCATCGTGTCGAGCCTTGCGCTCTCGAGCAGCGCCTTGTCGTGGATGCGCCTCTCGAAGGGCTCGATGTCGAGCCTGGCGCATGAATCCTCGATCCACTCGAGGTCGACACTGCGCTTGCCACGCGTCACCTGCAACGCGGCGTTGGCCACCTCGAAGTCGAACGGACCGACGTGATCGCGCCGCGGCGTGACCTTGAAGTGGGGCGCATAGCGGCTGTTCTCGAGGAAGGTCGCCATGTTGCCGCTGATAGCCACAGGACGGTCCTTGATGAAGCGCACTTCGCTATCAAGGTCGAAGTAGCGCTTGTTCTCGGGCATCGTACCCAGATAGGTCGCCGTCTGCTGGTAGTCCTCCTCGCGGTCCTCGAACTTATCGCACTTGATGGTGCGCATGGTGCGCGACGCGAAGCCGATGCTGCCGAGCTTGGTCGCAATCTGGAAATCGCCGACCTCGAGCGGCTCATGCGCGACGTCGTAGCAGACCTGCGTGCCACAGTCGGCGAGCATGCGGCGGAAGTCCTCGATGTACATGGCACCCGAAAGGCACTCGCCGCGCAAGATGGGGTCATCGTAGAAGCCTTCGGGCACGCGACGGTCCGAGAAGATGTCCGAGAAATAGAGCTCGCCACCCGGCTTGAGCACGCGGAAGATCTCGCGAAAGAGTTCTTCCTTGAACGGTGAGAGGTTGATGACGCAGTTCGAGATGACCACGTCGACGCTGTCATCGGCGATCATCGACATGTCCTCGATGTAGCTCTCGATGAACTCGACGTTGCTCTCGGGCAGCCCGAGGCGCTCGATCTGCGCGGCCTCGTGACTGCGCGCGAACTCGAGCTGGCTCGGCGTCATATCGATGCCGATGACGTGGCCTTGCGGTCCCACAAGCTTGGCGGCGATGAAGACGTCACGGCCCGTGCCGCAGCCCAAGTCGAGCACCGTGGCACCTTCGAGCGCGGGTGGCAGGGGGCTGCCGCAACCGTAGAAGTGCTCGACGATCTCCGGGTCGAGCTCCGGGAAGATGTCGAGCACGTACTTGGGTGGCGCCGTGGTCGCGCAGGTGCACGCATCGGTGCGAAGGTCGTCACTGCTGGAAAGCGTCTTTCCGTAGTACTCGCGCACCATCGCGCGGATGTCGGCCTGGGCCATGTCTACCTTCCCTCGTCACCCATGTTGAAGCATTCGGTGAAGAACACCTGCGCATCCAGATTGTACTTGTCGCAGACGAAGTCGACGGCGTCGTCGACGATGCGCGCGAAGGGACGCGACTCGCACACGGCGCGCGCGTTGATGATCATCGACATCTTCTTGTGCTTGCGCAGGAAGGGCTGCGTGTGCTCGATGTCGTAGTCGATGCCCAGAAGCGAGCACTTGTTGAAGTCACCCGCGCCGGCCGTCGCGAAGGTCTTGAGATGCGGGACGTTGCGCTTCCTCTCGATGAGCCCCATGCGAATCTCCTCGATGAGGTCGTCGATGACGGCGTTGCAATCGATCTTCTCGTCGTCGAGCTGCTTGAAGAACAGGCGGCGATTGTACCAGGTGAGCGTCTTTTCGGCTTCCTGGAACTTCTCGTCGTCACGCACCGAGAAGTTCTTGAGCAGGGTCTCGTGCGTCTCGAGATATTCCGCGAGCTCGGGGATTCCCTCCCTGGTGAGCGCGGATATTTTCATGACCGGGATATCCGGGCATGCCTCCTCGAGAAAGGCGACGTCGCGCTCGATCTCCTCGGGCGTCATGAGATCGATCTTGTTGAGGACGATGAGGTCGGCTTCCTCGAGCTGGAGCTGCATGAGGTACTTGATCTCCTCGGGCAAGTTGATGTCCTCGCCCTCGGGCAGCAGCAGCTTGATGCGCTCGGGATCGACGAGCACCGTGAACGGCGACAGCGTGATCCAATCCGCGCAGTCATCGACCAGACGATGGTAGACGTGATCGAGCGCGCCGACCCCCAGGCCCGGGATGTCGCTCATCACGAAAATGGCACCATCGCGGTCGCGCAGACGGCGAATCTTGTCGATGGTGTTGTCCATCTGATAGCAGATGCAGCCGCTCGCGATCTCCTCGACCGTGCAGCCGCTCGTCTGGGTGAGGTTGGTATCGACGAGGTTCGCGCCCAGGTCATTGGCGATGATGCCGACCTTGCCGTAGCTCTTGTTCATGTGCTCGCCCAAGGCGATCATCGTCGTGGTCTTGCCCGCGCCCAGAAAGCCGCTCATGACCATGAAGCGGATCTTATCGGGAGTGCCACCTTCTGCCGCGTCCTTCGAGACGGCCTTCGTAGTGGCCGTGTCCTCGTGCATGGCGGCAGCACCACCATAGGTGTTGAAGGTATCGTATGGCATCTCGTGCCCCTTCCCGGCTAGCAGCAGCTCGCGTTAATCGGCTGGTCATCCTCATCGTAAACGCCCTCGTAGTCGGGTGCCGTCTTGATGATATGGTCACCGTGCGTATCGCCGATGTGCTGGTCGCGGTTGCCCGTGGTCTCGAAAGCCGAACTATAGCGCGAGTGCATGGCAATGGAGGTGACGTTACCGCAAACGGGGCAGGTCTTTCCGGTCGCGAACTTGATGTTGGAGTCGAAGAGGAACGCGTCGGGATAATCGGGAAGGTTGCCCTTGTAGGTCACCGTCTCGCCGTAGGACTCGCAGACGTCCTCGGCCCAACGCGACTTCATCGCACGCACGGTAATGGTCGCGAAGGCGATGTCGGGGAACAGCCCCTGCTCGCTTGGCGTGAGCGGCGTTTTGAATGTCATGAGATAGCGCGGGTCCAAGAACTCGTAGTGCTGCACGAGGCGGCGGAAGTCGCTGATGTACATGGCACCACTCAGGCGCAAGGCGCGCAGCTTGATATTGTGGGCCTTCTCGAGCGGAATGCGGCGGTCGGTGAAGACATCGGTGAAGTACCATTCGCCGTCTTCCTTGAGGATGCGCTTGACCTCGCGTACGTATGCGTCCTTGTCGGGCGAGAGGTTGAAGGTGCAGTTCGAAATCACGATATCGACTGACTCGTCGGGAATCATCGAGAGGTCCTCGGGCACTCCGTGAATAAGCTCGACGTTGGGGGCGTCATAGTCGAACTGCGCGATTTCCTGGTCGAGGTACTTCTCGGCCTTTGCCAGACGATTCGCATCGGATTCGACGCCGATGACCTTACCCTGCTCTCCCACAAGCTGGGCGGCAAGATAGGTATCGCGACCCGAGCCACAACACAGATCGACGACCGTGCAACCCTCCATGAGCGGCGGCATGGGAGAGCCGAACTCGTGGAAGTGGTTCTTGATCTCGGCCGAGATGTTGAAGAGAAGCTCGCGGGCAGAGGCGGGAATCGTGGCGTCCGTGTCGCGGGTACGAGCCGTCGCCTGCGGATCGGGATCTTGCACGGCGGCGATCTCGGCATAGTACTTCTTGGGTTCGACATCGAGCGTATACCAATTCTTGTAATCCTCGTAAAGCATGGCACGTCCTTTCATCGTACGCTGGAGGTGAATCCGGGTGACATCTTCCATCATGAAATTGCCCGTTGCGGAAAATATTCCTAGAAACCATATTTACACTTGCACTAGTAGCAGACTACATCCTATAATTGTCAATGTCAACTCGCTTCGCGAGTAAGCAAATGGTTTCCTCTACCGTTGCGGGCAGATGTCTGAGACGTGCTTCTAGGCCGGCGCGTCCCAGACATCTCGCGAAGTATCCTTCTCAGGGTATTCATCTTTTGCCCTTTGGTCACATTTTGGCGTATCATGGACTCTCCATTCATCTCACATGTAAGGAAGCCTGTCTATGTGGTCTGCCTGCCATCCCAAGTCCGAGAAGGAGCTCAGCGAGTGCGGTCAGCTCGGAAAAAGCCTGAGCCGCCTCACGCAGCCTTCGATTCTTTCCGTACTTGCCAAGGCAGATAAGCCCGTCCACGGCTATCTCATCATCCAGGAGATGTCGAGCGGTCCGATGTTCAATGGAAACGCCCCCGACCCAACGGGCATCTACCGCATCCTCAAGCAGATGGAGAACAACGGGCTGGTCACGAGCGAGTGGGACACGTCCGAATCCGGCCCCGCTAAGCGTTGCTATAACCTGACTGACGAGGGTCGGGCCTGTCTTCGTCGCTGGGTCGATGCGCTGGCATGCTATGCGGCAAGTATCCAGGACCTGCGCATTCTCGCATGCGATGCCCTTGACATCCCCGTTCCCGAGCAGCCAACCTGCATGAAGGAGCTCGAGGTCTAGGACCTCCTGTCATTTCGAGCGAAGCGACTTCCCCTCTGTCATTTCGAGCGAAGCGAACGAAGTGAGCGCAGTCGAGAAATCTCGCCGCTTGCAGAAAATCGAGATCTCTCCACTGCGCGGCCTAACGGCCGCTCCGGTCGAGATGACATCTCGTCGCCTATGCGAGCGCCGCACACACCTCATCGGCGCATGCGAGCGCATCGGCAATCGCCGTTGCGACAAGCGTCGATCCCATGTGCACGTCACCAGCGGCAAAGACGGGCGCGACTCCATCGGCACCCGCGTGCAACAGATGCACCTGATCTCCACGTAAAGGCTGCTCGGCGCCAAATGCATCGAACAGGCTGTCTTGTGCCCCGAGGAAACCCTTAGCAATGAGCACGAGCTGTGCGGGGATGTCGCGCTCCGTGCCTTCGAGAAGATGTCGTCCATCCTCGTATGAGAGATCCTGGATGCGCACGGCCTCAACCGCGTCGTCTCCGACAAAGCCGATCGTATCGGTCGCCCAAAGACGCGGGTCCTCGCCGAAGAGCTCCTCGGCCTCGCGATGCCCGTAGCCCTGCTCGCAGGTTTTGCGCGGCGCTGGCCAGCACTCAAAGGCCTCGCAATCTGCCGGCGGACGCTGCGCGCGAATGACCTGGGTCACGCTTTTGGCTCCCTGCCGCAAAGCGCAGGCAACGCAGTCAACGCCCGTGTCGCCCCCACCGATGACCACAACGTCCTTGCCATCGGCATCGATGCTTGCCTCACGGCCCTCAAGCTGGGAGCGTGTGACCTCGCCCAGGTATTCGAGCGCGAAATGGATGCCCGCAAGGTTTCGACCCGCAATGCCGATGTCGCGTGGAACATTGGCACCGGCGGCCAAGATGACCGCATCGGACTCGGCAAGCAACTTGTCTGCATGCCCGATCGCATCCGCATTGCAGATGAACTCGATACCGCTTTGCTCCATGAGCTTGATGCGTTGCCGCACGACCTGCTTGGGAAGCTTCATGCTGGGGATACCGTAGCTGAGCAAGCCGCCGGGACGCTCGTCCCTCTCGTATACGCGCACGCGCAGACCACGCCGCGTGAGTTCCCAGGCAAGGGCAAGCCCCGCGGGACCAGAACCGACGACGCTCACGAGGGGCGCCGACGCATCTGCGGGCGCAAGCGGCTGCATGCCATGCTCCCATGCGTAATCGGCAAGCAAGCGCTCGTTATCGTGAATGGTGACCGCATCGTCATGCAGCCCGAGGTTACAGGCGGTTTCGCACGGCGCCGGGCACACACGCCCCGTGAACTCCGGGAACGGATTCGTGAGCTTGAGACGCTCGTACGCCTCGTCGAGACGCCCGCGATAGAGCAGGTCGTTGACCTCGGGGACGAGATTACGCAACGGACAGCCCGTCATGGCGGCCATGTCATCGAAAAGGCCGCCACTCTGGCAAAACGCCACGCCACAATTCATGCAGCGACTCGCTTGCTCACGCTGCTCGTCGGCGGAAAGCGGCAGCACGAACTCCCCGTAATCCGTCACGGCCTCGTTCGCGGAACGCACGCCATGCTCTTTGCGTGCGACCTGAAGGTATGCTCCCGTGCGTCCCATCCTACGCCCCCGCTCTCAGCAACTCGAAGGCACGCTCCTGTGCCTCCTCATGAGCGCAGCCCTCTTCCTCGAGCTGCGTCGTCATGGCAAGCATCTTGCGATACTCGTCCGGTATGACCTTCTTGAAATGATGTGCGATGTCCTCGAAACGGTAGAGCATCATCACACCGAGCGGGCTCATCGTCACGCGCACATGCGCCTCGATAAGCTCGCGTATCGCCGCAAGCTCGCTGCGATCGGGCTCGAGGATATCGACGAGGTCCCGATTGCAATGGGACTCGAGCGTATGCGCCGCATCGTAGACATAGGCGACGCCGCCGTTCATGCCCGCCGCGAAGTTGATGCCGACCTCGCCCAGAATGAGAACGAGCCCGCCGGTCATGTACTCGCAGCCGTTGTCACCGATGCCCTCGACGACGAGCGAGGCGCCCGAATTACGCGCGGCGAAACGCTGCCCCGCAAGGCCGTTCACGAACCCCGTGCCCGACGTCGCGCCATAGAAGGCGACGTTGCCGACGATGACGTTCTCCTCGGGCCTGAAGTTCGCCCGGCTCGAGGGCGCGACCGCGACCGTGCCTCCCGAAAGGCCCTTGCCGAAGTAGTCGTTGGCTTCGCCGGCAATCGTGAGCATGATGCCCTTGGGCAAGAACGCGCCGAAGCTCATACCGCCCGAACCAGTGCAATTGACCCTGATGAAGTCGTAGGGCAATCCTTCCGGGTGCTGTGCCGTCACCGCCGAGCCAAGCATGGTGCCCACACAGCGATTGACGTTCGTTATGTCCACATGGAACTCGATGGGCTCGAGCCTTTCGCGCGCGAAGCTCGTATAGGGAATGAGCAGCGTCGCATCGAGCGTCTCGGGAAGCGTGTTGGGTGCCTGGGCGCTCTCGAGGAAGTGCGGGCAATGCGCATCGGGAATCGTCCGCCCGAAGTCGACGTGCGGCTTGGCGAGCAGGGGCGAAAGGTCGAGCAGACGCGCCTTCCACGATCGCACGGCGCGCGTCTGTCGCAGGCACTCGACGTGTCCGACCATCTCGTCAATCGTGGCAAAGCCAAGGCTTGCCATGATCTGTCGCAGTTGCTCGGCAACGAACATCATGTAATTGACCACGTACTCGGGCTTGCCCGTAAAGCGTTTGCGCAGGCGACAATCCTGCGTGGCGATGCCCACCGGACAGGTATCCTTCTGGCAATCGCGCTGCATGAGACAGCCCATCGCGATGAGCGGCATGGTCGCAAAGCCGAACTCCTCGGCTCCGAGCAGGCAGGCGATGGCGACATCACGGCCATCCATGAGCTTGCCGTCCGACTCGAGGACCACCCGCGATCGCAAACCGTTTTGCATGAGCGTCTGCTGCGTCTCGGCCAGCCCCATTTCGAGGGGCAAGCCTGCGTGATGGATGGAATCGCGCGGTGCGGCGCCGGTGCCGCCATTGGCACCCGAAACCAGAATCTTATGTGCGCCGCCCTTGGCGACCCCCGTCGCGATGGTCCCGACACCGGCCTCGGAGACGAGCTTGACCGAAATACGTGCCTGCGGATTGGCGTTCTTCAGATCGAAGATGAGCTCGGCGAGGTCCTCGATGGAGTAGATGTCGTGATGTGGCGGCGGCGAGATGAGGCTGATGCCCGGCGTGGAACGACGCGTGCGGGCGATCCACGGCCAGACCTTCTCACCGGGAAGATGACCGCCCTCACCCGGCTTGGCGCCCTGTGCCATCTTGATCTGCAGCTCGCGTGCGCTCATGAGATAGCGGCTCGTCACGCCAAAGCGCCCCGAGGCGATCTGCTTGATTGCCGAGCGTTTGCTGTCACCGTTGGCAAGCAACGGCTCGCGCGCCGGATCCTCGCCGCCCTCACCCGAGTTGGAGCGACCACCGAGGCGGTTCATGGCGATGGCGAGGCATTCGTGAGCCTCCTGCGAGATGGACCCGTAACTCATGGCGCCGGTGTTGAAGCGCTTGACGATCTCGCTTGCCGGCTCGACTTGTTCGAGGGGAATTGCGGGCCGCTGCGCGTCGAAGTCGAGCAGGTCGCGCAGGACGATGGCACGTCCCTGCTGGTGCACGGCCTCGCTGTACTGCTCGAAGAGCTCCGGATCATCCTCGCGTACGGCACGTTGCAAGAGTCTGATGACCTGCGGCGTGATGAGATGCTCCTCGCCGCGCGGACGCCACGAGGTGATGCCCGCACTGGGAAGTTGGCTGGGTGAAGGAGATTGGGCCTGCGCGAGCGCCAGCGCATAACGCTCGTCGCATTCGCGCTGCACGTCGTCGAGCGCGAGGCCGCCGATGCGACTCACCGTGCCCGTGAAGTGCCGATCGACGAGATCGGAGGACAGGCCCACCGCCTCGAACACCTGGGCGGCGTGATAGCCCTGCATGGTCGAGATGCCCATCTTCGACATGATCGAGACGATGCCTGAGACGACGGCCTTGTTATAGCGTGCGATGGCTTCATCGGGATCGCCGTCGATGACATGACGATCGCACAGCGAGCGAATCGTATCGTGCGCGAGATACGGATAGATGCCCGACGCCGAATAGCCCACGAGCGTCGCGAAATCGTGCGGTGTCACCGCATCGCCACACTCGACGATCAAGTCGACCTGCGTGCGTATCCCGCAGCGCAGCAGATGATTGTGCACGCTCGCGACCGACAGAAGCGATGGCACCGGAACGAAGCCACGCCCGGCGCGATCCGAGAGCACCAGAATATTCACGCCCGAGCGCACAAGCTCCTCGGCTTGCTTGCCCAGCTTCTCGACGGCATCGGCAAGGGCATGCTCACCGTCATCGGGACTGTAGGCGGCCACGATTCTGGCAGCCTTGAAACCCTTCCTTCCAATCGTCGCAAGCGCGGCGAACTGCACCTCGTTCAGCAGCGGTGTCTCGAGTCTCACGAGGCGGCAGTTGGCACGCGCATCTTCGAGTAGGTTGCCATGGTTGCCCAGGTAGAGTAGCGTCGAAGTGATATATGATTCGCGCAATGCATCGATAGGCGGGTTCGTCACCTGCGAGAACAGCTGGTTGAAGTAATGATAGAAGCGGCGGGGACGTTCCGACAGGCACGCGAGCGGCGTATCCTCACCCATGGACGCGAGTGGCACGGCACCGATGTCGGCCATGGGAATGATGGCCTCCTCGATGTCCTCGAAGCAAAACCCATGCACCGCCTGACGCTCCGTCAGGGACAAATCCTCGTCATCAACCGTTAGCGTGCTGGCCCCGGCACCCTCGATCAACGACGAGAGCGCGAGTGTCTCGGACTTGATCCACTCGCGATACGGCTTCTCGTTGGCGAGCTCGTCCCTAATTTCATCATCGTAGAGAACGCGTCCTTGCTCGGGGTCGACCATGAGCATTTGCCCCGGTCCCAAGCTACCGGATACGAGAATCTTGGCCGGGTCGATATCGAGCGCCCCTGCCTCGCTCGATAGGATGAGACGGTCGTCGGAGGTCACGCAGTATCGAGCGGGGCGCAAGCCATTGCGGTCGATGACGGCGCCCAGCATGGTGCCATCCGAAAACGCGATCGCAGCCGGGCCCTCCCACGCCTCGGTGAGCATGGACTGGTATTGGTCCCAGGCGCTGCGCTTACTCGTCAGGACCTCGTTCTTGTCCCAGGGCTCGGGCAGGAGCATCGATACGGCACGCATGAGGGAGCGTCCGTTCATGGAGATGAACTCGAGCATGTTGTCGAGCATCGCCGAATCGGAACCCTCGCCATTGAAGACGGGCAGGACCTTCTCGAGAGCCGCGCCCATGACGGGCGAGTACAGATGTGGCTCGCGTGCGCGGGCCCAGTTCACGTTGCAGCGCAGCGTGTTTATCTCGCCGTTATGGACGATGTAGCGCTGAGGATGGGCGCGTTCCCACGACGGCGTCGTATTCGTCGAGTAACGCGAGTGCACGAGCGCGATCGCGGAGTCGGTCATCGCGTCGTCGAGATCGCAGAAGAAGCCGCGCATCTGCGTGGAGACGAGCATGCCCTTGTAGACGATCGTCCGTGCGCTCATCGAGCATACGTAGAACACCTTGCCCGCAAGCGCGGGTGTCACCTGCGCCTGCTTCTCGATGGTGCGTCTGCAAACGTAGAGCGCGCGCTCGAAGTCCTCGCCGGGATTGACGTGCGAGGGGCGCCCCACGAAGGCCTGTTTGATGACGGGCATGCATTCGAGTGCCGTCGTTCCCAGGTCATGACAATCGACGGGGACATCGCGCCAGAACAAAAGCGGGATGCCCTCGGCAGCGCAACCATCCTCGAAGATGCGCATGCCTGCGGTCATGCCCTCCTCGTCCGTGGGCAGAAAGAGCATGGCGACGCCGTATTCGCCCTCGTCGGGAAGTATGCTGCCGCATTTCTGCGCCTCCTTGCGAAAGAAGCGATGCGGCACCTGGATGAGTATGCCCGCGCCATCACCCGTGTTGGGCTCGAGGCCAACACCACCGCGATGTTCGAGATTGACGAGAACCGAAAGCGCGTCGTCGATGATCTGATGCGAACGCACGCCCTTGAGGTGTGCCAGTGCCCCGATGCCGCACGCGTCATGCTCGAACTCGCTGCGGTACAGCGTCGGATCTGCACACGGACCCCTCTCGGCCCGATCCGTCATCTCAGCCTGCATACTCATACCTCTTCTTGACAGTAGTTGGTTCCCATAACTGCTGAGTAGGATAAACGGGACACGTTACGCCCATGTTTCGAATGCGAGTTTTTTCGGATGAGACACATTGGACAGGTACATCTGTCTCATTTGCAAAGCTAAATGAGACAGA
>OLOX01001829.1_pt1 | contig 18864 bp, 16 predicted proteins | sample 1672091 | NCBI WGS metagenome assembly OLOX01 (sample SAMEA3136644, study PRJEB25190) | human gut metagenome | reverse complement strand
TGCCGCGAGCCGTTTATAATAGTCCAAATCCCATTTTAAATGGCTTTTCCGAACATTCTTGCAGAAAAAGCCTGTACAGTTCAGAAAGATAACAGGAGGAAGAAAGCATGCTGCCGAAAGTGATTCGTGAAGGACTGACTTTTGATGATGTTTTGCTGGTTCCGCGCCGCAGCGAAGTGCTGCCCAAGGAAGTCAAGCTGGAAACCTATTTGACCGATAAGATCAAACTGAACATTCCGTTCCTGTCCGCTGCGATGGATACGGTGACGGAGTCCAAGACGGCGATCGCCATGGCGCGTGAAGGCGGCTTGGGTATCATCCATAAGAACATGTCCATCGAGCAGCAGGCGCAGGAGGTTGACCGCGTGAAGCGCTCGGAGAACGGCGTTATTTCCGATCCGTTCCACCTCGGCCCGAACAACCTTGTTTCCGACGCGGAAGAGCTGATGGCGCGCTACCGCATCTCCGGCGTGCCGATTACCGACGAAGCGGGCAAGCTGGTCGGTATTCTGACCAACCGCGATCTCCGCTTTGAAACCAACTATTCCCGCCCGATCTACGAGGTTATGACGAGCGAGAATCTGATCACCGCGCCGGTGGGCACGACCCACGAGCAGGCGCGCCAGATTCTGGCCAAGCATCGCATCGAGAAGCTCCCGTTGGTGGATGAAGAGGGTCATCTGCGTGGCCTGATCACCATCAAGGATATTCAGAAGGCGCAGAAGTATCCGAATTCCGCGAAGGACGCCTCCGGCCGTCTGCTCTGCGGCGCGGCGGTCGGCGTGAGTCACGATGTGTTCGAGCGCATCCCGGCGCTGATCGCGGCGGGCGTGGATATCATCTGCATTGATACGGCGCACGGCCACAGCGCCGGCGTGCTCCGCCAGATCGAGAAGATCCGCGCGACGTTCCCGAGCGTTCAGCTTGTTGCGGGCAACGTGGCGACGGCCGCCGCGACGCGCGCGCTGTTTGAGGCGGGCGCGGATTGCGTGAAGGTCGGCATCGGCCCGGGCTCTATCTGCACTACCCGCGTGGTTGCGGGCATCGGCGTGCCGCAGGTGACGGCGATCAGCGATTGCGCCGAGGAGGCCGAGAAGATGGGCAAGCGCATCATTGCCGACGGCGGCATCAAGTATTCCGGCGACGTGGTGAAGGCGATTGCGGCGGGCGGCTCTGCCGTCATGCTGGGCAGCCTGCTGGCGGGTACTGAGGAAGCGCCGGGCGCGCTGGAAATCTATCAGGGTCGTCAGTTCAAGGTCTATCGCGGCATGGGCTCCCTCGCGGCGATGGAGAAGGGCAGCAAGGATCGCTACTTCCAGGAGGATGCGAAGAAGCTCGTGCCCGAAGGCGTTGAAGGCCGCGTGGCCTACAAGGGCGCGCTGAGCGACACCATCTTCCAGCTTCTGGGCGGCCTGCGCTCCGGCATGGGCTACTGCGGAACGCCGGATATCGAATCTCTGCGCCATGACGCGGACTTCATCCGCATCACCAACGCGGGTCTGGTGGAGAGCCATCCGCACGACATCAACATCACCAAGGAAGCGCCGAACTACACCCGCGGCGGCATGTAATCTCTCTAATAACAATAGAGCCGGACGACACAAAATCGTCCGGCTTTTGCATTGCCTATGAGAGCAAACGGGCGTCGAGCAGCGCCTGCTTCAGCCGGCTGCGATACGGTTCATCCATCTGCGCGAGCGGCAGACGCAGCTCGTCGTGAATCAGCCCCATCATGGCGAGCGCCGCCTTGACGGGAATCGGGCTGACCTGTAGGAACAGCGCGCGAATCAGCGGCATCAACTCAAGCTGGAGCTGTTGCGCTTCGCCCATGCGATATTTGAGACAGGCATGCGTCAGAGCGCGTGCTTTTTCGGGCAGAATGTTGGAAACGACGCTGATTGCGCCGCAGCTTCCCTGTGCCATCATCGGGAGAATCTGGTCGTCGTTTCCGCAGTAGATCGGCAGTTCACCGCGCGTTTTTTCCAGAATTTCGCCGGTCAATGTCGAGTTCCCGCTGGCTTCCTTGAGCCCGACGACGGAGGGATGGCGGCTCAGGGCGGCGGCGGTATCGGCGCTGAGCCCCATGCCGGTGCGCCCCGGCACGTTGTAGAGGATCATCGGCAGGGGGCAGGCGTCAAGAATCGCGTGATAGTGCCGAATCAGGCCGGACTGCGTGGTTTTGTTGTAATACGGCGTGACGCTGAGCTGACCGGCAGCGCCGAGCCTTTGCGCCTGACGGGCATATTCAATGGCGCGGCGCGTGTCGTTGGAGCCGGTGCCGACGATGACAGGGATCGAGCCGCCCGTACATTCAAGGCCGATTTCAATGATGCGTTCGCGCTCATCCATCGAAAGCGTGCAGGGCTCGCCCGTTGTGCCCAGCAGAACGAGCGCGTCCATCTTCGCCGCCGTCTGCATCGCGAGCAGGCGGCGAAGCGCGGGCTCATCCAACCTGCCATCCGGCAAAAACGGCGTAATCAGCGCGGTGGCGCAGCCGGTAAACAGAGGAAAATTCATCAGGCATACCTCCCGACGTTTCAAAGACAGAGAAAAGCCGCTTTGGCAAACAACTGCATCCTCAGTGTCTTCCAAAGCGGCAAAAACCATGCGTATTGTTTTGTAAAGCGGGCGACGCGCGTTTGCGGCGAAGAACGGCCGCAAAGCCCTTATTTTTTCGGAATGTAGCCCTGCGCACAGAGCAGCTCGGCAATCAGCACAGCGCCGCCGGCCGCGCCGCGCAGCGTGTTGTGAGAAAGGCCGACGAAGCGCCAGTCGAACAGCGAATCCCCGCGCAGACGACCGAGCGAAATGCCCATGCCGCGCTCAAAATCGCGGTCAAGACGGGTCTGCGGCCGATTGTCCTCCTCAAAATACTGAAGGAACGGATGCGGGGCGCTCGGCAGATTCATTTTCTGCGGCAGGCCTTCGAAGGTGCGCCAGCGCTCGATGATTTCTTCCTTTGTTGCGGGCTTTTCAAAGCTCGCCCAGCAGGTCGCCAGATGGCCGTCCGCCACGGCGACGCGGACGCAGTGCGCGCTGATAATCGGCGCTTTTGCGGGCACGATCACGCCGTTTTCCAAATGACCCCAGATTTTAAGCGGTTCCTGCTCGCTTTTTTCTTCCTCGCCGCCGATGTAGGGGATGACGTTATCCACCATCTCCGGCCAGCGCTTGAAGGTCTTTCCGGCGCCGGAAATCGCCTGATAGGTGGAAACAACCACGCGCGAGGGCTTGAGATCATATAGCGCCGTCAGCGCGGGCACATAGCTCTGGATGGAGCAGTTGGGCTTGACGGTGACGAAACCGACCTTTGTACCCAGCCGCCTGCGCTGATATTCGATCACATCTGCGTGCTGCGGGTTCAGTTCCGGCACGATCATCGGCACATCCGGCGTACCGCGGTGAGCGGAATTGTTGGAAACGACGGGCGTTTCGCTCTTGGCATAGGCTTCCTCCAGCGCGCGGATTTCGTCCTTCTTCATATCCACGGCGCAGAAGACGAAATCGACCTCGCCGGTGACGGCCGCCACATCGGAGGCGTCGCGCACGACGAGCGGACGGACGTTCTGCGGAATCGGCCAATCAAACGCCCAGCGGTCGGAAACGGCTTCTTCATACGTTTTCCCGGCGCTGCGCGCGGAAGCGGCGACGACGGCGATTTCAAACCACGGGTGATCGGCCAGAAGAGAAACAAAACGTTGCCCCACCATGCCGGTGGCGCCGACAACGGCAACACGCCATTTACGCTCCATGACGAATCCATCCTTTCAAAAATCAGCAATATATCCCGTAAAAACGAGAAAAAAGGAATGACCTGCTCATCATAGCACCATAAGCGGCGCTTTGTCAACCCTGCTATGGCAGAATTTGGGCGTATCGGCTGACCGCCCTGATAAAAAATACGCTGCATGCGGAGGAAATGTGCGCCCCTGCTTTTCATTTTGCCGCAATTATGCTAAAATATAAACTTGAGAAAGTGGATGTTAAAATGAAGAGAACGGAAAGCGAGGAATCGAGTATGGATTTCAGCGCCCTTGAAAAAGAGGCGAGCCGATACGAAAATCAACTGCGTGCGCATCGACGCGCGCTGCATCAAATTCCAGAAGTGGGCTACGAAGAGCATGAAACGCATGCGTATCTGATGGAACATCTGCGCGCGCTTGCGCCGGACGATTTGAAGACGTATGCGGAGACGGGGATTCGCGCCGTATTCCGCGGGGACGGGACGGGGCGCGTGATCGCTTTCCGGTCGGATATCGACGCGCTTCCGATTTCCGAAAAAACAGGGTGCGCGTTTGCTTCGCGCCATCCGGGAAAGATGCATGCCTGCGGCCACGACGGACACATGGCCAATCTGCTGACGTTTGCCCAGTGGCTCAGCGAGCACAGGGCGAGCCTACGCGATGACGTGGTGCTTCTTTTTCAGCCTGCGGAGGAAACCATCGGCGGCGCGAAGAACATGATCGAGGAAGGCGCGCTGGAAAACCCGCACGTCGAGGTCGTCTACGGCATGCATATGATGCCGGATGTGCCGATCGGCAGGATTTCCGCCTGTGCGGGGCCGATGATGGCGCAGACGTGCGAAATGGATATCGTCATTCACGGGCTTGCGTCACATGGCGCAATGCCGCATCTCGGGCGCGACACGGTGATGGCGATGGCGCATCTGCTGACGCTGCTGCAAACGACTGTCGCGCGCAGCATTGATCCGGCGCAGCCTGCGCTGCTGACCATCGGCCGCGTTGAGGCGGGGCACCAGCGCAACATTCTCGCCGAGGAAGCGAAGATGGAGGGAATCATCCGCACGTTTTCCAACGCCGTCTATGCGAAGCTGGAAGAAAAAATCCTTCAGAACATGGCGAGCGTGGACGCGGCATTCGGCACAAAAACCGAGATGTTCAAGCGTGTGTTTTACCCGTGCGTAGAGAATGACCCGGCGGAGGTGGAGCGCGTCCGCGCGCTGCTGGGCGATCGCTTTGTGACGGAAAAGCCGCGCATGATCGCGGAGGATTTTGCCTATTACCAGTTGAACGTACCGGGCGTATTCGTCTTCTGCGGCTGCATGGATGAAGAACACCGGAGTCCGCTGCATGCGGATACGTTTGATTTTGACGAGCGCGCGCTGATTACCGGCCTCGCGCTGTTTATCGGCCTGACCGCCAGAAAGGATAAAGAAAATGGGCTTGTTTGACAGATTATATTACGGCAAAGCGGGCAAAAGGGATTACAGCGAGATGGATATGCCGAAGAACCGCATTTCGCTGTTCTTCATGGTGCTCAAGGATCACGTCTTTGATTTGATTAAGGTCAATCTGATGCAGTTGATCTTCTGGATTCCGTTCCTGCTGTGGACATATATCAATCTGGCGGCGGTGCAGAGCATCGACACCGAGACGGTGCTTTCGCACGCGGACGGCGCGGCGGAGCTGCTGAGCGCGATTTCCGGCTATCTGATGATGTGGCTGATCGGCCTCATCCCGTGCATCGCCATCACAGGCCCGTCGTCGGCGGGCGCGGCGTATGTGATGCGCAACTGGGCGCGCGATCAGCATGCGTTTCTGTTTTCGGATTTCAAGGATGCGTTCAAATCCAACTGGAAGCAGGCGCTGGGCGTTTCCGCGCTGACCTCCGTTGTGCCGCTTGTGGCATATACGGCGGTTTCGTATTACGGCGAGATGACAAAGGGCAGCGCGGTCATGTTTGTACCGCTGATGCTCGTGCTTTCCGCCACGCTGATTTATATTGTCATGCTTCCGCTGCTCTATCCGATGATGGTCGGCTACGAGCTGAGCTTTGGGAATCTGATCAAAAATGCGTTTCTGATGGGCGCGGCGCGTCTTCCGCAAATGCTGCTGGCGAGGCTCATCACTGCCGTTCCGGTTATTGCGCTGCTGATGGGGATTTACGCGGGAAACGGCATCGTGCTGATGATCGTTTCGCTGTATTATCTGCTGTTCGGCTTCGCACTGTCCCGTTTGGTGTATGCGTCGTTTGCCAACGGCGTGTTTGACAAGTATCTCAACCCGCACATCGAAGGCGCGCAGGTCGGTCAGGGTCTGCGCCCGCAAAGCGAGGACGACGAGCTGCCTGACGAGGACGACGAGGACGAGGAAGACGAGTAAATCCACATGAAACGACGCCTTTGCGGCCACAATGTGGCCGGGGAGGTGAAGAAATGAAGGGATTTACACCGCCGACTCAGCGCGAACGCGATAAATATCGCGCGGCGCAGGAGGCAGGCCTGCTTGAACGGGTGCTGGAGGTCGGCTGGGCCGGGCTGACCGCGAAGGAAAGCGGTCGGATCGGCGGGCTGCTTGCACACAAAAACAGAGAGTAGAAAAAGCGATGTACGACGATTTTGCAAGCGTATACGATACGCTGATGGATGATTTTGATTACGACGAATGGAGCCGACACTATCTGCGGCTGATTCGCCTTGCGACGGGCGAGCTGCCCCGGCGCGCGGCCGAATGTGCCTGCGGAACGGGCAGCCTGACCGTGCGTCTGGCGCAAAGCGGCATGGCGATGACGGGCGTGGATTTATCCGCCGCAATGCTGCGACAGGCGGAAAAAAAGGCGCGCGATTACGGCGTGGAGGCCGCGTTTGTTCGGCAGGATATGAAGAAACTGACCCTTCCGCGCCGCGTCGGCGCTGTGCTGGCAACCTGCGACGGCGTAAACTACCTGACAACGCCGGAAGATGTGCGCGCGTTTTTCAGCGCGGCATATCGCAATTTGCTGCCGGGCGGCGCGCTGTGCTTTGATTGCTCGACCCGGCATAAGCTGGAGGACGTCATGGGCGACGCATTTTTCGGTGAGGAACGGGACGGCGCGGCGGTGCTTTGGCAGAATAAACTCAATCAGGCGGAACATCTGCTTGCCATGGACGTGACGTTCTTCGTTCGCGAGGAGGATGGGCGCTACCGACGCTTCCGCGAGCAGCATCATCAGCGCGCGCACAGCGAAGAGGAGCTGACGCAATGGCTTGCCGAGGCCGGCTTTGAAGACGTGTGCACCTACGGCGAAATGCGGATGGACGCACCGAAAAAAGACGATTTGCGCATCCACATCACGGCAAAAAAACCTGAAATAGACGGATAATTCGGAGGAATCAACGATATGGAACAGAAGAAATCCAGAATGCTGCGGCTGACGCTGATGGGCGGTCAGGCGCGCGTGTTTATTTGCGATACGACCGAGTTGGCGCAGCAGGCGCGCGACATCCACAACGCGAGCAACACGTGCAGCGCCGCGATGGGGCGCATGCTGGCTGCGACGGCAATCATGGGCGCAAACCTCAAGAGCGAGGGCGACCGGATTACGGCGACGATCAACGGCGGCGGCCCTGCTGGCCCGATCTGCGCGATTGCAGGGCCGGACGGCACGGTGAAGGTGACCATCGAACACCCGGAGGTTGAGCTGCCGCTCAAGGAAAACGGTAAGCTGAACGTCGGCGGCGCGTTGGGCAAGGACGGCCAGTTGACCGTCATGCGTTCGTTTGGCTTCGGCGAGCCGTATGTCGGCCGTGTGGCGCTGGTCTCCGGCGAAATTGCCGAGGATTTCGCCATGTATTATCTGGAATCCGAACAGACGCCGTCCCTGTGCGCGCTGGGCACACTGGTGGGTGAAAACATCATTTCCTCCGGCGGTATTTTGATTCAGGCCATGCCAGATTGCTCGGAAGAGCTGCTTGACGCGCTGGAAATCCGCGCGGAACTGTTCAGCTCAATTTCCCAGCTCCTTTCCGAGATGACGCTGGAGGAGATCGTCGAGGGCTGCTTCCGCGGGTTGAACCCGGAAATTCTGGAGGAAATGCCGCTGCGGCTGCAATGTGACTGTTCGCGTGAATATATCGAGCGTGTGCTGCTGTCGATGGGCGAAAATGAAATCCGCGACATGATCGAAAAGCAGAACGGCTGCGAGGTGGAGTGTCACTTCTGCCGCAAGCACTACCGTTTCAGCGGCGAGGAGCTTGAGGCGCTGCTGGCGCAGGCGCACAAGGAGAACGACGGAGACGAGTGAACAGGAGGGGTGTCATGACCAAGGTGGTTTCCATGGCGCGCACAAGTGAATATTGGATCAGCCGCGCGCGGAAGCACCGCCTTGCCGGGCGATATGACGAGGCCATGGCACTGCTGGCAAAAACGCGGGAGCAATACGGAACGGGCGAAGCGCTTGAACGAGAGCTTGCGCAGACGTATGATGAAATGGGCTGCGAGGAAGAAGCGGCGCGGGCGTATCTGCGTGTGGCGCGCATGAAAGGCGAATACCGGGCAGAAGCACTGTTCCAGCTGGCGCTTTCAGCGGCGCAGCGCGCGGAGCTGGTGCGTGCGGCTTCTTATTTCGATCAGTTTGAAAAGAGCGACCGCCGCCACGTATCTCCGGATCTGGTCGCGCTGCTGGGTCAGCAGCTCAGGCAGGCGCTTGAAAAGCCCACGCCGCAGACGCGGCGGGAACGCGCGAAGGCGTTGGAACGCCGCGCCGTAGAGCGCTTGCAGGGAGGTCGGGTTTACGCGGCGCGCCGGACGATGCTGCATGCCATTGATCTGTGGGAAAACGCGCAGAGGCTGACGCTGCTCGCCTGTTGCGAGCTGATTCTCGGGCGGCTTGACGAGGCGCAGACCCACGCTGAGCAGGCGCATGCGCTTGCGCCCGCCAGAGTGCAGACGCTCTGCGTGTTGGTCGATGTGCTGTATGCGACGGGAAAGACGGAACAGGCGCGCCGTATGCTGCATATCGCGGTGCTGCGCGCACAAAGCGTGGACGAACGGCTGAACGTAGCCGTTGAATCTGCCAAGCACGGAGAAGACGGCCTGACGCTCAGGCTGACGCGCTCGCTGCTTCGGCGCGATCCATATTGTATGCGCGGCATGATGCTCCGAGGCTGTGCGCTGATGAACCTGCGCCGGTTCGATGAGGCTAAGCGCGTCTTTGGCCGTCTCTGCATCCTGCTGCCGGAGGATACGGTTTGTCAGGCGTATTACGCGATGGCCAGAAACGAGCAGCCGCCGGAGGGGCGGCTGACGCTGGGGCTGGACGTGCCGCCGGAGGAGGCGGTCAACCGCGCCATGCGTATCATTTCCGCGATGGCGGAAACGCCGCTGCAGGGAACGCGGGAGCTGTACGAATTGAGCGCGTGGGCGTTGCGCTCGGCCATCGCCGGAACCAATACGGCGCTGCTTGCGATGATGCTGATGAGCGCGTTGGAAACGCCGGAGGCGGTTGACGTGCTGCTGGATGCGCTGACCGATCCGCAGGTGAGCGACGGTGTGAAGCGGGCGATTCTTCAGGCGCTGACGGCTTCACGCGGGTTTCAACCGTATGACGTGGATATCGGCGGGCGTTATGTTCGCCTTGCGGCAGGCGCTTTGTCCGGACGGACGATGGACGGAGAGGCGGCGCGAACGGTTGTGCAGGCGGCCTGCGACGCGCTGTCGCCCGATTTTCCGCAGGCGCCGAAAATGCTGCTGCCGATGTACATCGCGTTTCTGGAGCAAAACGGTGTGCCGAAGAGGCGTGAACAGCCTGCCTGCGCGGCGGCGCTCGAGTATCTGTTTCACAGGCTATCCGGCAGAAAGGTCGGTTTGAACCGAATTACAGCCAAATACGGCGTATCGCCCAGACTCTGCCGGACGAAAGCAAATAGAATTCTGCGGGCGGTTCGAAAGCAGGCGGAAAACAACACAAAAGGGAGTGTCGATGATGAAATGCATCAACTTTGATCGCGCCTTTGAGCGCTATATGGCCGAATGGATCAAGGAAAACAGCGAGAAATACAAGGATGACATGGATGTGATCGAAGATATGATGCCGGACGTCTATCTGGAATTTCTCAAAAAATCGGCCGATTTTCTGGATGGCGTTGCGCCGCAAGATTATTTTGAGCAGTTTGACAACGCCGATATGCTCGTCAACTGGCTCTGCGATTACATCGCGCAGGGAGTACCGGTGCCGGATCTTCTGCTGGAGCGGGTGACGGCGCTGGGCAACCCGGCTGAAAAGAGCCTGCTGGCGTTGGTAGCCCGCGATGATTTGCCGGAAGAGACGCAGATGACGGCCATTTCCTTGCTCCGCGAGATGGAAAGCAAAGCGCCGATGCAGCGCTACATTGATTATATCGCTTCGCTGGAGGAACCGAGCGACAAGGGCGATCTCTGCGCCGAGGCACTGATGAGCATGGGCGAATCGGTTGTCGAGCCGATTCTGGCCGCCCTTTCCGGCGCGGGACAGATCGGACGCGATATTTTTGCGGATGTTTTGAGCAATTATCCCGGCGACGAGCGCATTTATGAGCTGATGATCGAGCGCTTTGTTACGCGAGACGAGCGGCGCGCGCTGTTTGCCTCCTATTTGGCAAAGCTGGGCGACGAACGCGCGATTCCGATGCTCAAGGAGGCCGCGCAAAGCCCGGACATCAACTATCTGGATTATGTGGAGGTCGTTAACGCCATTGAGGCGCTGGGCGGTGAGCGTCCGCCGGAGCGCGAATTTTCTGGCGACCCGTATTATGAATCTCTCAGGCAGGTGTAACGGCCTGAACGCGCATGTTTTGCCCTTAAAGGAGGAGCTGCTTTCGTGATTTGTCCAAATTGTGGTCGTGAACTGCCGGATACGGCGCGCGTGTGCCCGGGCTGTAACGCCGTACAGCGCGCATACAGGCGCAGACAGGCGGAAGCCGACGTTGAATCGGAAAGACCGCGCGCGCATGTGGCGCGCAGGGTAACGCCCGAAGCCGAACCCGCGCACAAGAGAGAACAGACGAGAGCACAGAATATCGGCACGGTATCCACCCCGAAACGGGTTCCCGCGGGCGGAAAAACGCACGCACAAACGGGATCGGGGAGCAAGGTGCCCATCGGGCTGGAAAAACAGAAAGCCTACGAACAGGCAAAGGTGCGGCATGTCCGCCACGCGCCGGACAACCTGCGGCGAAAGGTCGATGCAAAGCCGGAGACCATGAATCCGCCGATCTACCAGCGGTCGCACAAGAAGCTGCTCCGCATCATGGTGATTATTCTGCTGCTGCTGCTCTTCGTCGGTTCGGCTGGCGGCTACATGCTGCTGAAAACCGAAAGCGGCCAGCAGCTGATGGCGCAGTGGGGATGGAGCATCGCCAGAACGGACGCTTACGTTACGCTGGGCAAGGAGCTGCTGGATCAGGCGTATTACACCCGCGCCATTCAAACGCTGCAAATCGCGATTGACCGCGAGCCGGAAAACGTCGATGCGCTCATTCTGATGGCGCAGGCCTATACGGAGCTTGACCGTGTTGACGAAGCCAAGGCGATTTATGAATCTCTGATTAACGATATCGCGCCTGCGCATCCGAGCGCATACCGAAACCTGATTAAGATCTATCAGGATGAGGGCTATAACGCCGAGGCGCTTGCGCTGATGAGGCAGGCGGCGGAAAAGGCCAACAGTACGCAGGAATTTGATGTGATGCTGCGCGAATACACGCCGACCGCGCCGGTGCTTTCTAAAACAGCAGGGCGATACACCGAGGAACTTGACGTGACCATCAGCATCCCGGAGGGAGAGACGGTGTATTATACCACGGATGGCACCGATCCCTCCGAATCCGGCCTGATATACACGGAAGGGACGAGCCTGCATGTGGCCGAAGGCAAGATGACCATCAAGGCCATCGGTTTTACGGAGAACGGAACGCCGAGCGATCAGGTTTCGGCGGATTATACCGTCATCATTCCGACCCCGGCCGCGCCGAAAGCCAACTATGCATCCGGCAAATACAAAAAAGCGCCGAAGGTCAGCCTGCGGCCGGGCGATGAGGACGACAAGAACGCATCGCCGATTGTCGCGATTTATTATACCATCGACGGTCGGCAGGCTACGACGGAATCGACCCTGTATAACGACGCGGAACCCATTCAGCTTCCGACGGGCAAAAGTACCCTGCGCGCCATCGCGGTGGCGGCAAACGGAAAGATCAGCTATGAAATGAACGTGACCTACGATGTGGAGGGCAATCTCAAGCGGATGTTCACATCGGAGGATATGTTTAAAAATCTAACGCTATACAAGACGGGATATACCACGTTCACGAAGACATGGGGAACGCCGAGCAGCTACGAGATACTGCCGGAGGAGGAATGGTACAGCCCGGATATGGAGAGCTATGAAGCGGTATACGAGTGGGGAACGGCGCGGTTCTGCATCAAAAAGGCGGGCAGTACGCCGGTGCTTTATGCGCTGGACACGACAAGCAGCAAAATGACCGGACCGCGTTCCACCAAGGTCGGCATGAGCAGCGACGAAGTGCTCGGCAAATTCCGCGATTTGGGGCAGGCCGCACTGGATAAAGAAGGAAACCGGCTGCTGTATAATTACAACTCTGCCAACACGCAGTTCGGCACCTATCGCAGCAATGGGGACGGCACCTACGTGATTCATTATTACGACCCGGTGGATGAAAAAGCGACGATTTTTGTCGAGCTTTCCTATTACTTGGATGCAAGCGGCAATGTGGCGCGCATCGTCTGGCAGCGATATCTGTCCGAAATGTGATTTTTGCTTGACAAATCGGCCTTTTTTCCATATAATGAATAAGTAATGCCGCCATGCGATTGCGATTGGTGCGGCCCCTGTCAAGGGTTGATTGCATAAGCAATCGCCCCTCGCGCATGCGGGGGGCGTTTTTTTGAAGGAGAGATGAGGATGAGCGAAAAACCTACGTTCTACATCACAACGCCGATTTATTATCCGAGCGATAATCTGCATATCGGCCATAGCTATTGTTCCACTGCGGCGGACACGATGGCTCGATTCAAGAAGATGACGGGCTACGATGTGTTCTTCCTGACCGGCACGGATGAGCATGGCCAGAAGATCGAGCGCAAGGCGCGCGAGGCTGGCGTGACCCCGAAGGAATACGTGGATCACATTGTAGACGGCATCAAAAAGCTCTGGAAGCTGATGGATATCGACTACAGCGACTTCATCCGCACGACGGATGAGCGCCATGTGAAGTCTGTGCAGCAGATTTTCCGCAAACTGCACGATCAGGGCGATATCTATAAGAGCGAATACGAGGGCTGGTATTGCACCCCGTGCGAATCCTTCTGGACGGAGCTTCAGCTCAAGGACGGCTGCTGCCCGGACTGCGGCCGCCCGGTGGAAAAGACCCGCGAGGAGAGCTATTTCTTCCGCCTTTCGAAGTATCAGGATTGGCTGATTGATTATATCAAGACCCATCCCGATTTCATCCAGCCGCCGACGCGCACGGCTGAAATGCTCAATAACTTCCTGATCCCCGGCCTGCAGGATCTGTGCGTTTCGCGCACGTCGCTCAAGTGGGGAATTCCGGTGGACTTCGATCCGAAACATACCGTCTATGTCTGGGTGGATGCGCTGACCAATTACATCAACGCGCTGGGCTACGGCTCGGATGACGATTCGCTGTTTCAGAAGTATTGGCCGGCCGATATCCATCTGGTTGGCAAGGAAATCGTGCGTTTCCACACGATCATCTGGCCGATTATGCTGCATGCGCTCGGCCTTCCGCTGCCCAAGCAGGTGTTTGGCCACGGATGGCTGGTCATGGGCGGCGGCAAGATGAGCAAATCCAAGGGCAACGTCGTTGACCCGGTGAAGCTCTGCGAGCGGTATTCGTCCGACGCGGTGCGCTATTTCCTCATGCGTGAAATGCCCTTCGGCGCAGACGGCGAGTTCTCCAACGAAGCGCTGATTAAGCGCATCAACGCCGATTTGGCGAACGACTTGGGCAATCTGGTCAGCCGCAGCGTGGCAATGATCGAGAAGTATTTTGACGGCGTGGTGCCCGCGCCCGCCGAGTATACCGAGCTGGATCACAAGCTGATCGAGCAGGCACAGGGGCTGTGGGTGAATGTTGAGAAGAGCATGAACGCGCTGCAATTCAGCAACGCGCTGACCGAAATCTGGAAGCTCATCGGCGAGTGCAACCGCTATATTGATCTGACGACGCCGTGGGTGCTGGCTAAGAACGAGGCGGATCGGCCTCGGCTGGGCACGGTGCTCTACGTGCTGCTGGAATGCGCGCGCATCGTGGCGGTGCTCATCGCGCCGACCATGCCGCGCACGCCGGAGCGCATCTTTGCGCAGATCGGCGTGACCGACGAGGCGCTGAAAACATGGGCATCCGTCAAGGTGTTCGGCGGCGTTGTGCCGGGCAGCAAGGTGCACAAGGGCGAGGCGCTCTTCCCGCGCATTGATGTGGCTAAGGAGCTGGAGCTGCTGGAGGCGGAAAAGCAGGCGGCGCTTGACCATGCCAAGGAAATGGCGGAGAAGGACGCGAAGCAGAATGAGCTTCCCGCGCCGGCCGACGAAGAGAAGACGGTCTTCACGCAGCGCGATTTGATTCAGTTTGAGGATTTTGAAAAAGTTCAACTGGTCGTCGCGAAGGTGCTCAAGTGCGAAAAGGTTCCGAAGGCCGACAAACTGCTCATGTCTACGCTCAAGGTGGGCGATACGGAGCGCGTCGTCGTTTCGGGCATCGCCAAGTTCTACACGCCGGAAGAGATGGTGGGCAAGAAGGTTGTGCTGCTGGCGAACCTCGCGCCGCGCAAGATCCGCGGCGTGGAATCCCACGGCATGCTGCTGTGTGCCGCGAACGCGGACGACAGCAAGCTGAGCCTGCTGACGGTTGATTCCGATATGGAAGACGGCTGCGAAATCGGCTGATGAATCATAAAAGCGCGTCGGCTCCTGCGAGTCGGCGCGTCTTTTGAATGGAGAAGAATGATGACAGAGGAACTGATCGGCCTGTTCGATACACATGCCCATCCTACGGACGAACGCTTCAATGAGGATCGCGAGCAGGTGCTTGCGCGCATGCGTGAAGCCGGGATGCTCTGCATGTGCGTGGGCGCGGATATGGCGTCAAGCGCGCAGAGCGTGGCGCTGGCCAATGAAAACGAGAATATCTATGCGGCGGTCGGCGTACATCCGCACGACGCAAAGGATTTCACCGAGGCGGATATTCCGCAGCTAACCCGTTGGCTGACGCAGGAGAAAAAGGTGAAGGCGCTGGGGGAGATCGGGCTGGATTATTACTACGATCTTTCGCCGAGAGAGATTCAAAAGACCGTGTTTGAGCGCCAGCTTGATCTGGCGTATGAACTGAAAAAGCCGGTCATCCTGCATATCCGCGACGCGCACGGCGACACCATCGAAATTCTGCGCGCGCACAGGGACAGGCTGCCGCATTGCGTCGTCCATTGCTGCTCGGCCAGTTGGGAGAGCGCGAAGATCTACCTGTCGCTTGATTGTATGATTTCTTTTGCAGGGCCGGTGACGTTTAAGAAATCGGTCAACTTGCAGGAGGTTGCAAAAAACGTGCCGCTGGATCGCCTGATGATCGAAACGGACAGCCCGTATCTGGCGCCGGAACCCGTTCGGGGGCACCGCAACGAACCGCTGAACGTGGGGCATATCTGCCGCCTGATTGCAGCGCTTCGGCAGATGGATGCACAGCAGCTCTGCGATATTACGCGGGAAAACGGCAGACGCTTTTACGGAATAGGCTGAAGATAGCGAAGCAGCCGCAGCAAACGGAGAATCATCCGTGCTGCGGCTGCTTTTTTTAATTAAATGGAGAGAAATCAGCGCTCCTCGCGGAAATACGCAAGACCCAGGCTTGCCGGAGGCTGGTTTTCGCGCTTCTTGCGCAGTGAGGTGACGACCAGAACAACGATGGTCACCAGATAGGGAACCATCTGAATGAGGTCGGTCACATAGCCGGGCACGGAGATGTGCAGCAGCGTCGGCAAAAATTGATAGAGCCAATAGAGCAGACCGAACAGGTAAGAACCCCAGATGGCGTTGAGTGGCTTCCAGGTCGTGAAGATGACCAACGCGACGGCCAGCCAGCCGAGCGCTTCAATCTGCGTGGTGGTTGCCCAAATGCCCTGATTGTAATCCAGCACATAATAAAGGCCGCCGAGGCCGGAAATGCCCGCACCGAGGCAGGTGGCCAGATATTTGTACTTTGTGACGCTGATACCGGCGGCATCCGCAGTCGCGGGGTTTTCGCCAACTGCGCGCAGATTCAGGCCGATTCGCGTATGATTCAGGATTCGATGCAGGATGACGGCCAGAATGATGGCGGCGTAGACCATGAAACCGTAGTTGAAGATCGTTTGGCCGACAATGCCCAAACCGGGAAGCACGGGCAGCTTGGTCTGAAAGGTTTTGTAGACCATGCTCTGCGTGGCGGTGCTTCCGTTGAGAATGTATACGCCGAAAAAGTTTGCCACGCCCATGCCAAACGTGGTCAGCGCAAGGCCGGTCACGTTTTGATTGGCGCGCAGGCTGATGGTCAAAAAGCTGTAAATCAGGCCGCCCAGCATCGACGCGGCGAAGGCGCAGAGCAGCGAAATCACGACGCAGAGCGCCATGTTCGGATTGGCGGCGGTGTTCTCATACAGATAAGCGCTTGCGAAACCGGCGAATCCGCCCAGATACATGATGCCCGGCACGCCGAGGTTCAGGTTGCCGCATTTTTCGGTGACAATTTCACCCATTGCGCCGTACATGATGATGGTGCCGAAGGGAATGGCGCGCATGATCCATGCGATAAGCGTATCCATCAGCAAACCTCCTTACCCGCGTGGCCGCGGAAAATCGCCTTGTAGTTGATGAAAAACTCGCTGCCGAGGATGAAGAAGAGGATAACGCCCGCGATGATATCGCTGGCAAAGTCGTTGAGGTTGTATGCGGAGGCGATTTCCGCCGCGCCCTTTTCAAGGAAGATCAGCAGGAAGGAAATCAGCGCCATTGTAAACGTGTTGAATTTAGCCAGCCATGCGACAATGATGGCGGTGAAGCCGTTTCCGCCCGCTGTGCCGGTGGAAATCGCCTGATCGCGCCCTCCGACAATCAAAAAGCCCGTCAGGCCGCACAGCGCGCCGGAGAGGATCATGGTGCGGATAATCACCTTGCCGACGTTAATGCCCGCGTAGCGCGCGGTGTTTTCGCTCTCGCCGACGACGGAAATTTCATAGCCCTGTTTGGAATAGCGCAGATAGCAATACATGATGATTGTCAGCGCGACGACGACGATCAAATTGATGGTATAACGCTGACCCATGATCTGCGGGAACCAGCCGGCCTTGGATTTCATGTTCAGCTTGCCCAAGCTGGAAGCCTGACCGCGCCAGATGTTGACGCAGCAGGCGACAATTTGAATTGCGACGTAATTCATCATCAGCGTGAAGAGGGTTTCGTTTGTGGAGAAGCGTGCTTTGAACCACGCGGGGATGAAGCCCCACAGCGCGCCGGCCAGAACGCTGGCGACGAGCATCGCCGTATACAGCAGCGCATTCGGGACTTTTCCGCCGTAATAGACCATCACGGCGGCGGTGGCCAGCGCCCCCATCAGAACCTGCCCCTCCGCGCCCGTGTTCCAGAAACGCATTTTGAAGGCCGGAGCCAGCGCGATGCCGATCAGCAGGAGAGAGGCGAGGTCGCGCATCGCCCATGAAAAGCGCATGGACGTGCTGAACGTGCCCTGAATCATCGCCTTGTAAACGTCAATCGGGTTCAGCCCGGTCACAAAGAAGATGAACAGCGCATCCGCCACCAAGGCGAGCGCGACGGCGGCGAGGCGAACGAACACCTTCTTTTTCATGGGCATTTCACCTCGCTTGACGACGCGAACAAACGGCTCATGCATGGTTTTGCTTTGCATCAGGCGACGCCTCCTTTTTCCTGCGGCTCGCGGAGTTTGGTCATCATCAAGCCGATTTCTTCCTTATTGGTCTTGCGCCCTTCCACAATACCGTTGTTCTTTCCGCCGCAGAGCACGAGCACGCGGTCGCACAGGTCGATCAGCACGTCCAGATCCTCGCCGACATAGATGATGGCGACGCCCTTCTTTTTCTGTTCATTGAGCAGATGATAGATGGTGTAGCTCGTGTTGATGTCGAGGCCACGAACGGCGTAAGCGGTCATCAGCACGGACGGGCTCGCCGCAATCTCGCGGCCGACGAGCACCTTCTGGACGTTGCCGCCGGAGAGACGGCGCACCGGCGTGGAGATGCCGGGGGTGCTGACCTCCAGCTCACGCACGACGGTCTCGGCGAGGTCGTGGGGGCTCTTCCGGTCCGTAAACAGGCTGCGCCCGCGGCGGAAGGAGCGTAGCATCATGTTGTCGGCAAGGTCCATGCTGCCGACAAGTCCCATGCCGAGGCGGTCCTCCGGCACAAAGGAGAGGCTGACGCCCAAGTCCGCGATCTGGAGCGGGTCCTTGCCGATGAGCTCCTCGCGGTGTCCGTCGTCGCCGATATAGCTGATGGAGCCGCTCTCCACGGGCTGCAAGCCCGCGATTGCCTCCAGCAGCTCCTTCTGACCGCAGCCGGAAATGCCGGCGACGCCGAGAATTTCGCCGCTGTTTGCCGTGAAGGACACGTCGTCGAGCTTCAGGATGCCGTCCACGCTGCGGACGGTGAGGTTTTTGACCTCGATGCGGGGCTTCGGGTCCACCGGTTCGGGGCGGTCGATGTTGAGCACGACGGGATGGCCGACCATCATGTTGGTCATCTCCTGCGCGCTGGTCTCCTTCGTCAGCATGTCGCCGACAAAATGTCCATGGCGCAGCACGGCGACGCGGTCGCTGAGGTCCTCGACCTCGTGCATCTTGTGGGTGATGATGACGATCGCCTTGCCGTCGTCGCGCATGTTGCGCAGCACGGCGAAGAGCTTGTCCGTCTCCTGCGGGGTCAGCACGGCGGTCGGCTCGTCGAGAATGAGGATGTCCGCGCCGCGGTAGAGCACCTTGACGATCTCGACCGTCTGCTTCTGGGAAACGGACATGTCATAGATCTTCTGCTTCGGGTCCACCTCGAAGCCGAAGATCTATGACAT
>OLOX01001826.1_pt1 | contig 18917 bp, 11 predicted proteins | sample 1672091 | NCBI WGS metagenome assembly OLOX01 (sample SAMEA3136644, study PRJEB25190) | human gut metagenome | reverse complement strand
CATGACTTCACCAACTACATGGACTTCTATGAGTTCGTGGTCGATACATACGAGGCCACGAACTCATCGAACAACATCCCCGCTGTCTTTCCGCCCAGGAGCTTGCGCGGATAGTTGTTCATCCAGTCCTGCACGGCGCTGATGTCCTCGTCCGGAACGGCGTCCAAGTCCGTCCCTTTCGGGAAGAACCGGCGGAACATCCGGTTCTGGTTCTCGTTGGTGCCGCGCTCGTTGCTGCGATAGGGATGGCAATAGAAGACCTGCGTGCGCCGCTCGCCGGTCTCTTTGCTCGTCATCATTCCCTCGTAGTCCATAAACTCGCTGCCGTTGTCCACCGTGATCGTCTTGAAGATGCGGCTGAACTTGTTGCCCCAGCGCCGCTCCAGCTGATCGAGCTTTTCCACGACGCACTCCATTGTGCACGCCGCCATCGGCAGAACCAGTTCCGTTCGCATCGCGCGTTCCGATAGCATGAGCGCACACTTGCGGCCATTCTTCTTTCCTTTCACCGTGTCCATCTCCCAGTGTCCTTCTTCCTTCCGCTCATCGATCTCCGGCGGCCGGTTCTCAATGCCTTCTCCTGGCGCCTGCCGTTTGGCCTCGCGCACCTTCTTGTATTCCCGCTTGTGCTCGCCGCGCTGCGGCAGGTCTTTGTTCGTGATGGAGAAGAAAACATCCCCGCTGTTGATGTAGTTGTAGATCGTCTTCTCGCAGATGTCCACGTCGAACTTCAGCCCGCGCAGCTTGATCTCCATGATGACTGCCGCCGGGGAATAGTGTTCCCGCCCAATCTTCTGCTCGATGAAATCATGCAGTGCGAAGTCGTGGCCGAGCTTAATCATCCCGCCTTTCGCCCGCTTGTTCTTCTCATACTGCGCCTGCGCGATGTCCGCCGAGTACCGCCGCTCTGTCGTTAAGTTGCTCAGCGTATGCTCATACCAAACCCCGTCGCGGCGCAGCTCGCGCCAGATGGTCTGATAGGTGACGTGCAGCCGGTCTGCAATCTGCTGGATGCTGGCCTTCTCGCGCAGCATCATCTCGATCTTGATTCTGTCTCTGTACTGCAGGTGCTTAAACGTCCGCTTCATCTGTTCCATCTGTCCGGCCTCCTATTGCCATTTCTTGCTTTTTATTCTAAAGCTGATTAAGTCGAAATGTCAAGCCGTCAAAAATAGACCTCCCTGCTGCGCAGCAGAGAGGTCTATTCTTTTCCCAGCAGCCAGTCCGTGCTGACGCCCAGTACACCGGCGATGACCGGCAGTTCGAAGTCTGGCACCACGCGCTTCCCAGTTTCAATTCTGCTCACTGCCATCTGCCCAATCTGAAGCCCGGCCAGCTGCAGCTTCGCCGCCAGCGTGTCCTGGCTCATTCCAGCCTTTATCCGCGCCTCACGCACCCGCTTGCCGCATAAGTTGAACCGTCCATCCAGAGTATAGAGCCGCACCGCTCCGCCTCCCTATAATCATCTTTTGCATAATCTTGCTTGAATTTAACATATCTTCGTGGTAATCTTATAAAAAAGATGATTAAAATGAAAATTTTGTGGAGGTGTAGCCATGTCTGTCGATTATTACGCTCTCCTAGGTGTCCCCAAATTCTGCAGTTCGCAAGATGAAATACGCCGCGCATACCTTGCGCAAGCTCGTTTTTTTCACCCAGACGCAGGGAATGTTTCGCCTGAGATCGCACATCAAAAAATGCAGCAGCTCAATACGATCTACGATACCCTGAAAGACCCTGATGCCAGAAGGCTGTATGACGCTAAACTCCTTTCTCCGGTAAAGGCCGAAGCGTCTCCTAGTTTTTCAACTTCGCCCGCGCCGCCCACTCAGCCACCACGTCACGCCTCGCGGGCGCCTTCTAGGTTTAAGCAAACTGTTGTCGCTCTTGCTAGCATTGCAGCCACATTGTTCGGGTGTCTTGTTCTCATCTGCATTTCCTCCAATATAGGAAAACCTTCAGCCACGACTGTAGTGACCGCAGAAGCAATCAATACTCCAGTGACTGCGCAGCCATCTTTTCCGCCAGCTTCTACCATGAAACCTTTTCCTGTTCCGGACAGCGGGGAGGTGTTGTATCACGATCAGCAAGATCGTGTTGCCCCTTTTACCATCGAAACGTCCGGCAGTGGGTACTACGTCGTTAAATTGAAAGATCATATTTCTGGCGTTGATGTGCTGTGCGTTTTTATCCATGCCGGTGACATCGTCGATGTTGATGTGCCGCTAGGCGACTTCGATCTTTTCTATGCTTCCGGCGACGTATGGTATGGTTTGAAGCGTTTATTTGGTGATGCTACAGTGTGTTCAAAATCTACCAGCCTTTTTGACTTCAGCGAAATAGGCGGATATGTGAGCGGCTGGACTGTCACGCTCTATCCTGTTTACAACGGAAATATGCAGACGATCTCCATAGACATCGATGAATTTTAAGATCAAGCACCGCCAGGTCTCCCTGGCGGTGCTCTTTCTATGCCCATCTGCTAGTCTTCCTGCTTTGTCTTCTCGCGCTCCGCGATCACCTGGCTGCCCACGCGCTCGCTGTACGGATTGTTCTTCGCGCTCTTGCTCCCGGTGAACAGCTGCCAGAGCACGGCCCGCATCTCGTTTGTCAGCTGCTGCGGCCCGTCGCCGCCCGGCAGCATGATGCCGCCGTGCCCGTTCATCGTATCAATGGCGTTCTCGATCTCTTCTCCCTTATAGCTGCCGTTCCCATCTTCGTCGAACTGCGGCAGGATTTCCTTCAGTTGCACCCACGTTCTTGCCTCGATGCCGTAGCTGTCGGCGATCTCGTATTTCTGCTTTGTCGAGTCCTTCATCACCGCGAGCAGAGCGTCGTGCTGTGCATCCGCTCCATCTACTGCGTCGATGGCTGCACGCCACTTCTGCACGTCGGATACCGTTTTCTTCCCCTCATCCGGCGTAAGCTCTGCCATACCGAGCGCCACGTCCTTCGCGCTCTGTGTGTCCAGCCCGCCATCAATCGCGTCCAGATACTTGTCCACGGCTCCTGCCAGCTTCAGCTCCAGATAGTCCACCATCTCTGCGCCCGTTGCCAGCACGTCGTCCGCCTTCTGCGTCGAGGTCTTCACCTCATAGTCGTCGAAGACAGCTGCCTTTGCCTTCTCTCCGGCGTATTCGTACAGCCCGCTCAGCATCTTCTCCCGCGTCTCGTCGTCCGCCGCCTGGAACACGTCACTTGCGATCAGCTTCTGCAGCCTGCTTCCGACGGCGCTGCTCCACGTCTTATCGTAGACCTGCTTCTGATAGGCCGAGAGCTTGCGGTCTTCGCCGTCAACGCTGATGCTGCCCGGCGTATCAGACGGAACCGCCTTTGTGAATCCACCTTCGTAGAGAGAAGCAAGCGTTTCGTTCGTCGTCTCGTCCGTCTCCACGCGCCGGTTGTGCAGGGTGTCGCTGATCTTGCGCTCCAGTTCCGCACCGCGCATGCCCTTCATCTGGTTTTTGTTCGCCGTGGCCAGCGCATCGTCATATGCCGCCGCAAGCTCCGGCGAGGCCCAGCGCACCGTGCCGATCAGATATGCCTCCAGATTGTTGACCGAGATGCCCGGCAGATATGTGGCCGCTGCGGCCGCCAGGTCTTTGATGCCGCCGACGATGTCTCCGCTGTGCCGGTGCAGATACTCGCCCAGGCTCCCGCCGTTCTTCACGACGTCCGCTGCATCCTTCAGCACATCCAGACCGTTCTGCCCCTGCTCCACAATGGTCTCCACAACGTCGGACAGCTGCTCCAGGCCCGGCGTGTCGATGCCGTACCACTTGTCTCCCGTGAGAATGTTTCCGATGACGTCTGCAAGTTCTTCTCCGTAGGTGACGATACCGGCCAGATCGCCCACCAGCCCCAGCGCCATTTCCTTTGCCACGCTTCCGGCTGTGAGATTCCCGTCCTCATCGCGGTATGCTTTGCCCTTGCGCTTCCAGAGGTTCATCAAGAACTCGATACCCTGCGCCCAGATGTACCCGCCGACGGCTGCCAGAAACGCAACGCCCAGCCCGTGCTTGGCTTTGTTGTAGTTCTCCGTATCGCCGATTCGCTTGTAGTATTCCGCCTCACCGGCACGCTGCCGCAGTGCATTGTAGGTCTGCGAGCTGTCCGACTTGAACATCGTAAACGCCCGCGTCACCGGATTCTTGCTCTTGCGCAGCGTGCCCTGGTGCATCTCGTCCGAGGTGGACTGACTTCTCGCCACCGCTTCGTTGAATACTTCCGCAACCTTCTGGTAGAACGGGCTGCCGCCACTGTCGATCTGCTCCTGGCTTCCGGTCTCCAGCTCCGGGAACTCAGCTCGCACCTTGTTTTCTGCCCATGGCCACAGCACGCTCGCGGCCCAGCCGTCCATGGCGGTGATCGCGCCGCCGCCGAAGATAAAGTTCGTGAACTTGTTTGTCTGTGTCCAGTTCGGATTTTCTTTCAGCTGTTTGGTCTCCGGCGTGGAATAGCCCAGCGTTCTCCAGTCCAGCTCCTGCGTGTACTTCTCGATCAGGCTCCGGTCAATACGCTTCACCTGCCCCGGCGACGGGAAGTTCTTGAAGTCCAGCCACGCACCAGCCAGCGGAATCGAACCGAGCTGCTTAAAGACGATGGATGGGTTCGCCCCGAACACGGCGCCGATGTAATTGCTGAAGACTTTTTCTGCGCCCATGCTCACGCTGTCGCGTGTGCTGGCAGCTCCGCCCTGCAGCGTCTGCACCAGGTCTTGAATGTACTTCAGACTCTCGTCGCCCCAGTCGTGTGTGATGATGTCCGCCATGGAGTTTTCCCGTTCGCGCCAGTTGAGCAGCGTCTGCCAGTTCCGGGCCGGAATCGCCATGCCCACGAACCGCGCCGTCTGCTCCACATGACGTTCAAAGGCGTCGAAGGCGCCGATGTTGTAGCTCGGATTCTTGGAGAACTGGCGGCTCTTCAGATTACCGACGCCTTCCGCCGTCGCATCGTAGACGCCCAGCTCGCTCTTGGTGTAGTTGGAGTTGGTATAGATCGGCGTATAATTTTTGCTCACAGCCTTGTCGTACCCGTAGAGAATGTTGGAAACGCGGTTGATCTCCTTCTTGGCAAACACGTTGTAGTATTGCTCCAGTGCCTGTGCAAGCTCCTGCTCTTCCGGTGTTAAGCTGCCGACGATCGCCTTCACGGTTTCCGGTGCCATGCGCACGGTCTTGCCTTGGGCGAAGGCCTCGCGACGCTTGCCCTGGCTGTAGAGCGTTTTGTCGGCGAAAGTACGGCCGCCTTCCATGTGCCGCAGGTTCTCCGTGCTCTTGCTCTCCAGGTACATGTGCACCTTCTGCGTCGGCGTCATCCAGACCGTGATCGTGTCTCCGAACTTCGGCGGCTTGCCGACCTCCAGTGCGCCGACCAGCTGTGGAATCTTCACCTCATACCAGATGCCGTCGTCGCCCTGGCCGTCTGCCTTCTTGGCCCAGTCTTCATGCTCCGTCAAGAACTCGCGCAGCTGCTTTGTGGCGCTTACTGTGTAGTCGCGGATGTCCCGCTCGCCCTTCTCCAGCTGCTTGGCCATGGAGTACCACGCGCTGTTCGGGTTCCAGCCTGCCATGCGCTGCATCACGTTCATCGGGGAGAGCTGTTCCTGGTTGAACAGGCTGTCCAGCTTCTTTCCCTGGCGTGCCGCTTCGCCTGCCTTCGTCTGTGCGCCAAAGTCCAGCTCTTTCTTGCTGTCCGTGTAGACCTCTGCGAACAGCCGGTTCATGTCGTCGTTGATGACGTTGTTCCGGTTGTAGAACTCCGTCCGCAGTCCGACGGCTGCCTTATACAAATCCTGCAGCGCGTTCAAATCCATGTCCGCGATCTTCTTGTTGTCCAGGCGGTGAACGATCTTTTCCAGCTCTTTCGACGGCAGGAAGTTCGGGTCGTTTGCCTGTGCGTCCTTATACATCTCGGCCAGGTCTTTCCACGTCGCGTCGTACTTCTTGGAATAGCGCATCTCGTTGGCTGCACTCACTGCGTAGATGTCCAGGTCTCCGAGCACCTCGTCCCAGGTTCCCTGCAGTTCCTCCGGTGCCCGGTACTGATTCTTGGCCAGCCACTGCAGCGCCTTCAGCGTCTTCTTCTGCTGCTCCTTCAGCTCGCGGTACTCCCGCTGCCGCTGGCTCATCTCCTTGCGCTGCTGCCGCTCCTTCGCGCGGCTGAGTGCTTCGCGCTGCCGGGCGGCTGCCGACTTCTCCCGCTCCTGCGCGATCTTCACGCCGGTTCTGTCTCGCAGATGAACCTCCAGCTTTGCTGTCCGCGTGAACGTGCGCAGTGCTTCGTCCATCTGCCGCTCGATGTTATCCAGGACTTCGTCTTCCGAAACATATTCCTGCCCGGCCAGAAGCGCAGTGTACTGCGCCAGGCTCATGTTCTGGCTCTTGCCTTCTTCCGCCGTCTGCACGATGTTCTCCAGAATCTCCCGGCTGTCCAGATCGTCCGCATGGAACATCCCCGGCAGCGTGTCTGCAAGCTCTGCGTTTACCATGTCAATGCCCGCAGCGCTCGTGTCGTTTACCAGCATGACGCCTGCTGCAAACGCCTTCTTCCGGAAATAGCCCCAGTCGTCTCCGAACTCATGCTTCACGCTCTCCGGCACATAGATGCGGCGCCCCGCAATCTCCGACCGCGCCTGCTGCAGATACTCATCCGCTGCCACTTCCATGACGCCCTCCGCGTACATCCGGTCGAAGAAGGCATCCCGGTCTTCCTGTGTCAGCTCGCCGTTCTTGAGCATCCGGTCTGCCAGGCCGTCGATGATCTGGTTGATCTCTGCCCGCCGTCCTTCCGGAATGGAGAAGATGCCCTGCATATCCTGCCTCAGATTCCGCTTTGCAATGATTGGCAGACTTTCTGCTACCGGCTTCGTCTCGTTCTTCTTGCGCGGCTTTTTCTCCTTCTGCTCAGGCTCTGCCGGTTTGCTCTCCGGCGCCTGCTCGATCTCGCCGCCGGTTTCTGCCTGCGGTTCGTCCACGGAGAAACGCATACCCTTCAGACTTCTGGCGATCTCCATGCGCTGCTCGTCGTTCCCGGCCTCGTACTCGATAACGTTCAGGCCCGCCGCCTTCATTTTCTCCAGCCGTTCCGGCGGGCAATCATCCGGCGCAATGCAGACCGGCTCGTCGAACGTGACCACGCGCTGCGGCTTCGCCTCAAAGTATCCCGTCGGCATTTCTGCTGCCTGGCGGTACATACCGGCGATCTCCGTGGCAAGCCCGCCGTCGATGTCATACCCCTGCCTGCTGAAGGCCTGCTGGATGCGCATGGCGTCCTGCCCGGCGTTCTCCATGAGCAGGCCCGCGATCTCATCCATATCATAGCTTCCGGCCGTCTTCTGCACATCTGCAACGATGCCCTCGATGCGCTTGTCCAGTTCCTGCAGTAGCTGGTTATATTCCTCTTCCGGCATATTCTGCAGGCGGCCCTCGTCTGCATGGATGGCGTCCACGCTTTTGTATCGCGGCGTCGCCACAGATAAGATTCCCTTGGCGCCCACGCCCCAGTAGCTCTCGCCTCTGGCGCTTGCCTGGTTCATCGCTTTTACGATGTTCTCCGCCGTGTACGCGCCGTGCGTTTCCCGGAAGCTCCTGCGCTTGCCGGAAACCGTGAAGCGTTCCTTCCCATTATAGATACCCGGCTCGCCCAGCACGCCGCGAAGCTGCCCGCGTACCCATGCCTCGACATCTGCATCGTCCACCGCCTCGCGGAGCTTATCCTGCGTGGCATAGCGGTCTACGCCGTCGCGTGTCTGGCCGCCGTCTTCATAAAGCGCTTCTGCATTCCGGATGAAATCCTCTATACGTGCGTCGCTGATCTTGTCTCGCTGCCGTGCAATGCGCGTCTCGCGCAGCTCCGGCCTTCGGCTGAGCGCATACTCGTGGTCTGCAATCCAGGCGCCCATGATGCTCTCGCGTGCCGTCTCCAGCTCAGTCTCTGTCAACCGCTCGCCGGTCTCCAGCTTTACATACAGCTGTGCCAGCTCCTGCGCACCGATTTTCTCCGTGTATTCCTGCAGCGCCAGGTTGCCGAAGCTGTCCCAAACTTTCTCCTTCAGCACCGGCTCGATGTCTTTGCCTTGCTCTGCAAGATATGCAGCCCGTACCGCGTCGTCTTTGGCCAGTTGCTTTGCAAGCTCCGCTTCGTCCATCGTGGCCACTTCGTCCACGCGGCTGCCGATGGCGCTGTCACGGGAGAAGATGCCGCCCGCCACCTGATTTGCCAGCTGCGCGATCTTCTGCTCTGCGGCGCGTCTGGCCTCGTAGTTCACTTCCCGCTCGACGATTGCGTTTGCCGCCGTCGGCGTCCAGGCGTCTGCTCCGTAGACCTTGTTGCGCCGGTCTTCCTGCGGGTCGATGCTCTGGCGTGGGAAGACCAGCGTATAGTCTCCGTATTGCGTATGCCCCTGGCTCGCCTTCACAATGGCGACCGACGGCGACGGGATAGCGCCGAGCTGCAGCATACTGTCCATCTTCTTGCCGTCCAGATTGTGAATGGCCATCAAGTCCTGCGTCTGCTCCACCGGCTCGTCCATGGAGAACCGGGCCTTGACAGGCAGCCGCTTCTCTGCTACACTGGCCTCAGAAGCATCTGTGGGCACCCTAACAGGGCGGTTTTCCGCTTTAGCTGTACCATTCTGGTACTGACGGGGAGGCGCAGGTGCTTTATTTGTGTTTTCGCTCGACTCGTCCGAAGCGGACGGAATCTTGACGGATTGCCGTTTCTCTGCTACACTGGCCTCAGACGCAGAGCTGATGGCGGGTGCGCTCCCTCCCAGCGATTGACTACCGCTGGTGATAGCCCCGACGGTGGTAGGCTCTGCGTTAGTCATTTCCGCCGTCTGTTCCTGTTGCCCGGCAATGTCCGAATAGCGCTGCAGGTTCATCAGCTTCGGCATTTCTTCCTCGTCCTCGCGCTTGACAGGTTCAGCTTCATCTGCTACAATGGGTTCGACGGTGGATGTGTCCGAGTTTCCGGACTGCCCCGTCTTTTTTATTGGGTCAATATCATACAGAATCTTTTCACCGTCTGCGGATGTGGCAATATGAAGTGTCGCTTCCCATACGGTGTTTTCTTTGTCCTGGATATAGGTTTTCCATTCAGCCCAATCGTTTCTACCATTATCGTCGAGCCAGCCGTGTGGATACCTTGCAGGCGTGTCTTTCTTGTGTTTCGCTGTATTTATCAGCTCATCCGCAAGAACAACCGCCTCCTGCTTGACCTTTGATTTGCGGTTTTTCGTGGTTAGGTCTTTGTTTACCGGAACGCTTTTCCCCGATTTATTTACAAAGCGAGCACCCGGCTTTGCGATTTGAATATCGACCTCATTCCCGTCGCCGTCATACGCCGTAAAATGTTGTCCACCGAGTTCTTTCACGCGCTCTTTGACCATCTGCACCCGTTCGCTGTCACTCAGATTTTCCAACAGTGTCGAATCCAGATGTACGCCGCGCCCGTAATTGTTTCCGGCTTTGTCAGTGACCTCACCGATGCTGTAGCGCTCTGGCGGCCCAGTCCTGCGCTGTGTCGCCGCTGCCGTCTCGCTGCTCGGCGTGGTGATCTTCCGCGCCTGCAGGACGGCCTGCGCCTCGCTGCGGTACTTTTCGGCGTGGGCGCCGAAGAAGTTGATTCCTGCGTAAGCGTCCGCGCAGATTTCTTCTTTGACGATGCCGTAAACCTCGTCTACTTCCTGTCCGGATGTGTACTCCGGCAGATCATATACGCCGCGCAGGTTCTTCAGGTACTTCTCGACCACTGCGTCAAATTCTTCCCGGCTGTACTGTTCGACGATGGCCTGCTCGATCTGCCGCACAAGCCCTGGATTGTTGGCAGCAATGTCATGGAACGCCTCGTGGTCTGCGATCTGATCGATGTTCAGATAGCGGTGGTCTGCCTGGACGATGATGCCGTTTTCCGTGTAGACGCCGCGTGCCGCGCTCACCGAGCCATCTGCCTGGCGGATGCGGATGGAGCCGAGCACATACGTCACTGGTTTCCCGGTCTCATAGGAAATGCGCTGCGCCGTCTGCTGCATCTGCGAATCCCAGTGAGATTCCGGCATGACCTGAATCTCGCGTTCCTCCGTTCCGTTCGGCAGGCCCAGGCTCTGGCTGCTTACTTTTTCGAGCCGTAGAGTTCGTCCAAGATTCTCTCTTTCAACAGCTGTTCTGCCCTGGTTAAAGGCGCGTTGTGGTCTGCCTTCTGCCAGGATTCCACTCTGTCCGCCGGTACTCTCACCGAGAATCCGTCCGCCGTCTCCATCAGGTAGCTGCTCGCTCTGCTGTTCTGTGCCTGGCTGCTGCCCGGCTGGAAGCTGTTCTGTGCCATTGTTCATTCCTCCTTCATGTGTTGTGGCTTCATTCTGTACGCCGGGCTGCTGGCTGCCTGGCACCTGCTGCACGGCAGCATTGACCGGCTGCTGATTCTGCGGCTGCGCGTTTCCTGATACGACTGCCTCAATATCCGCGTCCGTCATCTGCCGCATGACGTTCTGCACTTCCGGGAAAGAAAGCAGCTTGCTGAGAACTTCGCCGTCTGTGATCTGCCCGCGATAAAACGCCTCAATGCCGCGTGCCATCGACTGTGCGCGTTTTCCGCTCACGCCCATGGCCTCCAGGCGTTCCAGCGGTGTGGCGGTCTGTTCGGTCTGCACCTGCTGCGGCGTCGGCAGCCCAGCTTCCTGCTGCGTGCCCTGTTCCAACTGCTGCGGCTGCACGGCTGCGGCCTGTGCCGCCGTTGGAAGATTCGGCTGCTGCGCCTGTTGGCTCTGCCCCGCAATCTGCGCAGCTGCGGCCGCCGCGTTCCCGCTTTGCAGAGCCTGCCCGCTCTCCGGCTGCTGTGCGCTCTGCGTTCCGGCCTGTGCCTGCTGCAGTCCCTGCTGGATGACGGTCTGCAGCTCCTGCTCCACCTGCTTCTGCATCTGCGGGTCTGTCGGTGTCGTTGGCAGGTCTGCCGCCGTTGGCAGCTGGCCCGTGCTTCCGCCGCCCGGCAGCATGACGTTCGGCGTCTGCATGGCACTGGACGCTGCGGTGTACCCATTGACATACGCCCGCATCGCCTCATCGATGAGATCGAGCGTTTCGTTCAGATTGTCCACAGCCTTCTGCTGGCCTGCAATGTAGTAGCTGTTGACGCTTTCGCGCAGGCTCTGCGTCTGCTGCATGATGAACTGTGCCCGCTGCGCCTTCGCTTCCGGCGTCATATTTTCCGTTCCGGCCGTCATTGCGCGGTATCCCTGCTCGATGGCCTGGTACGCCTGATTCATCTGCGCCTTCTGCTGCTGCGTCGCCTGGTAGCTGCTGATGGCACCGTTGAGTACGGAGAACGCGAAAGCCGTCACGAGGTTTGTGGCGATCTCTTCTTTCGTCGGCTTTTCATCCGCTGCGAGATAACCGACCGCCTGGTTCACGCTCGCATTCGTCACGCCGCTTGCTGTCTGCCGCAAAAACTCCATGAACGGCGTCATCTTATGCGTATCACGCAGCGCGTTGGCGAGACCCGTTCCTACCAGTCCGCCTGCCAGGTTGCCAGCCATGCCCTGTGCGCCGCTGATGGCAATGCGTTTGAGGTAATCTTCCGTGCTCATGTCGCCCATGGCAGCTGCGCCTGCATTGTGTACGGCGTCAGCTCCGGCAAAGCTCAGCGCTCCCGCCGCCACCTTGAAGCCGAGGCTGCCGGTGTTCATTCCTGCTGCCGCAAGCCCAGCGCCCGCCGCTTCTCCGATGCCGGACATCAACGCCAGACTTCCCGCGATCTTCGCGCCGCCCGCGAGCACCGGATGCTCCGCCTGCGCCCGCTGCGCGTTTTCCATCTGCCGGTGATACTCATCCTCGTTCGCGCCGAGCGCTTTTCCGACTGCAGCCGCAGCCGATGTCACACCCAGTCCCTCCTGCAGCCCGCTCGCAACCGCCGTCTGCTTGGAGTACAGTCTTGTGTAAAGAACATCGTAAATCTGCTGCCACTGCGCGGCCGCCTCCGTGTCGCCCTTGCGCATTGCTTCCTGGTACGGCGCAAATGCCGTCACATTCTGCTCATAGCCAAGAAGCCCGCCGAACCCGTTCTGTGTGCCGATGATCTCTTCCGCCTCTTGCTTCTGGCGTTTCGTCCAGATTCCCGGAACGCTGGCCAGCGCAATGAGCCGGTCTTTATACCGTCCCACATTTTTCGCGGTGTACGTCTCCGGCCGCTTCGTGCCCTGCATCTGGCTCTCGCTCTCCTGGCGGTCGATCTCGTCCTGCAGCTCCTGGATGCGCCGGTCTGTTTCGCTCTGCGCAGACTCCGCCTGGAAGGTTGGCAGCGTCGAATCGCTGGCTTTGCCCAGCATGGAAAGAATACTGGGCTGCTGCGCCTGCTCCTGCTTCTTCTGGCTCTCCAAGATGGCGAGCGTCCGTTTCATGCCCTGCAGCTGATCGTGCGCCACCGCTTCGTCTAGCGCCTTCTCGCGCTGCGTGGTGTAGTAATAATCCTGCGCATCATGCAGCTTTTCTGCGTAGCTGTTCGCAGCATCCGCTGTGTCGAATACACCCAGGAACTCCCCGGTGTCGTAGAAGTGCTGCAGAATTTCGTCTCCGTCGCTGCTGCGGTATGCCTTCCCGTCTTTCATCCAGACCGACGGAAGCAGCACCTCCTTGCCCTGAATGTTGAAGCTCGTGCTGTCCACGGTCGAGATGCTGCCGTCGGCGTTCCGATACTGCGGCCGGTTGTAAAGGTCGATGTTGCCCACGCCATACTGGCCGATCTCCTGGTTGTATCGTTCCTTCTGCCGCTGAGAAGTTGGAGCCGGTGCGCCGAGTCCTGCAATGCTGGCAGGCGTTGCCGTCCGGTCGAATCCGCTTCTCTCGCTCTGAGAGGCCTTCTGCTCCTGCGCCTGGCGGCGCTGCTGTTCGGCGCTCTGCGCCTGGCGGATGAAGTCCTGCTTATTGAGGACGCCACCGGCCTCCTGGCCGGTGGTCTGTTCCCAGTTGCTCTGCTGCTTGTCCGCTTTGTTCAGGAAAGATTTCTTGGAAATAACGCTCATACTTTCCTCCTTACTTGTACTTCACGGAGTCGTCGATCTTGATTCCGCTCACCTCGTAAATCCGTTTCGCCACGTCAGACCACTGCTGCTTCGACATCTGCCCGCGTGCGCCGACGGCCACATCATAGGCCCTGTCATAGTTGCCCTGGCCGAGCAGTGTCGAGATCGTCCGCTGTACGCCGTTATACGAATCTCTCGCCATGGCCACGTTGCCGCTGTAGCTTCCGCCGCCGTTGATCTTCGAGCCGCCAGCGCTTCCGGAGCCGGAACCGCCGCCACTGCTTCTAGCGCCCTTGGCCGCCAGCGCTGCCTCGTATGCAGACGTGTCGATGCCCAGCTTCCGGAGATACGAATAGTCGCCGTACTGCGCAGCCAGCTGCGCCTTCTCCAGTGCCTCGCCGCGAAGTCCCGTCTGCTGGTTGATCTCGTCAAGCAGGTTCTGGTAGCTGAAACTGCGGTCTGTGTTGTACTGGTTCAGCTCGTTCAGATACTTCGTGTAGTCCAGCTGCTCCAGTGCGCTCGCCGTCTGCACGTCGTTTGCAATCCGGCTGTAAGCATCTGCCCATGTCTGGTAATCGAAGTTCCGGTTCGTGTTGTACTGCTGCAGCTCGTTGAGATACTTGTCATAGTCCGACTGCTCTGCGCCCTGCACGGCTCCCAGATCGCTGAGCTTCATGTTGTAGTCGTTCATGTACTTGTTGTAGGCCAGCTGGTAAAGCTCCGGAATCTTATCTGTCATCTGTGCCGCATAGTAGTCTCCGGCCTGTGCCGCTGCCGTCGCCGCATAGCTTGACGGGATGCCGCCGGACGCTGCTGCCGCCGCGCCGATGGCGTTCTGCTGTGCACGGTCTCCTTCGCGGGTGTACTGCTTGCGGTACTGGCTGTAGAGCTGGTCGCGCTCCGGGTCATAGCTGAACTCTTCGCGGTTCAAAATCTGCTTCAGCAAATCCTGGATGGTCCCGTCGTACCGGTTCGTGTATTCCGGCTGAGCGACGTCGTAGGAATAGTCGCCATAGTTCAGCTGCTTGTTCAGAAGATCGTCCACAAGCCCCGTGCGGTTCGAAGAGTACGTCGGCTTTGCATCCTGCTGGAAGCTGTTCGGTGAAAGTGGGTCGAGGTAGAACTGTGAACCCGCTCCGCCGCCCGTGTAGTTTCCGTAGCTGCTGCGGATGCCTTCCGCGCCTAGGTTTGCCAGTGCCCGCTGCTCCGGCGTCGTGGCGTTGTGGTAGTCGCGCTTGTATTTCAGGATGCTCATTCCCGCATCCGGATTCTGCTGTGCCAGCTTCAGATCGGCCGACGAGAACTCGCTGCCGAGTCCGGAGTTCGTCAGCTCCCGCTGAAACTCATCGTATGTAAATCTCTGTGCCATTGTCGTCTCCTTTCATGGTTACAGTTCGCTGCCCGTATAGACCTCGCGCACCATCGAATACAGCCTGCACCCGCCGCTGCCTGTCATCCGGATGCGGAAGTGATCGCACCGGCGCGGCACAATCGGCAGATAGAAGCTGCGTTTCTTTTCCGCCTGCAGCGTCTTCACCTCGCGCCAAACGCCGTCTGAGTCGAACTGCATCTCGATCTTCACGCTGGCCCCTTCGTCCAGCTCCAGCCGAACCAACAGCTTCCCGATGCCCTTCTTCTGCGGAATCGGCACCGATGCCGAGGAGTATGTCGTGTACTCGTAGAAGTCCGCCCACTCCGTCATCCAGGAGACCTCTGTCTCCCGAACCGCCGTATCAGGCGCCGTCCTGGCATTTCCGTTCAGCAAAAGCCTTCCGTCTGCAGCCAGGAAATACAGCTCCCCGTTCCAGCCCCAGCCGACAACCTCCAGCGCATCTTCCTGGTGCCACAGGCCCCGCAATGTGTCATACACAAAAAGATGCCAGGCGCCCGCCGTGTCCTTCATCGAGACGTAATACTTCGTCCCGTCGCTGCCGCCCACGGCGTTCCGGAACCGTTGCGTGCCGAACGCTGCGCCCACCTGCTGCGGGATGCCGCCGGAGTAGGCGACAATGCCCGTGCGGGCCAGATAGAAAAGCGTCTCTCCGGCAATGGCAATGGACGCATCGCTGCCAGCCTCCACGCCCAATGAAGCGCTGCCCATCACCTGAAAGTTCGACGGCTTGTCTCCGTAGACCTTGTAGATGTGCTCTTCCTTGAAAAAGCACGGATAGCCCAGGTAGCTGCAGCACGCCGTGAAGTCGCCAGCGCTTCCGACATTTACGCTGTAGCTGTCCGTGGCCACGCCGTCAAACACATTCCAGTTGAAGATATCTCCGAGTTTGCTGGCATAGATCGTGTCTTCCTTGCAGCCCCAGAGCCTGTTCTCATTCTCACATAGGAAGTCCATATCCGGCACGGTTCTCTTGACGGTCAAGGTCTCGCTGTCCCCGCCGTCTGAGATCGTGAAGGTGTTTTCATAGAAGCGGAGGTAGTCGCCGTCGATTTCCCGGATGATCGGCGTTTTGTTGTTGCTCTCATGCTTCACTGCGCCGGAGATCGTCACCGCGTCTCCGACCTTGAAGATGGAATCCCATGCCGCGCCGGACGCATAGATCGTGTTGGCCTTTGCGTCCTCTCCTGCGTAGGTTCCGTCCTGAATCTTCGTGCTGCCGGTGAAGCTCGCTTCCATCGTGCCGAACTCGTCCGTCAGGCGGTTATAATACTTCTTATCCGGCAGAATGATGATGTACGCTCCCAGGCTCGCGAACTTCTTTCTCCCGTTCGTGACGGTTCCCTTGAGCGTTCCGCCTGCGTAGAACCCCGTTCTGTCCACCCAGTACAGCCCGTCATGTGCGTAGAACCCGTTCGGTTTTGTGAGCGTGCGTACCTTCCAGCGCGGGCGCCTGGGCGCGAGCAGGGGATAGAAGTCGCTCGTCATATTCTTCATGTCCCAGATGTCGCCGTTGTCTGCGCCAAGCGTGTGGTTGTACCCGCCGAACTTTGTCTGCTTGTATTTCTGGATACCGTCCTGGTTTGCCATTGGCGGCAGGCCGATCATGCGCCGTCACCTCCGAACCGGATGAACCCCTCCAGCGCTTCCAGATGGATGGGCTTGATCTTCTGCGGCTCCGGAAGCGCCGCCGGTTTCCAGTCGATCTCCGTCTCGACATTGGCCAGCTCAAACCGTCGCGTGTTATATTCCGGTGCGTCTGCCGGGTCTTTGAAAAGGAAGGTGCCGCGCTCCGTGAAGGCGACATTGCCTTTTTCGTCGAGCTGCCCGAACTCCTGCGTCAGCTTATTCTCTTCGCGGATATAGAAGTCCACGGAGGGCTGCAAGGCCCGCCGAAGTCTTGCCAGCGTGAAGGCCGTCTTGTAGTCCCATTCCATCTGCGAAAGATAGTTCGCCGCCATGCAGGCGTTGACGCATCGAATGAGTGTTGTTTTCATGCTGTGCTCCTTTCAGCTTGTGCTCAGCGGCGAGTCGTTGATGTAGACCGTGCCGTAGAATTTGATATTTCCGCCCGACGAGATCGTCACGCCGCTGTCGCCGTAGATGTAAATATTTTCGTCCGCCTCGATGGAGATGCCGCCTGCCGACTGCAGCTTCATGGCGAACGACACGCCGCGAATGTAGTTCGTGTAGATGAACATTCTGTACCGGTTTTCATACTGGCTGCCCGCTCCGTTGGCGTCCAGCCGGATGCCGCCTGCGGTGTAGTTGCTGTTCATATAGCAGAACTCGATCTCGCCGCCCCAGATGCCGTTCGACTGCAGGACGCTTCGGAAGGTGCTGCCCTCGATGGTGCAGCCGTAGATGTCGATGGCGTCGATCGTGCCGGTCGTGATGTTGCTGCCGTTGATCGTTGTCTGTCCTGCGGTGGACAGGTCTGAGAACGTGACCATGCCGCTGAAGCTGATCGACTTGCTGGACACCACCACGCCGTCGCGCATGAGCTTGATCGTGCTGCTGCTTTCTCCGTTGGAGACCGACAGCGTGATGCTGTTGACCGTCTGTGTCAGAGACGATACGCTGCCGTCCAGCGTCGTGATTCTGCTCTGCAGCGCCGTCGCCGTCTGCTGCAGCGACGAAACATCTCCTTCTGCGTTCGTGATGCGCGTCGTCAGGCTGTTGGCCGTCGCAGTTAGAGACGTGATGTTTCCTTCTGCATCTTCCAGCCTCGCACCCAGGCCCTCTGCCGTGACCTGCAGCGCAAGAATCTGCTTCTCGTCATTTTCTAGCTGCACATATACCGGCTCCGTGATGATGTTCACGATCTCATCAAATCCTGTCTCATTGAAGTTGTCTTTGTCCAGATTGCAGAATGAATACCGCAGCTGCTCCAGCAGCATATAGAGGTAGCTCGTAATCTGCTCGATCTTGTCCTTGTCGGACGTTTCTTTCGTGAACTGTGGAAACCCCGTGTCCGCGCTCAAAATATTGGATGGCACCGTATCGCCTCCTTGTAGCGTTTTCGGGAAGGGCCGTCTCCGGCCCCTCCCGTGCGTCTCACGCCAGGCCCGCGAGCTTTGCGAACCGGTACAGTACCGTCACAAACTGTTCTCGCGTCAGCATGTCCTGCCACATATAGTTCGGCTCGCCGTCTTCCAGCGTGCCGCCGAGCACGATGCCCTTTTCCGTGGCCCACTGCCGGGCTTCTTCGCTGTACTGGCTGCAGTCGTTGTCCTGCAGGTCTTTGCGCATCTGTCCGAAAAGCTCTGCGAATCTATCCTTGTCCATGTTCTCGTCCTCCATTTCTCCGTCGTCTAATGCCATTACCGTGTGTCCCTGGGATACCAGGATGTCGCCGCGCCGCAGCCAGCGATCTTCCGTCAAAAACTTCTTCCCGCTCAGCATCTCGAACTGCCCGGTCGTCGGCCAGTCGTGCAGCATACAGTAGGTCGTGCAGCTGTTGCCCTGGCGCTTGAAGAGCTTTTTCAGTTCCGTCGCGCCTGCCGAGATCGCGCACAGCATCATAAATGCCGAGCAGTCTGTCTCGACCGGCTTGTTGATCTTCCCGAGTGCAAAGTCCACGGCTTCCGCAGCGGCGTATGCCGTGTTGCGCCCGTCCATGTCATAGCCGATGTTCCGGTTCCGTACGCCGTCTTCGCAGGCCTGCGCCGCCCGCTCCGACATGGCCGGGTCTTTGAACCGGAGAATCCCCAGCCAGTTTCCGTTGTACCAGTACGAAAAATTCAGCTCCCGGCCCGTCTGATTGCCGGGCTTCTGCCCGCGGCCGCCGGTCTCTCCGAGGCTTGCCTGGCCGATGCGGATACTCACTGCGAGTCACCTCCTGCCGGAAACAGCCCTTTTTTGAGGTCATATACCGCCGCTTCGATCATGGCGTCCAGGCGCGTCTCGTCGAGCGTGACGCCGTGTTCCGCCAGCCAGTTGATGACGTATGCCTTCTTCTCCTGGCCGCGCCCGGAGCCTACATAAATCTGCTCCGCTGCGCTAACCGCAATGCGCACCCAGGCGTTGATCTCCGTCTGCTGCTGCGCTGTTGTTTTCGAGCGGATGTACGGGATGACGATGGCGGTAATGACCGCCGCAATGAGCGCGAATACTGTTTCGATGATTGGTGTAATGTTCATGGTGATCTCCTTTCAGATTTCTTGATCGGTTTCTTCTGCTTCCTTTTTCCCGACTGCCCCGAAGCCCTTCCGCTTTTCAAACAGACTCTTCAGGCAGTACAGAGCGACAACGCCGACGATCTCCGTCACGGCCGTCTGGCTCAGCTTCTCGGCGATGGACTCTTTTCCGAGGTATGCCAGGATGTAGCTGCACCACACCCAGCCCACGCCGTTTCCCAGGCAGAACCAAAGCGCCCGCTTTGTGGTCGTCTTTAAGCTGGTGCGTTTCTGCTGCTTCATGTTCCGTGCTCCAAATCGTCGATGCGATGGTTTGCAACCTTCAGTTTTTCCTCGAAGACCGCCGCCGCCTCTTCCAGATGGTAGGTGCGCT
>OLOX01001821.1_pt1 | contig 18950 bp, 18 predicted proteins | sample 1672091 | NCBI WGS metagenome assembly OLOX01 (sample SAMEA3136644, study PRJEB25190) | human gut metagenome | reverse complement strand
GCTGCCGGAGCGGTGCTTAAGCCGCAAGGCGGGAATTGTGCGGTGTTGCCTTTATGCAAGTTCAAACATGCCGTTGTACAGCTGGTAGTATTCGCCCTTTTGGGCCAGCAGTTCATCATGGCTGCCGCGCTCCACAATGCCGCCGTGTTCCAGCACAATAATGGCGTTGGAATTGCGTACGGTGGAAAGCCGGTGGGCGATAACAAAGACGGTACGGCCCTCCATCAGGCGGTCCATACCTTTTTCAATCAGAGCTTCGGTGCGGGTATCGATGCTGGAGGTCGCTTCGTCCAAAATCAGCACCGGCGGGTCGGCCACAGCAGCGCGGGCAATGGCCAGCAGCTGGCGCTGGCCCTGGCTCAGGTTGGCACCATCGCCCGATACCATGGTGTTGTACCCCTGGGGCAGGCGCTCGATAAAGGAGTGCGCGTTGGCAATTTTTGCGGCGGCGATGATCTCTTCGTCGGTTGCATCCAGTTTGCCAAAGCGGATGTTATCCGCCACTGTGCCGGTGAACAGATGGGTGTCCTGCAGCACCACGCCAAGGCTGCGGCGCAGATCACTTTTGCGGATCTTGCGCACATCAATGCCGTCATAGGTGATGGTGCCGGAGGTGATATCATAAAAGCGGTTGATGAGGTTGGTAATCGTGGTTTTGCCCGCGCCGGTGGAACCGACAAAGGCGATCTTCTGCCCCGGTTTGGCGTACAGCGTAACATCATGCAGGGTGGTCTGGCCCGGAATGTAACCAAAGCTGACATCCCGGAACCGTACATCCCCGCGCAGGGGAACGAGAGGGGCGGCGGGGTCGGCACTGTCGCGCCAGGCCCACAGGCCGGTGCGGCGGCCGCCGACGCTGGGCACAAGGGTGCCGTCCGCAGACTTTTCCACACGAACGATCTCGACGGTACCCTCATCGGTTTCCGGCTGTTCGTCAAGCACATTGAAAATGCGCTCGGCACCGGCAAGGGCGGCCAGCAGAAAGTTGCCCTGCTGGGTGAATTGGTTGATGGGCAAAGCAGACTGGCGCACAAACACCAGATAGCTGGCCAGGCTGCCCAGGCTGGACTGGCCGTTCATAACCATCAGCCCGCCCAGCACGGCAATGACCGCATAGTTGATGTAGGAGATGGAAACAACGGCGGGGATCATGGTGGCGGAATACCCCTGGGCGCTGGTTCCGGCGCTTTGCAGGCGGGCGTTCAATGCCTGAAAACCTTCCAGGTTGGTCTGCTCATGGTTGAACACCTTGACCACCTTTTGCCCGGCGGCCATCTCCTCCACATAGCCTTCCAGATCGCCAAGAGCCTGCTGCTGGCGGGCGTAGAAGAAACGGCTGCGGTTGGTGCTGAACCGGATGTACCAGAACATGACGGCGTACCCCACCACGACCAGCAGCGAAAGCCGCCAGTTGAGCACAAACAGCAGAACCAGCGTGCCCACCACCTGGATAAAGCTCTGGATCAGCAGAGCAAAGCTGTTGTTCAGCGCGTCCGAGATGGTGTCCACATCGTTGGTGAACAGGCTCATCAGTTCGCCGTTGCGGCGGGAGTCAAAAAAGGAGAGGGGCAGCGTTTGCAGGTGGGCAAACAGGTCCCGGCGGATATCATGCAAGACCTTCTGCGCGGCGCGCACCATGGTCTGGGTGTAGCCCAGGGTAGAAAGCGCGCCCACCGCGTAGATGGCGGCGGTCAGGGCAACACCGCGGACAAGGCTGGGAATGCTGCCGGTTTCCAGAATACCGTTGACCACCGGCTTGATCATGTAGGTACCCAGCAGGTTGGCGAGTGCGCTGACAGCGGTAAGCACCCCAACCAGCCCCAGCATGAACTTGTGGCGGCCCAGGTAGTTCAAAAATACCCGGATGGTGTTGCCAAAATGCTGCGGCTTTTTACCGCTGAATGCCTTTGCCATCCGCGTCATCTCCTTTCATCTGGGATGCATAAATTTCCTGGTAGATGGTGTCATTCGCCAGCAGCTCCTTGTGGGTGCCCACGGCGTGAACTTTGCCGTCATCCAGAATCACGATCATGTCGGCATCCATCACCGAGGTGATGCGCTGGGCAATGATGAGCTTGGTTACATCGGTCAGGGCGGCCAGCGCATGGCGGATCTTGCCCTCGGTGGCGGTATCCACGGCGCTGGTGGAATCGTCAAAAATCAGCACTTTGGGGTGCTTGAGCAGGGTGCGGGCAATGCAGAGCCGCTGCTTCTGCCCGCCGGAAACATTCACGCCGCCCTGGCCCATGTCGGTATCCAGGCCGTCCGGCATCCGCTCCAAAAATTCATCAGCGCAGGCGGCGCGGCAGGCGGCCCACAGGGTTTCGTCATCGGCGTTGGGATCACCCCAGCGCAGGTTGTCACGGATGGTGCCGGAGAACAGCAGGTTCTTCTGCAGCACAATGCCCACAGCATCCCGCAAGGCAGCAAGGTAATACCGGCGCACATCCTGCCCGCCGACCTTGACGGTGCCGGAGGTGGCATCGTACAGGCGGGGGATCAGCTGTACCAGCGTTGTTTTTGCCGCGCCGGTGCCGCCGATAATGCCCACCGTTGCCCCGGCGGGAATGTGCAGCGTAACGTGGGAAAGGGCATCCCTGGCCGCAGCGGCGCTGTATTTGAAGCTAACGTCCGAAAAATCAATGCTGCCGTCGGCAACGGCGGCAACGGGGTCAGCCGGGGTGGCCAGCGCGGGCTGCTCCTCCAGCACGGCACGGATGCGCCGGGCGCTGGTCAGGGAGCGGGTAAGCTGCAAAAACACGCCGGAGAACATCATGACCGAGTTGAGCACCTGCAGAACATAGCTCAAAAAGGCGGTCAGCTCGCCGACCGTCATCCGGTCGGTCAGAATAAAATTGCCGCCGTACCACATGATGCAGACAATGGCCGTGTACATAACGGCCTGGAACGCGGGCAGGTTGAGCACGGCATACCGGAAGGTGTTGGTGCTGGCGGCGGCCAGCTCGTCATTGACGGTTTCAAACTGCTCATTCTCGTAATCGCCGCGCACAAACGCTTTGATGGCGCGGATGGCGGTTAAGGCTTCCTGTACGCGGCCGTTCAGATGGTCCACAGCAGTCTGCTGGCGGTCATACAGCGGGCCGACCTTGGTTACGATCCAGGCCAGAATAGCGGCCAGGATGGGTGTTGTAATAAGGAAAACGATGGTCAGCTTGGCATTGAGCAAGAACGCCATGCCCAGCCCCATGAACAGCATGACCGGGCTGCGCACCAAAGGCCGCAGGCCGGTGGCCACGGCGTTGAGCATGACCGTGACATCGGTGGTCATGCGGGTAACGAGGGACGGGGTGGAAAAATGGTCCAGGTTGGCAAAGTCGAACTGCTGCAGCTTGCGGTACTCAGCTTCGCGCAGAGCAGCGGCAAAGCCGTTGGCGGCGCGGGCAGCGAACCTGGCATACAGCAGGCCGGTGATCAGGGCCAGCACAGCGCAGATGATCATCTTGCTGCCCTGCAGCATAATGACCTGCATATCATGGCTGGGCACGCCCTGGTCCACCAGGTCAGACATCAGCATCGGAATGACCATTTCAAAAATACATTCCACAAAAACCAGCCCAACGGCAAGGAATAAATCCCGCCGGTAGGGCTTTAAGTAAGAAAAAACGTGTTTGAGATCCTGCATGTGATTCCAGCTTTCTTGAACGGGCAGCGGCCCGGATGATGAAATACTACCCTTATAATTATAATTCGCGGTGCGGGGCAGGTCAATCAAGAGCAGGCGACAGGTTGGATACAGCGTATACTTGCGCAGAAACGCAAAACAGGGTATACTAATATAATACAGGGCAAGGCTGCGCAAAGCCCCCTGAAAGCTGAATTTACATTCCCGCCCATGCTGCGGCAGACCGGCGGCGCATGATGATAGAAAAGGAAAGTTGAGGCTGCATTTTTTATGAAAAAGGCATTGATCACCGGTGTTACCGGCCAGGATGGCTCTTACCTTTCAGAGTTTTTGATCGAGAAGGGCTATGATGTACATGGCATCATCCGTCGTTCTTCCGTTGACTACCGTGAACGCATTGCCCATCTGGAGGGCAACCCGCATTTCCACCTGCATTACGGCGATATGGGCGATTCGATGAGCCTGGTTGCTGTGATCGGCTCGGTGCGCCCGGACGAAATTTATAACCTGGCGGCCCAGAGCCATGTGCAGGTCAGCTTTGATGTTCCGGAGTTCACGGCCGATGTGGACGCTACCGGCGTGCTGCGCGTGCTGGAAGCCGTGCGCCTGTGCGGGCTGGCTGATACCTGCCGGGTGTACCAGGCTTCGACCTCGGAGCTGTACGGCAAGGTGGAGGAAGTGCCCCAGAACGAAAAAACGCCGTTCCATCCGTACAGCCCCTATGCGGTGGCCAAACAGTACGGTTTCTGGATCACCAAGGAGTACCGTGAAGCATATAACATGTTCTGCTGCTCCGGCATTCTGTTCAACCATGAATCCGAGCGCCGCGGCGAAACTTTTGTGACCCGCAAGATCACGCTGGCCGCCGCCCGCATCAAGCAGGGCAAGCAGGACAAGCTCTACCTGGGCAACCTGTCCAGCCTGCGCGACTGGGGCTATGCCAAGGACTATGTGGAGTGCATGTGGCTGATTTTGCAGAACGATAAGCCGGATGATTTTGTCATCGCCACCGGCGTGCAGCATTCCGTGCGGGAATTCTGCCAGCTGGCGTTCCACTATGTCGGTATTGAGCTGGAATTTGTTGGCGAGGGCATGAACGAAAAGGGCGTTGATAAGGCGACCGGCAAGGTGCTGATTGAGGTAAGCCCGGATTTCTACCGCCCCACCGATGTGGTCAACCTGTGGGGTGACCCCACCAAGGCACGCCAGGAACTGGGTTGGAACCCCACCAAGACCAGCTTTGAGGAACTGGTCAAGATCATGGTGGAGCATGACATGGAAAAAGTAGCTGTAGAGCGCGCAGAGGAAAACATCCGCTGCAACTTGGAAGAATACCTGGAAAAAGGCGTTGTAAAATAAGAAAGAAGGCCATTTGTTATGATGGAAAAGAGCGCTAAGATCTATGTGGCAGGCCACCGCGGTATGGTAGGTTCCGCCATTGTGCGGGAACTGGAACGCCAGGGATATACCAATATCATTACCCGGACCCATAAAGAGCTGGACCTGTGCCGCCAAGATGCCGTGGAAGAATTTTTTGCCGCCGAAAAGCCGGAATATGTCTTTTTGGCCGCAGCCAAGGTGGGCGGCATTGTTGCCAACCAGAACGCTTTGGCGGACTTTATGTATGACAACATGACGCTGGAAATGAACGTGATTCATTCCGCATGGAAAAACGGCTGCAAAAAGCTGGAATTTTTGGGCTCCTCCTGCATTTACCCGCGCATGGCACCGCAGCCCATGAAGGAAAACTGCCTGCTGACCAGCGAGCTGGAAAAAACCAACGAAGCTTATGCTCTGGCTAAAATCAGCGGCCTGAAATACTGCGAGTTCCTGAACCGCCAGTATGGCACCGACTACATCAGCGTGATGCCCACCAACCTGTACGGCCCCAACGATAACTACCATCCCACCCACAGCCATGTGGTGCCCGCGCTGATCCGCCGCTTCCATGAAGCAAAGGTCAACGGGGTGACCAGCGTGACCTGCTGGGGCGATGGCAGCCCGCTGCGTGAGTTTTTGTATGTGGACGATCTGGCAAACCTCTGCGTATTTTTGATGAACAACTACTCCGGCAACGAAACGGTGAACGCAGGCACCGGCAAGGAGCTGACCATCAAGGAACTGACCGAGCTGGTAGCCAAGGTTGTGGGCTATACCGGTGAGATTAAGTGGGATCCCACCAAACCCAACGGAACACCGCGCAAGCTGCTGGATGTTTCCAAGGCAACGGGCCTGGGCTGGACCTACAAGACCGAGCTGGAGGACGGCCTGCGCCTTGCCTATGAGGACTTTTTGAATAACCCCATGCGTGCTGAGCGCTGAGAAAGGCGAAACCATTATGAATATTGTGCTGCTTTCCGGCGGGTCCGGCAAGCGCCTGTGGCCGCTATCCAACGATATCCGTTCCAAGCAGTTCATTAAAATTTTCAAGTGCCCGGACGGAAGCTATGAATCCATGGTGCAGCGGGTGTACCGCCAGATCAAACAGGTAGACAAAGGGGCGACTGTGACCATTGCCACCAGCAAGACCCAGGTTTCCGCCATCCACAACCAGCTGGGGGAGGAAGTGGGCATTTCGGTGGAACCGTGCCGCCGCGATACCTTCCCCGCCATTGCGCTGGCAACGGCCTATCTGGCCGATGTGCAGGGCGTGGACCCGGAGGAGCCGGTGGTGGTCTGCCCGGTGGACCCCTATGTGGAGGATGACTACTTTGAGGCACTGAAAGCCTTAAGTGAGCAGGCTGCCAAAAGCGAAGCCAACCTGGTGCTGATGGGCATTGAGCCGACCTACCCCAGCGAAAAATACGGCTATATTATCCCCAAAAACAGCAGCGCCGTGAGCGATGTTGCAACCTTTAAGGAAAAACCGGACGCCGAAACGGCAAAGGCTTACATCACCCAGGGGGCGCTGTGGAACGGCGGCGTGTTTGCCTACAAGCTGCGCTATGTGCTGGATAAGGCCCATGAGCTGATCGACTTTACCGATTATAAGGACCTGTTTGATAAATATGCCGAGCTGAACAAAATCAGCTTTGACTATGCTGTGGTGGAAAAGGAACCCAAGATCCAGGTTATGCGGTTTGCAGGCCAGTGGAAGGACCTTGGCACCTGGAACACCCTGACCGAAGCGATGGGCGAGCCCAGCGTGGGCAAGGCCATGATGAACGATACCTGCACCAACGTGCATGTGGTGAACGAGCTGAACGTGCCGGTGCTGGCCATGGGCTTGCATGATGTGGTGATCTCTGCCAGCCCGGAGGGAATTCTGGTATCGGATAAAGAGCAGTCCAGCTACATCAAGCCCTATGTGGATAAGATCGACCAGCAGATCATGTTTGCCGAAAAATCCTGGGGTAGTTTTAATGTATTAAATATCGATGATAAATCTATGACAATTAAAGTTACTTTAAATGAAGGTCATCGCATGAACTATCACTCTCATGAACATAGAAATGAAGTGTGGGTTGTTACAAGCGGTACAGGCACAACAATGATTGATGGCATGAAACAAAATGTCAGTGCTGGTGATGTTATTACGATGGCAAAAGGTGTTAGACATACAATTATTGCAAATACTGAATTAAAACTAATTGAAATCCAACTTGGAACAGATATTTCTGTACATGACAAACAGAAATTCGAACTAGAATATTAATATGAACAATAAGAATAATCCTCTCTTACTTAGACCATCTGGAAAAGATTATTTGTGGGGTGGAAAGCGTTTAAATGATGAATTTGCAAAAGGTATTCCCATGTCCCCCCTTGCTGAAACATGGGAATGTTCTGTCCACCCTGATGGACCAAGTTATGTTGTTAATAAAGAATTTGAAAATAAAACACTTCGTGAAGTATTAGAACAACATACTGAATTCTTAGGTACAAAACATACCAATGGTTTTCCACTTCTCATAAAATTCATAGATGCTAAAGAAGATTTATCTATACAGGTTCATCCTGATGATGAATATGCTTTTAAATATGAAAATGGAGAACGTGGCAAAACTGAAATGTGGTATGTTCTCGATGCCACAAAAGATGCTACTTTAATCTATGGTTTAAAAAGAGATATTACTAAAGAAGAATTACTAAAAGCAATTACAGATAATACATTAACGAAATACTTGCAGTATGTTCCAGTTAAAAAGGGAGATGTTTTCTTTATTGAACCAGGCACAATACATGCAATTAACGCTGGTGCTCTTATTGTTGAAATACAAGAAAGTTCCAACTTGACTTATCGTTTATATGACTATAACCGTATTAATAAAAATGGCAAAAAAAGAGACTTGCATATACAGAAAGCGCTAAATGTAGCTCGTCTAACGAAAGCGATAGAACCTTCTCAACCAATGCGCGTGTTAAAATATGAACAGGGTAAGGCTTCAGAGTTATTATGCCGTTCTAAATACTTTGAGGTATATCGCATGATTATAAATACTGAAAGAAGACAAACAGTCACTTATTCTACTGATGACTTGTCTTTTAAAGTATTATTATGTGTACAAGGTTGTGGAACAATCAGCTATGGTAATGAATCTATGCCTTTTTATAAAGGGGACTGCATTTTTGTGCCAGCTAACTGTAAGCTTTTGACAATACATGGACAAGCGCAGTTTCTAGATGTTCATGCTTAAAAAGCTTTAGAAAGATATTAAATGAATAAAAAATGGATTGTAGAAAATAGCGAATCATTATTAGATACGCATTGGGTAAAAGTAAGAAAAGATACTGTTAATTTGCCAAATGGTACGCATATTGATGATTTTTATGCCATAACGATAAATGATGCTTCTGCGATAGTTGCTTTAGATGAAAATCAAAATATTATCCTTAAAAAAGAATATCGCTATTGTTATGAAAAAGAATTATTAGAAATACCTGCTGGTACTTTTGAAGAAAATGAAACAGACAGTTTAGCTGTTGCTAAAAGAGAACTTTTAGAAGAAACTGGATATTCAACAAATGATTGGACTTATATTGGTGACACAATTGAAAGTTCTTCAAAGTTAACAAATCATATGCATATCTATTTTGCAAATAACTGTAAGAAAGTATCTCTTCCACATTTAGATGAAACAGAAATATTGGATGTCATTAAAATGCCATTAGAAGACGCTGTTTTAAAAGTCATGAACAATGAAATTTGTTGTAACAGTTCTTCTTTTGGAATTTTGTGGGTTGATAGAAAACTCAGAAAGGAATAAGGCCATGAATGATATACAGAAAGAATATAAACGCTGGTTATTAAATGCCACCAAAGATGAAGATTTAACTAGTGAACTAAAACAAATGAGCAATATGCAGAAAGAAGATGCTTTCTATCGCAATCTATCGTTTGGTACTGGTGGCTTAAGAGGTGTTATTGGTGCTGGTACGAATCGTATCAACATTTATACAATTGCCAAAGCTTCACTTGGTCTAGCTAACTATCTAAACAAACATTATGATAATCCATCTGTTGTGATTGGTTATGACAGCCGTATTAAAAGTGATTTATTCGCTCATACTGCAGCAGGTATATTCGCAAGTTCTGGAATACATGTTTATATCTATTCCTGTCTATTACCTGTTCCTTGTGTTTCTTACGGCGTACGTCATTTAAAGGCTTCTGCCGGTGTAATGATTACAGCTTCCCATAATCCTAGTATTTATAATGGTTATAAAGTATATGGTGATGATGGTTGTCAGATTACAACTAACGCTGCTGATGAAATCCTTGCCGAAATTGAAAGCTTAGATGTCTTTAGTGATGTTAGATTAGGTCACTTTGATATTTTAGTAAATGAAGGAAAAATCACATATATTGAAGATTCTGTTTTAGATTCTTTTATTGCAGAAGTAAAGAAACAATCTGTCTTATATGATGAAGAAGTAAACAAGAATGTTTCTATTGTATATAGTCCCCTTAATGGTGCTGGTTTAAAACCAGTAACTCGTACTTTAAAAGAAATGGGCTATACAAATATTTTTGTTGTGCCTGAACAAGAAAATCCAGATGGTAACTTTCCAACTTGTCCATATCCTAATCCAGAAATAAAAGAAGCGATGGCTTTAGGGATGAAGTATGCAAAAGAAAAGAACGCAGACTTACTTATCGCTACTGACCCTGATTGTGATAGAGTTGGTATCGCCGTTAAAAATCATGCAGATGAATATGTTCTTTTATCAGGTAATGAAACAGGCTTATTACTATTTGATTATATTTGTAGCCAAAGAGAAAAACATCATACAATGCCTCAAAATCCAGTTCTTGTTAAAACTATAGTTACGACTGATTTAGCTGAAAAAATTGCTGAACACTATAACGTTTCTGTTATCAATGTCTTAACTGGGTTTAAATTTATTGGTGAACAAATTGGCTTATTAGAAGATAAGAACGAAGAAAATCGTTATATCTTTGGTTTTGAAGAAAGCTATGGATATTTAACTGGAACTTATGTAAGAGATAAAGATGGTGTAGATGGTGCATATATGATATGTGAAATGTTCAGTTATTATGCAACTAGAGGTATTAGTCTACTTGATAAGTTAAATGACCTATATTCTACTTACGGTTATGCATTAAATACATTACATAGTTTTGAATTTGATGGCAGTGCTGGTGTTACATATATGAAAAATATCATGAAATCAGCTCGTCAAGATATCCATCAAATTGGAAGTAAAAAAGTACTGCAGGTATTAGATTATGAAAAGGGTATTAATAATTTACCTAAATCTGATGTCATTAAATTTATATTAGAAGATAACTGTTCTGTTGTTTTAAGACCTTCTGGAACAGAACCAAAGCTTAAATTATATTTAAGTGTTTGCTCTAACGATAAAAGTGGGGCTACAATAGTTGAAAAAGAACTTTTGCAAAGTCTTATTCAAATAGGTGGTATTAAATGAAAAGAAAGATAAAAATCAATTTCAGCGATTTTCACAAGGGATTCAATCCTGAAAATAGTGAATATATGAATGTATTAAGAGAAAAGTATGATGTAGAAATATCTGATCATCCTGATTATCTAATCTATTCTGTATTTGGTACAGAATATTTAAAATACGATTGTATTCGCATATTTTATACAGGTGAATGTGTAGTTCCTAATTTTAATGAATGTGATTACGCAATTGGTTTTGATCGAATCTCTTTTGGCGACAGATATATTAGAGTACCTATTTATCTATTACATAGTTTTAAACAAGATTATTTAAATATATTAGATAGAAAAGAATTCACGAAAGAAGACTTAGATAAAAAAGAGGGTTTCTGCAGCTTTGTATATTCAAACTGTTTCGCCCAGGATATTCGTACAATAATATTCAATAAGTTATCTGAATATAAACAAGTATCCTCTGGTGGTAGATACTTAAATAATATCGGTGGAGCTGTAAAAGATAAAACAGAATTCCAAAGCAAACACAAATTCTCTATTGCTTTTGAAAATTCATCATACAGAGGATATACAACCGAAAAAATCGTACAATCTTTTTCTGCTTATACTATTCCTATTTATTATGGTGACCCAGATGTTGTACTAGATTTTAATGAGAAAGCTTTTATTAACTGTCATGATTATAAAAATCTCGATGAAGTTGTAGAAAAAGTAAAAGAAATTGATCAAAATGATGATTTATATTTATCAATGATTAATGAAAACTCAATTAAAGACAAAAAAGATTTAGATGCTTTTAAAAATTTCTTATATTACATCATTGATCAGGATTATTCTTCTGCATTTAGAAGACCTCATTCTATGTATACAGAATCTTATGACAAAATGTTAAAACGTCATCAATTTTTCGAGAAATATATTTATACAAATTATAAATATGCAAAGAATCAAATTACTCGTTTAAAAACAGGTACAATATTAACCTCGAAAAGAACAAAATAAGATTAAAAATACACAAAAAAGACAAAAAGGATTCTTGAATTTCGGCTGAAGTGAAAAGTTAAATTCCACTGTTATTTTCGATTCATAAAATTGGAATTTAAATTTTGGGAATTTAACATAGAGAATGGTTCCCTCTATAACAACCATGTGGTTTAGTTATAACAAAATTGTGGTTTGACTATAACAATTGTGTGGTTTTATAAGATATAGATTTATAAAAACAGGTGTTAACCTGCTGACTGTAAACTATATCTTTTCTTTTTATTTAAATTGAATATGTATCATTTTTGTTAATACAGTACATTATTCTGTTTCTTTTAAAATTAGATAATCCATTAGCGTTATAAATTAGTGAATCTATTTGTCTGTTTCTTGATTCAATTAATGAATTATTTATTCTTTTACCCTCTATAACAATAAATGAATTAACTATTTCTTTTTTCCAGTTAATGAGTAATGACGAGAATGCTTTATATTCTTTAATGCTTCAGTTTTTAAAAGCTTCAATTAGTTTTTCAAGTTCAATTTCAGCATTGTTTAATGTAGCAGTTCTATTAAATAATATATAATCTTCTTTTAATTCATAAGCTATCCTTATATCTGGAAAAGATTCAAAAATCAATTCTCTTATGCCACGGTAATTGATGTATCTACCAAGTTTCCTGTTATATTTACCGATATTATCTAAATCTGCATCAACACTTAAAACACATTCAAACTTAGTAAGCAGATATATATATACAAATCACTGTCACAATTTCTTCTACATCTTTTTCTGACATTATCAAAATAATCATTTAAATTTTTTGTAACATGAAATTCGTCGGCACAGATAATGGCGTTAGGAAAATATAATTTGCATACTTGTCTATAATAATCATTGAGATCCATTGAAATATATTTCACTCTACTTAATTCGCTGGTATGTGTTTTATCGTTATACGTTCTATTCTTGATGGCTGAAAATTTAGATATCAGATAACTTTTTTTCCTGTCAGGGTAGATATCAATAAGCTCTCCTGTTCTGAAATCCATCATAATAAACATATATAAACCATCATAATTACTATTTGGAAAGTAATGTTCATCAATTGATAAAGCTTCTGGTAAAGCATGAGGTTCAATATTTACATGTTTATCAAAAATTCTTTGAACTTCAGTAGCTGTAATATTATATCTTCCAGCGACCTGGTTATATGTGACATTAGTTCTCTTGAGATCTTTCAGAACATTTATTTTTGTTTCATGAGTGATTTTTCCATTTCTTTTTGCAAAAGGGTTCGATTCTGAAAATGTTAAATCACAATCTACACATTTATATCTTCTCTGTTTGAAAATAATAATACATTTTCTGTTAGCAAAAATAGAATGGTTAAGTTTTTTCGTATTATAACCATGTATTCTTCCTAGTTTGTCACATGCCGGACAAACATCACTTTCTTTTCTTAACAATTTAATGGTAAGTGTTAAATTACCATTTGAGTCATCGATACAATCTAATGAATCAATATCTTTATCATCAACATTAAGTATGTTCGTGATAAACTTATTTAGGATATTAGTATCCATTATAAAAACTCCTTTCTTATATTTGTTTACAGTCAAACTCAATTATAAGTTAAGGAGTTTTTAATTTAGTATATAATGACCACACAATTGTTATATAAAAACCACTCGGTTGTTATATTGATGACCACACAATTGTTATAGTTAAAGACATAGCCACACCACTGAGTACTTTAAATTACTCTTATATAGTCTAACCGCATTTTTAAAATCATAATAATATCCAATCCTTAATATAAGATTCTTTAGATTTATTTGAAATTCTAAAAGAAAGAAAAAAATTTCAGAAAATTTTTGTTCCAAAAACTATATTTCCAAAGATTTTATTATCAAATACTAATTGCTTTGTTTTTACTTTTAATATGCAAATTAATTCTTTTTTTTGTATTACACAGAATATGTGCAATTAATTATTTTCTTTTTTATCTTTTAAAAAGAATAATGAAATTGTAAGGAGAAACATCAATGAATTTACTTGATTTAATAAAAAATGGCGGATTGTGTATTTCACACGCAAAAGATTATAAAGAATTATATAAAGAAATGAGTCAACAACTGCAATCTCTTGATTATGTAGAAGATGATTTTTTAACAGCTCTGTTACAAAGAGAAAAAGAATATCCAACAGGAATTGAAGGTAATAAAATTAATCTTTCTTTACCCCATGTTGATGCTATTCATACAAAACAAAATGCTTTATTTATTTATCAACTTACTGAAGAAATTCCATTTGTAAGAATGGATGATCATCAAAAAAAAGTGGGAGTTAGATTAGTTTTCTTACTTTTAATTCATGATTTAGAGTTTCATGTTAAAGCAATTTCAGAATTAACTAAGATTTGGACAAACGACGATATCATGGAGGGCCTATTGTTTGTTAAATCAAAAGAAGAGCTTATTCAATTGCTTAAAACAAAACTATATGAACAGTGTGAAAACATCACAGAAAAGGAGGAATTATGAAAAGAATTATTGTTGCCTGTGGATCGGGAATAGCTACATCTACAATTATTTGTTCACACTTACAGGAGCTTCTTGATGCTCATCATATTCAATATGAATTAATACAGTGCAGTATTCAAGAAATTGAAAGCTATATTAATGACTCAGATCTTATAGTGACTTCGATGGATTTGCAAAAAAATTATTGCATTCCAAAAGTCACAGCTATTTCATTCCTTACATCCGTTGGAATGGAAAACACTGAAGAACAGATTTTAAATTTACTTAAATAGGAGGAATTATGGAATTTATATTGTCTATTTTTCAAGGTATTAGCAATTTAGGAAGTACTTTAATGCTTCCAATAATGTTTACAATTATTGGCCTAATTATTGGCTGTAAATTTTCAAAAGCATTAAAGGCAGGAATTACTGTTTCAATTGGTTTGATAGGAATTAACTTAGTTATGAATCTGGTTATAACAACATGGAGCCAGTAGCAGATATTCTTGTCTCTGATTTTGGATTAAATTTTAAATATTTGGATGTCGGATGGGCTGCAGTTTCAGCAGTTGCTTTCTCAACTCTCGTTGGAGCCTTTATTATTCCTTATATTCTCCTGGTAAATATAATTCTTATATCATTAAAAGCAACAAGAACAATTAATATTGATATTTGGAATTATTGGCACTATGCATTGACTGGATCATTTATTCATATGGCTACTGGAAATCTACTTCTATCCTTTTTAGGATCAACCGTCCATTTTGTTGCATCTTTAGTTGTTGCCGATAGAACAGCAAAACAAGTACAAGAAGTAATGGGAATTCCCGGGATTTCAATTCCTCAAGGTTATGCTGCAGCTACGGTTCCACATTCCGTTCTTGTCGGAAAAATATTCGATCTTTTCAGTAAAAATAATGATGTGAAAAAAGCAGATGCTGAAATAGTTAATAAATTCAAGGACAACGAAATAATCAAAACAATTACAGATCCTATTTATATCGGATTAATAATAGGCTCTATAATTGCATTAATTGTAGGCTATGATTTAAAATCTGCATTAACAGTCGGTATATCTATGTCTGCTTTAATGTATTTATTACCACGTATGGCAAAAGTCTTGATGGAAGGATTGTTACCTATCTCTAATGCCGCAAAATCTTACATGACAAAACGGTTTAAAGGTCAAGATTTCTATATTGGTATGGATTCTGCTGTATTATTAGGTCATCCTACAACTATCACAGTAGGATTAATATTAATGCCAATAACACTAATTCTAGCAATTATCCTACCTGGCAACGCACTTATTCCGTTAGCTGGAATAAGCTCAATGCAATGGGACGTTGCAATGTCAACTGTGATTCATAAGGGTAAATTCTGGCGTACTTTAGTTTCTGGTATCATTGGAACTGCAATGGTTTTGCTTATCAGCTCATTCTTTGGTCCTTATATTACTCAGTTTGCATTATCTGGTGCAATTTCAATTCCAGAAGGAGCTACTGGCATATCAGCAATGACTGTCAATTTGTTTACATTCATTCCTTTTGTACTAGCTAATATTCATATTATTGGTCCAATTTTACTAGTTGTTTTAACAATCGGTTTAGCAATATGGAATTATACTTGGTTGAAGAACCAAACAAATTTACAAACAACTGAATTTATTGATGCTGATGCTTCATCTTATGCGGAGAAATAAGTATGTTAGTCAATTCAAAAACTATGCTTCAAGAAGCAAGAAGGAACGGTTATGCTGTTCCTGCTCCAGATTTCTTTAATCAAACATCATTAAGAGCTTATATTGAAACTGCAGAAAGTATAAACCAGCCGATTATTATAGCTTATAGCGAAGCATTTAAAAAAGTTTTATCGATCGAAGAAGCAGCATTATTGGGAAAATTTTATGCAGAAAAATCACAGGTGCCAGTGGTTCTACACCTAGATCATGGATTTTCAATAGAATTCGTTAAAGCTTGCATTGATGCGGGTTTTACATCAGTAATGATTGACGCATCTAATCAAACACTAGAGGATAATATTAAAATCACAAAGGAAATAGTTCAATACGCTCATCCTAAAAACGTTACTGTTGAAGCAGAAATTGGGCATGTTGGTAGTGGTAAAAATTATGAAAGTCATGAACATACAGATTCAATTTACACTGAAGTTAATAGTGCAATTATTTTTGCAGAACAAACAAATGTTGACTCGTTAGCTGTATCAATAGGAACTGCACACGGAAATTATCGTGGGACACCTAAGTTAAATTTTGACCGTTTACGCGAATTAAGTAATGCAATTCAAGTTCCTCTAGTATTACATGGTGGTTCTGGAACAGGAGATGCAAATCTTAAACTTTGTTCTGAACTAGGAATTGCAAAAATAAATTTATTTACAGATTTGGTAAATTCCGGTATCGAATCAATAAAACTTGCCGATACCGATGATCTTATTGAATTGACAACAGCATCTGCTGAAGGAATGAAGAAGAAACTATATCATTACTATAACGTATTTGGCAGAAGGGAAAAATAAGATGAAAAAATTAAATAAATTAATCTTCGGTTTAAATTGTAAAAACTATAAATATGGTGATGAATTATTGGATATTGCCCATTTTACAGATAACCTAGCTAAAGAAAATCCCGAAATTATTTTCACTTTTTCGGCTCCTTATGTTGATCTAGCAAGGGTTTGCAAAGAAACAGAAAATATGTTGATCTATGCTCAAGGAATGGATGGAATAACTCCTGGTCGTGGTAACGGAATGATTTTACCAGACTCTTTAAAAGCTGTCGGTGTAGACGGTGTAACTCTAAATCATGCAGAAAGACCGATGTCTGTAGGACAGTTAGTTAAAGCTGTTTATCGTGCCAAGGAATTGGGACTTTTAGTAGATTTATGTTGTGACAATGCAGAGGAAGCTCAAATGTTAGCAACCTTGAAACCAAATTGTTTAATTTGTGAACCAACCTCCTTAATTGGAACTGGCAAAACTGCTAGTGAAGACTATATGCAAGAAGTTGTTAGTACAATCCATGCAATTGATGAAGATATTATAATTTGCATTGGTGCAGGAACTAAAAATGGCAATGATGTATATAATGCAATTAAAAACGGTGCTCAATGTGCAGGAGGAAGCTCTGGAATCTTTGCGGCGTCGAATCCTCAAGCCGTTATTCTTGATATGTTAGATGGATTTAAACGAGCAATTGCTGACTTTCCAAGGTGGCAAAAATGAAATCAATATTTAAAGAACTTAACTTCCAAACGGAAGGTAAAAAAATAACTTATTTTAATATTAAAGATAAAGTCGATGAATTTGTTTCTGCTAGTGGAATTACGGAAGGAATTTTAGCAGTACAGTCACCCCATACAACTTGTTCAATAATTTTTGAGGAAATGGTTCATGATTTTGATGAAAATGGCGATGAATATCTTCAAATCGATTTGAACAATGGGTTGAAAAAAATTTTTCCTCCTCAAACTACTTTTAATACAGAATATAATTATCCCGGCCCTAAACATATGGCTTTTGCTCAAGCTGACGGAAATGAAACTTATATTAAACATCCAGAAATTTTATTAAATGGTCCAGCTCATTTAAAAGGATCATTATTAGGTGCTAGTGAAGTATTTGTTATTCATGATGGTAAGCTTTTAACTGGAACTTGGGGATCTATTTACTTTGTTGACTGGGATTATAATAGACCTAGAGACAGAAAATGTTATTTAATGATTATAGGTGAATAAAATGACATTGAGAAAACAAGAAAGAGCATTAATTGAATATCTTCTCAAACGAAAAACATGGGTGACTTCTGATGAGCTTTCGAGTTTTCTTAATGTTTCTATTCGAACTTTACGCAATTTAACTAAAGATTTAAATAATATTGAAAAGATGATAGATTCATCCAATTATGGTTATCGCATTCATAACGAAGAAACAGCACAAAAGTTAATCAAAAAAAAGAATAATTGTTTAGAGTTTAGCTGTAAAAGTCGTCAAAATACGATAATCAAAAAAATAATACTGTCAGAAAAGGCTGTTAATATTTATACGCTTGCTGATGACTTATGTATCAGCGATTCAACTATGCAAGCTGATTTAATTTCAATAAAAAAGCGATTAGATCAATATCAAATTAGTTTGGAAATAGTCGGTGATAATATCCGAGCTATTAGTGATGAGACAAATTATCGAAAACTAATGTCTAATATTCTTTACGAAGAAGCAAATGATGGCTTTATGAACTACGACATACTCAGAGAAATGTTTCCTAACTATAATATTTTGTCTATTAGGAAAATAATAATTGAAGAATTATCAAAAAATGAATTATTAGCTAATGATTACGGACTTATAAGTATGATTTTGCATTTTTGCATATTATTTGATTGCCTTTATTTTCATTCAATTCCTCGTCATGCACGTATAAATATTGATCATAAAAAATATAAAGTAACCCAAGATATATTAAAACGTTTAGAAAAAAATGAAGGGATTTTTGTTGATAAAAATAAATGGGAGTCTTTTGAAACCATTATCTCTTTATATTCTCGTCCTATGAAGAAAGACTATTCCAGTATATTATCTCAACAAAATTTAAATCAAAATATTTATGACTTTGTTATTGACTTAACATCACTTTTATATAAAAAATATTTTGTTAATATTATGACATTTTCGAAAGAAAAAAGCAAATAGAATGTAATGGAAAGAAGAAAAATTCTTGAGTTGGTTTGATGGGAATGTTACAATAGATATGTAGAAAAGTAACTGTTCAGAACCCACTGTCCTGTGAAGATACTGAACAGATACGAAAACACAGGTTTTCTGGTAATTACAGTGTAGCACATTTTTCGTTTCACCGCAATCTTATGAAAATATTTATTGTGCAAAAACGG
>OLOX01001820.1_pt1 | contig 18953 bp, 15 predicted proteins | sample 1672091 | NCBI WGS metagenome assembly OLOX01 (sample SAMEA3136644, study PRJEB25190) | human gut metagenome | reverse complement strand
CCCTGACCTCATGGCTGCCAGCCATGCGCTCTCCCAGCTGAGCTAAGGCCCCGAACAAGGTGCGAAAGCTATTATACGGCAATGCCAGCTTTGCGCAAGACCCTATTTCGAAAAGTTTTGTTGCGCGTTAGCGGAAACACGTTGCGGTCATGCGTGCTGCTTTGCGCCCGGTGTCATCGGCAACATCGACGGTGTAAAAGCCCAGCTTGCGGCCCGATTTGTCAGCATCGCACGTGGCTATGAGCTTCGAACCCTTCGCGCCGCTTAAAAACTCGATGGTGTTGCTGACCGAAACGGTGGGTTGCTCGTCGATGTTGCAGGCAACGGCTAGGCAGAAGTCGGCAAGCGTGAAGATGGCGCCTCCCATGACGCCGCCCTGCGCGTTGCGATGTTTGTCGTCTAGTACCATCTCGCAGACGGCGTGTCCGCGGCTTCCCTCCACGATGGTGCAGCCAGCGGCTTGTGTGGCGAATTTGTCGTTGGCGAAGTAAGCTTGGATTTGCTGGAGCGTGGGGTTTTCAGGAAGCATGGGCGTCCTTTCCGGGGTTGCTGTGCTAGTTCGACGGGGTTGCAACGGTTCCGAACAGTTCAAGCCAGTCGCCGTCGTTCACGGTGATGGTTTGGGTGCTTCCGCGTAGCAGGTACACGGGGTCGGTGATGGAGTCGTCGTCGAAGTCGAGGTCCTGCATGACGTATGCGGCGTAATCTTGCGAGGCGTCGTGCGGCGCGTTCGGGCTGACCGTGACCGTGTACGTTCCGGCGGGGATGTCGGTGCCAACGCGGTACAGGCCGCTTTGATAGGGCTGCTGCGGTTGGAAATCGGCCTCGTCCGAGGGGACCATCAGGGCATCGCCGATTTTAGGCATGAACGCGATGACCTCGCCGTTTTCGAGTTCGGCAAAGTAGTTGCCGGTGTAAGACACGGCGCAATCAAGGCTAAACGTGCCCGATCCTTCGGGGCCGAACAGGTAGAACTCGCTTTCAACGGAGGGGCTTCCTTGCAGGAAATATTCGCCAGCGTCGATATCGCGACCAACAACGTAGACGCCTGCGGTTGCCTTGCCGTCTTGGACCTGGTTGGGAAGGTTGCCGGCGGCGTCTTGGATATCGCCGAGCGTGAACCGGCCGTATGCGTCGGAGTCGGGCGCGTCTGCGGGGTCGTACCCGTAGGGATCGTCGTAGTCGTAGGAATGGATGGAGTCGGAGCGGGTGTGCAGCGAGTCGGTGACCATGCTGATGGTGGCGCAGCCGACGCAGCCTCCCAGTCCAAGCAAAAACGCCAGCACGCAGGCAATCAGGACCCAGGGCCACTTCTTCTTCGGCTGTTGCGGCGCTGCGGGCACACCATAGGGGCTTGGCGGGGTGCCGTAGGGGTTTTGAGGCGCAGCGTAATAGGGCTGTTGGGGCGCCTGACCGGCCACGTATGGTTGCTGTTGAGGCGGAATTGCGGCGTAGGGTTGCGGTTCTGGTGCACCTGCAGTGTTTTGCGGATTGGAAGATGTCGGCTGGTTTGCGGGATAGCTGGGTGTCGTCGGTTGCTCGCCTGCGGTCTGACTGCCCTGCTGACAGGTGTTGTTGAGGTTGATTTCTTTGTTTTCGGAATCGCTCATATGAGGTGCTCCTAACGGTGTTTGACGCCGCTTATATTAGCACGCGCCCTGCATCGTGGCTGAAGTTGTTAACGGAGCATGGTGGATTGAACGTGTTTGCGGATGCGGATAGGCCTTTGTGCCGATGCGCTGCGGTGGGCGTTGGGCAATGAGCACGGTGTCACATGGTTCCGGTAGGCTTGATGCAGGAACGCCCGCGGTTTGCTGCGGGCGTTCCTGTTACATTTCTGCAATGTCGAGACGCTTGCTCTTGCGTAAAGCCTTAGGCGCCGAATACCTGCGCGGTTACCTGGTCGATGCGGGCGAGCACGTCTTCGCGGGGCAGCAACTCGATGGACTCGAACAACGGCGGGGAAACCATGTTGCCGCACACGGCTACGCGCAGCGGCTGCAGCACGAACTTCAGCTTCATGTCCATGGTGTCGCCCAGCTCTCGGCAGGCGGCTTCCAGGCCTGCCGCTTCCCAAGCGTGGGATTCGTCAGCCAGGATGGCGCGGCAATTGGCCAAGGCCTCGTCGGCGCGGGCGCCTTCCTTGAGCAGCACCTTCTTCACCGATTTCTCGTCAAGCTCGGCGACGTTGGCGCCCCAGAACATGTAGGCAAGCTTCGCCGGCACCTCGTCGAGGCGCTGCAGACGCTCGGATACCAGCGGATACAGCTTGGCGTACCACTCGGGGCGCGCGTCGATGTCGACTTCGGTTGCGCCGGCTTCGACAAGCCACGGGCGCGCGGCGGCAACCCAAGCTTCGGCGCCCATGCGCTGGATGTACTGGCCGTTCATCCATTCGAGCTTCGTTTCGTCGAATACGGCGTCCTTTTTCGTGATGCGGTCGAGCGTGAAGGACTTGCACAGCGTTTCGCGGTCGATGAGCGTGGTTTCGCCGTCAAGGCTCCAGCCGAGCAGAGCCAGGAAGTTTACCATGGTGTCAGGCAAGAAGCCGCGGTCGCGGAACTCCTCGACGCTTGCGGCGCCGTGGCGCTTGGACAGCTTATGGCCGTCTGCGCCCAGAATCATGGACAGGTGAGCGAACATGGGCACGTCGTAACCGAGCGCCTCGTAGATGAGAATCTGGCGCGGCGTGTTGGACAGATGGTCGTCGCCGCGGATGACGTGCGTGATGCCCATATTGGCGTCGTCGCACACCACGGCGAAGTTGTACGTGGGCGTGCCGTCGGTGCGCACGACGATCATGTCGTCCATGACGTCGGCGGGGAAGGACATGTGGCCGTAGACGGCGTCGTCGAACTCGATAGGACCATGGTCGGTGGGAACCTTCAGACGCCACACGTGCGGCTCGCCAGCCTCGATGCGGCGGGCGGCCTCGGCCGGGTCGATGTTGCGGCACGTGCGGTCGTAACCGGCATAGCCGCCTTCCTCGGCTTCGGCCTTGGCGCGCTTGGCGTCAAGCTCTTCTTTCGTGCAGAAGCACGGGTACACCATGCCACGTTCCTTCAGGCGCTCAAGCGCGGCGGCGTACGTGTCGAAGCGCTGCGTCTGGAAGTAGGGGCCGGCCTGCCCGCCAACCTCGGGGCCTTCGTCCCAGTCAAGGCCAAGCCACTTCATGGCGTTGAGGATGACCTGCGTGTTCTCTTCCGTGGAGCGCTCGGGGTCGGTGTCCTCGATGCGCAGGATGAACGTGCCGCCCGTAGCGCGAGCGAATGCCCAGTTGTAAATGGCCGTGCGGGCGCCGCCGACGTGCAGCTTGCCCGTGGGGGAAGGTGCGAAGCGAACGCGCACCGGTTTGTTCTCAATCATGTTGCTTATGTCCTAACGTAAAACCAACAAGTACAGCAAGTATAGACAGCCCGCACGTTACTGCAAGCCAGATGCCCGCCATGCCCATCCAAAAAGCGGTTGGATACAGGGTGATAAGCAGGCTGTCTATGTAAAACGTCCATGTTCCTGCTTGGAAAAACAGGCTGTGGAACACGCCGAACAGCCCATAAAAGTCGACAAACGTCCAGATGCCGAGTGCGGCAAACGCTGCAAGCACGAACGCGCCGCCGGCGATGAGCACGCGCCCTAAGACGCGACGGTTGATGCGCACGGCGACGTGTGCAAGGCCGGCAACGCACAGCACGGCGATAACCGCCAGCGCCGGTTTTGCCACGCTGACTACCCGGTACACGTCGTCGAGGTGGCTGATGGCGTCGGCGGGCAAGCGACGGGTTTCGCTTGCTTCCCCTATAACCGTGGCGCGGCCGTCGGCCTCGGCTGAGACGTTTGCGGCGGCAATGGCCTCGTTCAGCTCATCGGCGTTGTTCGAGTCGAACGTGTAGTGCTTGCCTGCCACAGCAATAGACGTGAGCTCGTCGTGCGTAAACGGCGTGAGCGGCTGATCGCAGCCCGAGAAGGCGCGCGAGAGCGCTACGGTGGCCCAGTCGGGCACCGCCACTGCGGCGAAGCCGGCCGCTATAAGCGTGACGGCAAGCAGGACCGTGCTGCCAATGGCAACGAGTTTGTTGAGTGCTTGCATAGGGCTCTTTCGGTACGTTGAGCGTTTGCGGTTCGGACGCCCTTAGGCGATGTGCGCAAGAAGCCGCCTTGATCGCTTGCGGGAAGCAAGGCGGTTCTTGCGCGATGATGCTTTAAGCGGCCTTAGTCCACCCAGATGGTGGCGCAGGTGATGCCCTTCATGGGTTTCGAGATGGTGGGGTAGGGCCCCAGGCGGCTGAAGATGCCCTGGAACGTGCCGTTGTAGCAGTACAGGCCTTCAAGGTTGTTGTAAAGCACCGGCTCGCGCTGCACTTCTTCGTCGGACAGGTTCGCGATGTCGTTGTCGGGGACGAGGACCTGCGTCTTGAACGGCGTGATGTAGCGCTGCACCAAGAAGGGCGCCCCGGCGGCCCCGTTGGCGAACTTCGCCACGATGGCGTCCCATTCTTCCTGCGTTTGGAAGCAGCCGGCGTATACATCGGCTGCGCCGTAGGCGTCGGTGGGCTTGATGATCCAGGCGTCCTTGTCGGCGCGGATGGCGTCAAGATCGACCTCGCGTTCATCGAGGTAGCGCGTTTGCGGCACGGTGTGCTCCACGAACGCGATCTCCTCGGGCGTCAAAAACGCCTGCGTGGCGGGGTTGAACAGCGCTTCGAAGATTTGCTTGTCGTGCACGATGTGCCCGGCGAAGCTGCCGATGAGCGCCACCTTCTGCGCTTTCACTGCTTCAACGAGCGCTTGCGACTGGTCCCAATATTCCAGCACGTCGTTCGTGACGCAGCGGCGCCAGATGGCGTGCACGGGCTGGCCTTGCGCGTCGTGCAGCACTTCGCCGTCGAACGTGAGGTCGCGCACGTCGCACACGGTGCAGGGGTAGCCCGCATCGGTGAAGCGCTGCGCGAACAGGTGGAACTCGTCCACGACGCCGTTTTCCAGGTAGTCGCAGATGGCGAACCGCGGGTGCTCCACGCGGCCCTTATACGTGTTGTAGATGTTGATGAACTCGGAAACCCAAGCGTCGAACAGCTCGCAGCCCTCAACGTGGTGACGCTTGGCGAATTCCTTGAACGTGGCCGTTTGCTCCACGGAGTGCGGGATCTCGCGGTTCTCGTTCATGCCCGCGCTGCCGTCGCCGTTGAACTCGCAAAACGCCACGTCGCCGGTGCTCTCGTCCAAAAAGATATCGAAGCGGGCGAACGGCAGCAGCGCGTCGTAGCCGCGCGGGACCAAGATGAGCTCGGCCAGGCGCGGGTCGTAGTCGAAGATCTTGCGGTACTCGGCGTCGTCGAGGTAATGCTGCATAACTTTGCACAGGATGCGGTGCGTGGTTTCCACAACATCGCGCATGACCTGGCGCGATGCGGCGTCGTAAAGCTTCGGCACGAAGCTGGTGGACACCACGCGATGATGCACGATGGCCGTGGACGCGTCCATGTAGGCGCGCGCGGCGCGGCGGCCGGGGACGTCGCCGTCAAGGCTGTTCGCGATGTCGATGTACTCCTGCGTGTACGCGGCGTTCTTGAAAACGGGCTGGGTGGTTTCGGTCATGCGGCTGCCTTTCCCTTCGGGCGTTCGGGCTTTTCGTTCGGTGAAAGTGTAGCACGTGCGCGCTGCTGCCCGCCGGGCGTTCCCGCTGTGCGCAATGTATGCAACATTTGTTCGTGTGCTATGCCATTGGCGCGCCCGTGCAAATGGCATCGCGCTTCTGCTCCACGAGCTCGATGATTTGCGCGCGGTTGCTGACTTCAAGCTTTGCGTGGATGTTGCGCACGTGCGCGCGCACGGTGTGGATGGATATGACCAGCGCATCGGCGATTTGCTGGGCGCTCATGCCCTTCGCCAGCATCAGCAGCACCTCCGCCTCGCGCGCTGTCAGCTGCCCGTCGGCGGCAACCTCTTCGCACGCCTGCTTCCACAGGGCCTTCTGCGTGCGCACGGACACGTCGTCGGCGTCTTCCTCCTCTTCAACGGGTTGAATGAGGTCGTTGAGCTTGTTCTCGGGGAACACGATGACCGTCACCAGTATGCACAGTGCGGCTAGCGTGAGATTCACCACCAAAAACTGCGCGCTTGAGATGTTGGCGTCCAGCAGGAATATGGCGACTATCGACCCGCTGGCCAGGCCCAGCGACAGCGCGGCGGTGCCGAAGCACATCACCTTCACGCAGTTGCCGCGCATCTGATAGCCCAGGTAGGCGCAAATGGCCCAGATGAACAGATCCGTGCCATAGCCGGCGAAGTCAAGCGCCGCCGCCGCAAGCACGGGGGAGGTTTCCCGCAGCACCGAAACGGCCAGCTGCGGCACGATGAAGCACAGCGCCAGCGGATAGAAGATGCGGGCGATGGACTTGTCGGGCGGCGTGGACAGGTCTAGCGCGATGAAGACCAGCATCAGCACCACGAGCGCCAGCATGACGTAGCGCATGCACAGCATCGATTGCGAGGCGGGCAGGGCGGTGAGGATGTAGCTTTTCGACGCCTCTTGGCACAGCGAGTACACGAAGATGGCGATGAGCAGGTTGCGGAAGCGCGCCGGAAGCTTGCCGATGGTGTTGATGACGGCAAGGTCTTGCGGCGAGTCGCGCTTCACCGACAGCGACAGCGCGCTGAAGACGGGCAACAGCACGAACAGGATGACGCCGATGGCGAACGAGTACCCCTCGATAAACGAATAGACGCCGATGGCGAACAGCGCGCACAGGCTGATGGACAGAAACGAGCGACGCGGCGAGGTGGTGCAGAGGATGGTGGCGCTGCGCGCGAGCATGAACGTGGTGCCGAAGCCGGCAAGCGCGGCGCCGACGATGAACGCGGCGAGGCTGTCGATATAGCCGCCGCCGACCAAAATCATCAGCAGCGTCCCCGCCGATCCGATGGCCGCACCTGCGGCCAGGAAGCGGTGCGAGACGATCGCGCGCATGCCGCGCTGCCCGCGCGTGTCCAGCGCGATGAGCGTTGCCACCGACGCCAGCAGGTGCGCAATGAACAGATACGAGATAAGGATGGCCGAATCGGCCTGCGTGTTCCACACCGATCCCGAGAACGCGACCAGGTTCCACGCGAACCAGAACGCGAAGCCAAGATAGGACACGGCGGGCAGATGCGTGTTGATGCCCCGCAAAAGCTCCTGGGCGCCCGTGGCTGCCGGCGCGGTTTCCGAAGTGTTTGTCTGCTGCATATTCGATTCCCCCTAAAGACCCTTCGCATCGCATTGTAAAAGCGCGCCCTTCACGTGGTCAATATGTGGGTAAGGCGTTTACCTAATAAGTGACTAGGGTAACCGCGAAATAGTCAACTGATAGGTATGTCCAGGTCAGACGCTTGTCCTCTAGGATGCGAATCGCTGATGAGGGGCGGAGCGGCAAAGCTTCGCCAGCAAGACCACACAAGGGGGCAAGACGTGGAGACGACGCAGTTGCAAAATGAGCGTGCCGATGCGTGCGCCGAGCGCGCCGGCTTTTGGCGGTATTTGAGCCGACTGTTCTATCGAGAGCTTGACGAAGAGTTGCTTGAGCGTTTGCGCGGACAGGCGGTGCTGCCGCTGTCCGACGATTTCGATGCCGACGAGCGGGCGTTTGCGCGCGGGTCGAACAAGATGGCGAAGTACGTGCTTGCGCAAAACCCCGACACGCTGACGCAGTCGCGCTGCGATTACGCTCGCGTGTTTTTGGGGGCAGGGTCGACGACCGATGACCCGGTCAGCCCGTTTGAAAGCGTGTATACCAGCGAGGAGCACCTGCTGATGCAAGGCGCGCGCGACAACATGTTCCGCACGCTTATAGCCGCTGGGCTTGCGCTTGACGATGACTACAACATGCCCGAGGACCACATCTCGTTCGAGTTCCAATATATGGCCCACCTGCTTGACGCCGAGGCCGCGGCTTGCCAGGCCGGCGATGTACAAGCGGCCGATGCCGCGCAGGAGCAGGTGCGGGCGTTTTTCGAGAATCACATCGCGAACTGGGTTCCGCGGTTTTGCCAGGCCGCCGCGCAGCTTGCGCGCACGCCGTTTTACCGCGGGCTGTGCGAGTGCACGGCGGCGTGGGTTTGCCTGGAGCAGCGCTGTTACGCGGATGACGATGCGGCGGCAGAGCGGGAGGTGGCGTGATGAACGAACAGCTGAAAGGCGAAGAAGCAACAAGCGCGCCCGATGAACTTGAGCAAGCGGTGGTGCTTATCCGTCGCGAGTCGGGCAAGCGCGAGCTGTACCTGGAAGCGCTTGCGGCGGCCGGCAGCGAAGGCGCCGACCCTATCAGCCGCTTCGACCTTGAAGGCCGTATGGCGGCAAAGCCCCAGGCTGCAACCATGTTTCAGTCTATGGGCACGCTGATAGACGCGCTGGTGCACGAAGGCCTGCTTGCCGAGCAGCTGCCCGAGCCCGAATACGATCCCGACACCGAAGAGCAGCGCGTGGACATGGCGCGCGCCACGTATGCGCTAACCGACAAGGGCGGCAAGGTGCTTGAACGCCTGCGCCCGTCCGCTCGCTTGGCGCGCCTGTTTGCCGATGAGCCGGAAAACGCCGAGGGCTTTCGCCGGCTGCTAGGGTTTTGCAACGGCGACAAGCGCACGAAGCGCCAGATAGACGAAGAGCTTGCCGCCATCTGCGCCGCGGCGCCCCGGTCGCGCCACGTGTCGGCCGCGGGCATCTACCCCAGCTATTTCACAGACCGGCTGGAGCAATGTGCCGGCCTGGTCTGGGAGGACGGTTGGACGACCACGAAGGAAGGCGCTGCTTTCCTTGCGGTCTTTCAATAAGACGAGCTAACCCAAGAAGAAACAAAGGAGGAGGTTTCATGGGACAAGCGACAATGACACGTCGCAGCTTCGCGAAGGTCTCGGCCCTTGTGGCCAGCGGCGCGGCGCTCGGCGCGACCATCGACGCGGGCAACCTGGTGGCTGCCGAAGCGAAGGTGACCAGCAGCGGCACCCGCAAGGTGAAGACGCTGTGCCGCGCCTGCGTGGCGCGCTGCGCCGTCATCGCCACCGTGGAAAACGGGCGCGTGGTGAAGCTTGAGGGCAACACCGAGGACGGCACGACCCACGGCGGCCTGTGCGCGAAGGGCCTGTCGGGCATCCAGGCGCTGTACAACCCCAACCGCAACAAGTACCCCATGCGTCGCGTGGGCGAGCGCGGTGGCAACGAGTGGGAGCGCATCACGTGGGAGCAGGCCATCGACGAGATCGCGCAGAAGCTGTGGGAGTCCAAGAAGCAATACGGCCCCGAGTCCATCTTCATGTCCACCGGCGGTGGCGGAAACCCGCAGTTCTGGAGCGTGAACCGTTTCGCGGCGGCTATCCAGTCGCCCAACACGTTCGAGCCGGGCTGCGCGCAGTGCTACCTGCCGCGCATGGTGTCGTACAAGCTTATGTACGGCGGCGATTTCATGACGGGCAACTGCTCCATGGCCGACTCGAACTGCTTCGAGATGTACAACCCCGAGGTTGATATCGATGCTGTGGTCATCTGGGCGGCGCAGCCGGCGGCCGACACGCCTCCGGGCGGCGGCCGCGTCATGGCCGATCGCCGCGCCGCGGGCTGCAAGACGGTTGTGGTGGACCCGCGCTTTACCGTGGACGCGGCGCGCGCCGACGTGTGGCTGCCCATTCGCGCCGGTTCCGACGTTGCCATGCAGCTGTGCTGGGTGAAGTACATGATCGAGAAGCGCGGCTACGATGCCGACTTCTGCCTGAAGTGGACGAACCTGCCGTATCTGGTGGACCCGAAGACGGGCATCCCGGTTCGCGCCGTTGACCTGGGCCTGGTGTCGAAAGAGGAAAACGACGCGCAGATGGCCGCCACGGCAACCGATACGCTGACGGGCCATGCCACGGCCAAGAACAACGACAACCCGGCGCTTGGCTATTGCGGCATCCCGTACTTCGTCATCTGGGACAAGAAAACCGGCGGCCCCGTTGCCGTGCCGTATCCGAAGTCCGAAGAGGAGCTCAACCGCTTCTTCGACGAGGAAACGGAAGCCGAGCTGTTCAACGACGAAGGCTACACCATCGACGGCGTCAGCGGCTACAAGACGGCGTTCCAGCTGACCTACGAGCGTTCACGAGAGTGGACGCTTGAGAAGACGGCCGAGGTGACGTGGTGCGATGCGGCCGACATCGAGGCGGCCATCGACATCTTCTGCGAGGCGAAGACGGCGGGCATCGTCGGCGGCGTTGCCACCGACCAGAACCCGCAGTCCGGTCAGGCTTCGGCGGGCTACGCGCTGCTTTCGCTGATGAACGGTGACGTGGAAAAGCCCGGCGCACTTTTGCAGCGTTTCCCCAAGCCCACGATGGCCGACGAACTTGGCGGCATGAACGGCCTGGTCAGCGCCGATATGGAGCGCAACCGCCTTGGCTTTTCCGAGCATCGCGGCATCGGCCAGTGGGCCATGTCGGTCATTCCGTACGTGTGGGACGCCATCGAGACGGGCAAGCCGTACAAGCCGCGCATCTGGCTGGAGCGCTCGGGCAACAAGCTGCAGAACCTTGCCGAAACGGAGCGCTGCTACAACCTGCTGCCGCAACTTGACCTGATCGTGCACATGTACATGTATCCCACCAGCTTCACCATCGAGGCGGCCGACTACGTGCTGCCCATCCTGGAGTGGCTCGAGTCGAACCAGCCCATCCAGATTCTGAACAAGGTGTTCGCGCGCCAGGAGTGCACGCACCTGTTCGAGACGCGCAACGAGGCCATGATCTGGTCCGACCTGACCAAGCGCATGATGGAACTTGGCGACGAGGACTGCCGCGAGGCCATCTACGACACGAAGGGCACGGTGGCCGCCGCCGGTGGCATCCCCATGCCGCTGACCGACACCGACGAACGCAACGCGCACGTGGCCGGGCTTGGCATGACGTGGGACGAGTTCTGCGACAAGGCGCCGTACGAGTTCTGCAGCTGGGAAGACTGGCATACCTATTACTACTACAAGCAGACCGATGCCTGCGGCTACCTCACCGGCTTCGACACGGCGTCGGGCAAGTGCGAGCCATACTCGGAGGGCTACATCACGCTTGGCCTGTCGGCAAGCCCGTGGGCTGTGCACCCCGAAGTGTTCGCCGACAACCCCGTCGAGAACCCGAATGCGGCAAACTCGCTGGTCAAGTACGGTTACGACCCGCTTCCGTACTATGAGGAGCCCGAGGAAAGCCCGCTGACGGACACGGAATACCCGCTGGTGATGAGCAACGGACGTTTGCCGATGTATCACCACGGCACGCTGCGCAACGTTCCCTACCTGCGCGAGATCTACCCCGTTCCCGAGGTGTGGGTGTATCCCGACGACGCCGAGAAGTACGGCGTGAAAGACGGGCAGTGGGCTTGGATTCGCTCGCGCCGCGCCGAGATTCGCGGCAAGGTGCGCGTGACGAAGGGCGTGCGCCCCGGCGAGGTGTACATGGAGCGCTTCTGGCTTCCCGAGTTCTTGGACCAGGAAGGCAAGCGCGACCAATCGTGGCGCTCGGTCACCGTTAACCGCCTGTCGAAGTCGACGGGGCGTCTGTCCGACGTCAACGGCACGTACACGCTGCGCGCTTACCAGGTGGCAATCGCCCCGGCCGAAAGCGGTCCGGAAGGCGCCTGGACGGAGCCTGAGGACTTCGAGCCCTGGATGCCGCAGTACAGCGAACCCACGGAGGTGATTCAGACATGCGTAACGCTATAGTAGTTGACCTGGACCGATGCTCCGGGTGCTTCAGCTGCGAGATTGCCTGCAAAATGGAAAACGGCATCGCGCTGGGGTCGTATTACAACAAGGTGATGACGGTGGGGCCGTTCGGCGACTTCCCGCGCATCCAGCAGTACTTCCTTCCCGTGCACTGCCAGCAGTGCGAAAACGCCCCGTGCGTGCATGTGTGCCCGACAGGCGCAAGCTACCGCGACCCCGACACGAACGTGGTGCTGGTGGACAAGGCGAAGTGCATCGGCTGCAAGTACTGCATGATGGCCTGCCCCTACGGCGTGCGCTCGTGGAATAAGGAAGAGCGCGTCGTGGAGAAATGCACGCTGTGCGGACATCTGACCGCGCAGGGCGACCTGCCGGCGTGCGTGCACAACTGCCCGGGTGGGGCGCGCTTCTACGGCGATCTGGACGACCCGACCTCGGATGCGTCCAAAGCGCTTGCCGCTGCCGAGAAGTCGGCCGTGCACACGCTGACCGACGTGGGAAACAAGCCTGCGACGCACTACATCTTGTCCGAGCGCTATGCGCAGTGGCAGGAATCGAAGGATTTGGCCGGATCGGGCCGCTACATGCAGAAAGATGGTGAGTAGGATGGAAATCCAGTGGTCGTTGGTCCTGTTCACCGTGCTGACGGGCGCGGGCGGCTGGATGCTGGCATGCGTGGCCATCGATGAGTTCGCCGGCAAGACGCGCGCTACGAACAAGCTTGCCGTCGTGGTGGCGGCCGTGGTGGCGTGCGCGGGCGGCATCGCGTCGGTGACGCACCTGTCGCATCCCGAGCACATCATGGGGGCGCTCAGTCACCCCACCAGCGGCATTTTCGTGGAGGCGGCGCTGACCGGGCTTATGGCCGTGTGCGCCATCGTGTACTTCGTGCTGCTGGTGCGCGAGGCCTCTGCCGGTGCACGCAAGGCGTTTGCGGTGCTGGGCGCCGTGTTCGGCGTGCTGCTCTCGTTCATGGCCGGCGAATCGTACATGATGTCGTCGCAGCTGGCGTGGAACACGCCGCTTCTGCCGCTGGGCTATGCGGGCACGGCCATGCCGCTTGGCGTGGCGCTGTACCTGGCCTTGGCGGCCTGGCGCAAAGAGCCCGACACCAGTCTGTTCGCGAAGCTGCTGGTGGCCGGCGGCGTGGTGGCCGCGCTGACGGCGGCCGCGTACGGCGTTGTTTCTGGTGCCGGTGCCGACCAGGCGCTTTTGGTGTGGGGCTTGGCCGTTATCGTTGGCGGCGCGGCTCCTGCGGCGCTGGGCGCGCTGGCGGCGAAAACGCCTGAGCAGGCGCTTTCGCTGGCCGCAGCGGCGGCGGTGTGCTGCTTGGCTGGCGCCACCGCGTATCGCTGCACGATGTGGCTTGCGTCGGTGACGGTGAACAACTTCTTCGGCTTGCTGTAAGCCGATTCGTCCCCGCAGCAACCCCCCCTCTAAACTTGCTGCGCGTGGATTTCCCTTTGGAAGGCCCGTCCGGTTTGCACCGGGCGGGCCTTCCACACTTTTCGCGCGTACCTATATATGGTGATTCCACGCGCGCGGCCGCGGCGGCGTGACAAATGCTGCCTGTGTGGTAGTATTCGCAGCTAGCATAAACGCGGGCGGCCTTTGCGCGGTCGCCCGAGCATATCCGTTTATCAAGAGTCGGGGGAGAGGGTTGGCTCGCTGATCCCGACACCAACCTGGGGCAAGCGGCCCCAAGGTGGTCCGGCCGACAACGATGAAGGAGGAACATCTATGGCCAACGCGCACAATTCTTACCTGTTCACGTCCGAATCCGTCACCGAGGGTCATCCCGACAAGGTGTGCGACCAGATCTCCGATGCCGTGCTCGACGCCATCCTGGAGAAGGAAACCGAGCTTGCCAAGCAGGGCTACGTGTCCCCGTCGGGCCAGCCGGCAGACCCCGAGCAGGTGCGCTGCGCCTGCGAGACCATGGCCACCACGGGCATGATCATCGTGGCGGGCGAGATCCGCACGCAGGCATACGTCGACGTGCCGGCCATCGCGCGCGAGGTGCTGCGCGAGATCGGCTACGACCGTGCGAAGTACGGCTTCGACTGCGACACGTGCGGCGTGCTCAACGCTATCCACGACCAAAGCCCCGACATCGCGCAGGGCGTCGACGAGTCCTACGAGGCCCAGCACGGCCAGGCCGGCGACGACCCCTACGAGAAGATCGGCGCGGGCGACCAGGGCATGATGTTCGGCTATGCGTGTGACGAGACGTCCACGCTTATGCCCATGCCCATCTACCTGGCGCAACGCATGTCCGAGCAGCTGGCCAAGGTGCGCAAGAACGGCACCATGCCCTATCTGCGCCCCGACGGCAAAACGCAGGTGTCCGTGCGCTATGTGGACGACAAGCCCGTCAACGTGGAGAAGGTGGTCGTGTCTACTCAGCATTCCGAGGAGATCTCCACCGAACAGCTGCGTGCCGAGATTGAGGCGAACGTCATCCGCCCCGTGCTTGCGCGCGAAGGCGTGGAGCTTGCGCCCGACGCCGGCATCCACATCAACCCCACCGGCCGCTTCGTCATCGGCGGCCCCATGGGCGACTGCGGCCTGACCGGCCGAAAGATCATCGTCGACACCTACGGCGGCATGGGCCGTCACGGCGGCGGCGCATTTTCAGGCAAGGACTGCACGAAGGTGGACCGCTCGGCTGCCTACGCCGCCCGCTGGGTGGCGAAAAACGTGGTGGCCGCCGGCTTGGCGCACCGCTGCGAGGTGCAGGTTGCCTACGCCATCGGCATGGCGCAGCCCGTGTCCATCATGGTGGACACGTTTGGCACCGAGTCCGTGCCCGTGGCCGACATCGAGCGCGCCGTCTCCGAAGTGTTCGACCTGCGCCCCGGCGCCATCATCGACGAGCTGAACCTGCGTCGCCCCATTTACCGCAAGACGGCCGCCTACGGCCACTTCGGCCGCGAGCTTCCCGAGTTCACCTGGGAGGCCACCGACAAGGCCGAAGCTTTGAAAAAGGCGTGCAATCTGGCATAACAAGAGGGCTAACATACTCTGCGTGAGAGAAGAGGGCCCGGACGGCTAACGCCAAGCGCACCGTTCAGCTGACCGTTGACGACGATACGAAGGTTGTCAATGACTACGACGCATTGGGTGCCCTGACCAGGCAACACGTTCAAAGCCTGCTGGAAGCGAACTATGCGGTCGGCGCCGTCGAGGGATTGCTCGACGACAACCTGACCGTCACGTACGCCAGCAGGCTTTTTTATAAGCATTTGGGCTACGGAACCGATGACGTCAAGCGGTTCAACGGCCATTCGTTTCTGGACATCGTCTACCCCGAAGACCGCGGGCAGTTCGCGGCGGCCATCGCGCGCGACGGCGCGTGGCCCACGTAGTTTCGCCTGGCCGACATCGGTGGCGCGCCCGTGTCCGTGTGGTTCCGCTCCGTCGGCAACGCGAACCGCCGCAGCGACGGGTCGGTCAGCCACGCCGTGGGCGTGTTCTTCAACGTTGACGAAAGCCAGCGGCAAAAGGAACTTGCGCGCGTGCTCGACTCGTACTGGGGGTAGCGGAAGTTTTTCGAGCGTGGATGTAACAGCGCTGTGGGCTTGAGCCTGCGGCGCCGTTTTTTTGCTTGCGGTGGCTGTGCGGTGTGTTTGCGGGGCGGTGGGCTGGCTGGGCATGGCGCTGGTTTTGCCGTCTGTTTCGTTCCGCGCCGGAAAGAGATGGCATGCAAAAGCGTTCATTTGTTCGCTTTTAGAGCGAAACCGGCGCATTCGCTGGTATACTGATTCGCTATGAAACTAGCTCACGTCATCTTGGACATACCTACGCAGGCGCTTGACGCGCCTTATACCTACGCGGTTCCCGAAGAGGGGCTGTTCGCCGCCGCATGCGAAGGAGCGGGCGATGAAGAGGGCACCGATGCGCAGCGCGACTACGCCGTGGCCGTTGGCGCGGCCGTGCTGGTGCCGTTCGGTCACCGGCGGGCCATCGGGTTCGTGGTGGACATTCGCGAATACGGCCAGCCGGGCGGGCCTGATTGGCCGGCTGAGGCGGACCCGGCGAAGCTCAAGGCCATCGTGCGCGCCGTCAGCCGACCGTATTTCGACGAGGAAGGCGCCGCGTGCGCGCAGTGGCTTTCCGAGCGCTACATCGCGCCGCTTTCCGCGTGCGTGCGCCTGTTCACGCCGCCCGGCGGCGTGGCACGCATGGTGCGCGGCCGCGATGGACGCTGGCGGCTTGAACAGCCTGCCGTGGGCGAGGTGGACGATCGCTGGGTGGTGCCGGGGCCGGCGCTGGCCGCGTTTTCGCCGCGCAAGAACGCGGTGAAGCAGGCGCAGGTGGTCGAGGCGCTGCGCGGTGGCGAGCTGCGCGTGGCCGAGCTGGCGGCCCAGTTCGGAGCGGTGTCGTCGGTACTCAAGGCACTTGAGGCCAAAGACGTGGTGCGCGTGGTGCGCCGCCGCCGCATGCGCGGCGGGCGGGGCGCGGCTTCAGGGCCGGTAACCGATTGCAACCGGCAGCATGTCCCTTCGGCCAAGCCCGCGCTTACGGCAGGCCAGGCTGCGGCGCTTTCCGCTATCGAGCGCGCGTGCGATGCCGGCTGCGGGCGCGTGGTGCTGGTGGACGGCGTCACGGGCTCGGGCAAAACCGAGGTGTACCTGCAGGCTATCGAGCGCGTGCTGGCGCAGGGGCGCACCGCGTGCGTTTTGGTGCCTGAGATCTCGCTGACGCCGCAGACGGTGGGGCGCTTCCGCGGACGCTTCGGCGACACGGTGGCCGTCATGCATTCGCGCATGTCGGCCGGCGAGCGCTTCGACCAGTGGGATTTCATCCGCTCGGGCGCGGCCCGCGTGGTGGTGGGCGCACGCAGCGCCCTGTTCACGCCGCTTGCCAACATCGGGCTCATCGTCATCGACGAGGAGCACGAGGGCAGCTACAAGCAAGACAGCGCGCCGCGCTACCACGCGCGCGACGTGGCGGTGTGGATGGCCCGTCGCAGCGGGGCGGCCGTGGTGCTCGGCAGCGCCACGCCTTCCATCGAATCGCTGTACCAGTGCGCGAAAAACCCGCTGTGGGAGCAGGTGCTTTTGCCCGAGCGCGCCAACGGCCGGCCTATGCCCGAGGTGCGCGTGGTGGATATGGCGCGCGAGTTCGCCGAAGGGTCGCGCTCCATGTTCTCGGCGGCGCTTGTGTGCGGGCTGCAAGAAGAGCTTTCGGCCGGGCGCAAAGCGGTGCTGCTGCTCAACCAGCGCGGGTTCGCGAAGTTTCTGCTGTGCCGCGAATGCGGGTTCGTGCCGAAGTGCCCGCACTGCGAAACGTCGCTGACCTACCACGAGCGCGGCAACTTCCTTATCTGCCACCATTGCGGGTTCCGCCAGGCCACGCCGCCGGTGTGCCCGAAGTGCAAAAGCCCTTACCTTAAGAAGTTCGGCGCGGGAACGCAGCGCGTGGAAGACGAGCTGCGCGTGGTGCTTGACGGTATGGAGGGCGTGGGGCCGGATGTGCCCATCATCCGCATGGACGCCGACACCACCAGCGGCAAAGGCGCGCACCAGCGCCTGCTCGAGCAGTTCGCCGCTGCCGACGCCGCCGTGCTGTTGGGTACGCAGATGATTGCGAAGGGCCTTGACTTCGACGACGTCACGCTCGTGGGCGTCATCAACGCCGACACGCAGCTGCAGCTGCCCGACTACCGCGCGCACGAGCGCACGTTCGACCTTATCGAGCAGGTGGCCGGCCGTGCCGGGCGCGCCGAGCTGCCCGGCCGCGTGCTCGTGCAAACCTACGAGTCGGACGCCGCTCCTATCCGCGCGGCGGCGCGTTACGACCGCGCGCTGTTTCTGCGCGACGAGCTGCCGAAGCGTCGCTTGCTGGGATATCCGCCCTACGTGCGCATGGCCAACGTGCTGGTGTGGGGCGCCCACGAGCCCGACGTGCAGGCGCTTGCGAAGGAAATCCAACGCGACCTGGACAAAGCCGTGCACAGCTACGGCGGGCAGGATTGGGTTGTGCTGCCTGCCACGCCGTGCGTTCTGGCGAAGCTGCGCAACACGTACCGCTGGCATGTGGTGCTGAAGTGCCCCGCCGACGCCGACATCTCGCGCGTGCTGCTGCCGTACTTCAGGCGCCGCAAGCCCGACAAATGGGTGAACGTGGCGGTGGACGTGGACCCCGACGACTTGCTGTAAGCGTGCGGCGGCCTGCGGGCGCGGCGTATCGCCTGCAGCGGCGTCTCGCGTTGGCGGCGCTGCTTGGCGCCGTGGCTTTCCGGGGCGGGCGTTCCGCGCTTGCGGCGTTGCGCTCGCCGCTTGGCGCCGCGGCGAAGGGCGTTCTTGCGTCGTTGCGTTCGTTGCCGTGGCAAGCGGCGTTCGCGCGAGGCTTTTGCTTGCTGCGCCGACGCCGACACTTCGGGTTCGCATGAACTTTTCCCTGTTCGTCCCTTTATCAAACGGGGAAATTATGCTATCTTAATTTGATGCATCTTTGCGCCCTTTTTGCGGAACGTAAAAGGGCGCTATTTATCCTGTCGAAAGGAAGAACACGTGGCTCAAGCTTCGAAGAACCAAGCAACTGCTTCCAAAGCGAAGAAAACCGCAAAAGCTGCCGCAAAGGCCGCGCCGGTCGTTGAGGAAGAAGTGCTGGAGGACGAGGACGCGCTTGACGCGGACGACGTCGAGCCCGATATGAGCAGCACCGAGGTTGCCTCTGACGACAAGCCCGAATCGAACATCAACGAGGACGGCGAGGAAGAGGACCTGCTCGAAGGCATTCCCGAGGAAGAGCTCAAAGCTGCTTCCGACGTGTCGCTGCCGAAGGTGCGCGCGAAAAAGACGCGCAGCTCGGTTCGCAAGCGCAACGAAGCCGCCAACGTCACCATGCTTACGGGCGACCCGGTACGCATGTACCTGAAGGAAATCGGCAAGGTTCCGCTGCTTACCGCCGCCGAGGAAATCGACCTGGCCATGAAGATCGAGGCCGGCGTTGCCGCTACGGCCGAGCTTGACAAGGCCGAAGAGGAAGGCCGCGAGCTCGATCGCCGCGAAAAGCGCCGCCTGGGCCGCGTTGAGCAGGTGGGCCTTGACGCCAAGCAGCAGCTTATCGAGGCGAACCTGCGTCTGGTCGTCTCCATCGCCAAGCGCTACGTCGGGCGCGGAATGCTCTTCCTTGACCTCATTCAGGAGGGCAATTTGGGTCTCATCAAGGCGGTCGAGAAGTTCGACTACACCAAGGGCTACAAGTTCTCCACCTACGCGACGT
>OLOX01001817.1_pt1 | contig 18984 bp, 17 predicted proteins | sample 1672091 | NCBI WGS metagenome assembly OLOX01 (sample SAMEA3136644, study PRJEB25190) | human gut metagenome | reverse complement strand
AATGCCCGCTGACTGCTGGATCACATACTGGCTCACATTTCAGAGCCTGCAGCAGCGATTGTGAGAACAACGCCGATTGGCAGATTTTTATCTGTTTTTACACGCCCGTAAAGAAGGTCTTCCATATCAAAATCATTGGCGATTCCGTAACCGATTCCCTTAGCCGTATCAATGACGCTGCCGCCGCCAATTGGCAGAAGGAAGTCAATGTCTTCTGCCCGTCCAATACGGATTCCCTCTTTTACCAGGGAAAGACGTGGATTTGGTACAACGCCGTTCAAATCTACATAAGAAAGTCCTGCGTCACGAAGGCTCTTATGCACACGCTCCAAAAGCCCGGAAGTTTCAATATGTCCTCCCTTTTTTCCATAAACGATCATAACCCTATGCCCGCCAAAAGCCGCAACCTGTTTCCCAACCTCACTTTCACGGCCTGCCCCGAACAGGATTTTAGTGGGAGCGAAAAAATCAAAATTTATCATAAGAAAATTCCTCCATTGAATTGCATAATTAATGGTTTTAATTCTGAACCCATTATATAGCAGGATTTGGAAAATATCTATTACTTTTACAAACCTGGCGTTTTAACCTTTTTCAAACACGCTCTAGCAGTTTCTTATAACTGCAGTCCATCCCAATCGCTCCCAGGGGTGCTGTGATTAAGATTCCAAGCACAGCCACAGAAAGTATGATCTGTCCGCAGGACAGTCCCATAGCCATGGGAACAGAGCCGATAGCAGCCTGGACAGTGGCCTTGGGAAGATAGGCGATGGAGCAGAAAAGCCGTTCTTTCCAGTTAAGATCAGTTCCGGCGACACAAAGGGAAACGCCGATGGTACGGATCAGAAGTGCAACATAAACCTGCTCATCGCTTGCATCCTCCAGCTTTTTGCCGAAGAGCTTCTCAGACAGAGCTTCCAGCTCCCTGTCAATTCTCTGCTCCAGAATTTCTCTCCGGATCGTTTCTTCCTGTCTCATTCTTTCCTCCGTTTCTGCCGCCTGGCGGCAACTTTTGATTCATGACAATAGAATGCTCGCAGAGCGTGCATTCTATTGTTTACTCTACAATGTCCTGGTAGCGCATCCGCACCAGTTCATATCCTAGCACTACGTTTCTTCCCTCTTCCAGATGCAGCAGGCGGTCAACCTCTTCCACCGCAGCAGCCGACACGCCATAAAAATCCTGACGCACCGTATTCATCTGCTTGCCCGCATAGCTCATGAGCGGGATTCCGTCAAAGCCGCAAACCGGATGGAACACATCCAGCTCCATCAATGCCCGCATCGCGCCGATGGCCATCAGATCCGATGCACAAACAAACACATCCATTCTGTCTGCATAAGAGAAGGTCAGCTCCCTCGCTTTTTTCTCACTGAAATCTCCGTATTCGATGGTCAGCTCCAGCGCAAGCTCCTCTGCCAGCTTCTTCATCCCTGCAATCCGTTCTCCGGTTACAAAGGACTTTTTATCCCCTGCGATATAAAGGACCTTTGTACAGCTTTCATTGCCGAGGATCGTCTTTTTTGCGATTTCGTACTGGGCATTTTTCTGGTCAATCCAGACCGAAGACGTATTCCTGTCATGATAGGGTGCGTCAACCAGCACGATTTTAAACGCACCAGACGCAATCAGCTCTCTTAGAAATTCATCTTCCTCATTCATCCCATATGCGATAATTCCTTCGACGCTCTGAGCTTTTAAATAGCTGGTCAGCTCATCCAGTCCCATATCCGCTACCATGGAAAAAAACAGCGTCACCACATCAAGCTTTAATTCCTTTGCCCGGTGGATCGCGCCGGAAAGATACTGCAGGTTGATCTCATCCACGCAGCCAACTGTTTCCTCCAGCTTTAACAACAGGGCAACCCGCCCAAACTGTTTGGAGGAAAGTGCTGCTGCAACCGCATTGGGCGTATAGTTCAACGCTTCGATCGCCGCATTTACCTTGTCTTTCGTGCTTTCACTGACGCCTTCATAGCCGTTTAGCACCTTCGACACCGTGGAGATCGCCACGCCTGCCTGTCTCGCCACATCTTTTATGGATGCCAAGCTTTCTCCTCCTCTCTGTTGGAAAACGTTTTCTAAATACACCCCTATCATAGATCAGAAAACGTTTTCCGTCAATATCAATATTTTAAGAATCATGTCAATTTTTTGTAAAAAAAGGCGGCAGGAGCTTTCGCTCCTGCACTCCTCGAGCGGGCATGTCCTGTGTTGTATCTTCCTCCTTGTTCTCTTTTCGTGCATCCTTATGCCTTATGGAATAGTCCGCCGTATGCCTGGCTGTAAGCTGCAACAAGTTCTTTTGCAAGAGAGTAGGAATTGATCAGCGGATGCAGCATCAGCGCCTGGACCGCTTTTTCCTCGGACTGTTCCTGTACCGCCTCTACGGTTTCCTTTTCGTACATCTTAATCAGACGCATCAGCAGATAGCAGTGCTCCGGAACTTCCTCCACCCTCACCGGATGAATCCCGGTTTCATCCACATGACAGGTAACTTCCACCACATCACGATCCTCAAGACCGGGGATGCTTCCCTGATTTTCCACGGAAAGCACCAGATCGCGTCCGTCTTTGCTCTGCAGCCCCTCGATGCAGTCAAGCATAACGCCTGCATATCCCATGCCATCAGGCACTTCCAGCTGCCCTTTTTCCAGAAGCGGGCGCTTTGCAAGACCGGATTCGATACTCATATAGGAATTCTCACGAACCTGCATATAGTACAGGAAAATCTGCAGTGCGCCTTCGGGATCGGCGTCCATATCCATCGCCTTTAACTCTTCCATCATCTGCTTGTTGACCTGCTCGATCGTCTGACCTCTGGTCGCGCCGGATTTTAAGATATTGGCAAGCGCTTTTTCCCGATGATAATAGTAGTAGAGATATTCATTCGGCAAAAATCCGATCATCCGCAGCAGATCGGGATCGAACATGGAAAATTCCTGAATGCTCTTTAAAAATGCGTCGTCCGCAAGGAGCCTGGGCAGAATCTCCTCGTCCTTGATCTTCACGCTGCGAATCCAGGAAAGATGATTTAATCCGAAGAATTCCACATACAGGTCTTTTTCATCCACGCCGAGCTTTGCTGCCATACGGAATTTTGTGCTGCTGGGCGCATCGCAGATGCCGATCACCTTTTCATAGCCTGCGCTCTTTAACGCCTGTGTCACCAGACCGGACGGGTTCGTGAAATTGAAAATCCATGCGTTCGGTGCAATTTCATTAATCAGCCTGCAGTACTCCAGCAAAATCGGAATCGTGCGCACTGCCATCGAAAATCCACCGACACCGGTCGTTTCCTGTCCGATTACGCCTGCGTTTAATGCGATTGTTTCATCCATAACACGGGAATGGTCGCCGCCGACGCGCAGCGTTGTTACCACATAATCCGCGTCCTGCAATACCTTACGCACATCCGCAGATTCCGTTACAATCAGATCCTTGTGATTTCTGTTTACCACATGTCGGCACAGCTTTGTGATGATCTGCTGTTTTTCCTGATTGATGTCATAGAGCGCTACCTCATCGATATGAAGTGCCTTGTATCTTGCCAGCAGGCCGTTGATAAAAATGACGGTTCTGACGCCAGCTCCCCCGATAACTGCGATTTTCATTTTGTTTCCTCCCCTTTCTTTTTTCCCATAAATTCCTTCAGTCCCTCTCTGTCCGGAAATCCGGTGTTGCCGCCGTACGCTGTCACGTTTAACGCGCCGCAGGCATTGCCGCAGGCCAGACATTCTTCCAGACCTTTTCCGGTCAGAAATCCGTATACGAAGCCCGCATTAAACGAATCCCCTGCACCAGTCGTATCCACAGCCTTTACCCGGTACGCCGGGAGAAAGACCTCTTTTCCGTTTTCAATCGCAAAGGAACCGCTGCTGCCGAGCTTGATGACCACCCTGTCGCAATCCTTCGCAAACTCCCGTGCCGCTTCCTGTGCGGTCTTCGTCCTGCCATAGTGAATCGCTTCTGTCTCGTTCATGAACAGCACGTCGATATACGGAAACAGCTCCTTGATCTGAGGATTCCATTCCCCGGTTGGATCCCAGCCCAGATCGAACGAAACGGTCGCCTCCGTCTCTGCTTTGACGCGTTTTAATAAAGAAAGATACGCCGCGTGGTTTTTGCTTCCCTCGTAGCCTGTCATATGGATATGCGAAGCGTTTTTCACGCCCTCGATATCCACCTTGTCGATGGAAATTCCCGCGTTCGTGCCGCGATACGTCAGAAACGACCGATCCTTTTCATTGGTAAAACTGATCGAAATACCGGTTTTCTCCGTCCTGCTCGTCCCCAGCAGACTGTCGTCGACATTTTTTGCGGCAAATTCTTTGCGGATCAACTCCCCGTAGCAATCGTCCCCGACCTCTCCCTGAAATACCGGATGCAGACCGAGCTTTCCAATGCCAAGCGCAAACAGCGCCGCGCCGCCGCCTACATAGGTATCCATAACCGGCACTTCATCCTCCTGCCCGGGCTTTGGCAGACTGGAAACGCCCAGAACAACAAGGTCTATATTTACATCGCCATAAACATAGACGTCCCATTTTTTCCCCTTCATAGTCCCCTCCATCTCTATTTTTCATTCTTTTTCAGCATACCATAAAGCACCGGAAAAATCAAAAGCATCTCAGGGCAGACAATCCCTTGACTTTTCCAAAAATTCTCTATACGCTAAGGAAAAGAGATCAGAGTTCCATTGTATTGAAATGGGCTATCGAAGCATTTACAGGGAGGTTTTATAAAAAAGAATATGGTACAGAATCCTTATCAGAACGCGCTTTTGCCGGCTCCGGTCGGCGGCGGTTATTCCGACCCGGACTATTGGATCTGGTGCGGCTCCGTCGTACAGGGGGAAGACGGAGCCTATCACATGTTTGCGTCCCGTTGGCCGAAAGATCTCGGCTTTGGTGCAAACTGGCTGTTTAACTGCGAAATCGTCCGGGCTTCCAGCAAAAATCCAGAAGGTCCCTATACCTTTCAGGAGGTCGTGCTCGGACGCCGGGGACGCACTTTTTTTGACGGCATGAACGTGCACAATCCGTACATCCGCAAATGGAACCAAACCTACTACCTTTATTATATGGGGACGACCTTCGGCGGTCCGATTCCCGGTCCCGGTGACGAGGTGGACAGCTCGCGTTTTACCGAGGTCTGGAACCGCAAACGAATCGGTTTTGCAACCGCACCGTCTGTTTTTGGTCCATGGACGCGGTGCGATGAGCCGCTGATTTCTCCCAGAGACTGCTCCCACTGGGATTGCACGGCGACGACCAATCCGGCAGTCGCAATCCAGCCCGACGGAACGACCTACATGCTCTACAAATCGCGTTCCTTCGCAGACGGTCCGTTAAAAATCGGTGTCGCAAAAGCGCCCCGCCCGGATGGTCCGTTTGAACGGATTTTGGACGACCCGATTTTTAATTTCGAGGACCCGAACATCCATCTGGAAGATCCGTACCTGTGGTACGAGGACGGAAAATTCCGCCTGCTGATCAAAGACGACTTCAAAAACGGAGGTCCCGGCATCAGCGGCATCTGGGGTGCAGGCCTGTACGCTGAAAGCGCCGACTGCATTCACTGGGAATTCGCCGAAAATCCTGTCGTTTACTCCCGCCACGTTACCTGGTCCGATGGCAGACAGACCGATCAGGCAAACTGCGAACGCCCTTACTTTTTGCTTGATGAAAATAACCATCCCACGCATCTGTTTCTGGCAACCGGGGAAGGTCCTGCACCCTACCAGTTTTCCAGAACCTGGAACATGGTGATTCCGCTGCGCTAAGCGCCGAGCTGACACGCTTCCGCATCTGTCTTGGAAGCGTCTGACTGCAACTATACCTTTTGGAGAGGAACGTATGACAACCGATCAGAATTATCAACAAATTTACCGCGTCGGCGGCATGCTGGACGCAGGCTTTGTAGGACAGATCACCTACACCATCAGCCTCGATCAGGTCTATGACGAGCTGGACATTCATTTTAGCTTTGACAAGCGGCTCTACAGTGAAAGCGACGTTACGCCAGAGCTCATTGACAAGCTTCAGACACTCTGCACCGCAAAATATGACGCCCCGACCTATCCCGTCGAGGAGTTCAGGCAGACCATTCTGCACGAAATGAAAACAGAAATTCACACAATGGCGGAATTAAACGACAATTTCATCGGCTGCATCCACCGCCAGCTGACGGACCGCCACATGTTATACACAAAAGAATTCACAAGCGACGGCTGTCTGGCACAGGACACCTTTTCCGGCGTTTTAAAAGTGACCGTCCTTGTTTTCAACGTGCTGCTGGACAACACGCAGTACACGCTGACCGTTTCCGGACATCCGGTCGGACAGGGTGTAATCGCACCGAACTTTAATCTAATGGATACGGTAAAGACTGCAGCGGGAAATGCGGGGGCTTCGAATGCTGCCGGGAGCGCTGACAACTCGTGCGACGCTGAGAGTGCTCCTGCCTCCGCTGTTGCCACGGCTGGCAGTTCGGGCGCCTCCGGCGCTGGCTCTGCTGCCACGGCTGGCGATTCGAGCACCACTGGCAGTTCTTCTGCTGATAATACCGTCACTGCATCCACCCGCTTCAAACGCCTTGAGCTGCACAACCACACGGTCGAATCCGACGGCAGCTTAACCTGTCAGGAGCTGACGGAATATCTGGCAGCCGACCATGTCGATGCCTTCGCCATCACCGACCACAACACCACCTCCGGTCAGAAAAAGATCGAACAGCTGCTGGAAGAAAAGCATTATCCGATCAGCCTGATCCGCGGCATGGAATATACGACTTATTTCGGGCATATCCTCTGCTTAAACCTCGCAAAATATGTTCCCTGGAACTCGATCGACCAGCACCGTCCCGAGCTGTTGTTCGAAGCTGCCCGCGAAAAAGGCGCGCTCGTCGGCATCGCGCATCCGTTTTCCTATGGCGATCCTTTTGCCCGCGGCTGCCGCTTTGAAATGACCGTCTCGGACTACTCAAAGGTTGACTTTATCGAGATTTTCAACAATCCGGAATCGCTCCACGAAGTAAATGAACGCGGCACGAATCTCTGGATGTCCCTGATTTTTTCAGGCTATCAAATCACCGCAACCAGCGGCATGGACTTACACAACCGTGCGAAGCTGGCAGGCTGCTATGCAACCTACATCGAAGGCAAAAACGGCGGCGACATCGCTTCCGAGCTCGATACCGCCATTCACACGCATCGCACCTGGGTTTCCAAAGGCGCTCTGCTGCTGACGGAGGTTCTCCCGGAAACAAACGAACTGCTCCTGACGTTTACAGATGCTCATAAGCCCGGATTTGCTGTTCCAAAAACAGCTCAGGTCGTTTTAAAAGGAAAAGACAAAACATTCACAACGAGCGTTTCGCTCGACAAACCGGTACGCGTTTCCCTCAACCAGCTCTCCGGAACCGATCCGATCATTCCGCTGCTGTATGAAGCTCCGGGAATTAACGGTGCGGCAACTGTATCCAACGCTGCGCATGTTGCTGCTTCGACATCTTGCGGCAGCGCTGCAGATGCCAGCTCCACTGACGGGCAGCTGAAAGGAATCGACGCGCTTCCTGCAATCGAAGGACTGCTCTGCGTCAGCCCGGTTCTTTACAGGGATTGAGGTTCTTTGGAAAACAGCTTTTAAAACGCTGCCTTACGCTGCGACAGCGACATTTCAAAAACGCCCGCTTATTCTGTGAAAAACACAGCGTAAGCGGGCGCTCTCTATTTTCGTCTGATTTTCACCGGATCGGACGGTTTTAGGATCTAACAATTCGCCCCTCATTGCGCAGGTATGCATCGTATCGGCGGTCATGTATTTGAGCCATCGCTTTCCTGCAGGCGCTGTCAATTACGAATTCCGTTCCAGAATTCTTTTATAGCTTCGATACATCAGATAAACCCCTGCCGTACAGTCCAAAACAAGCATCACAATCCCAAAGCCTAACGAAATCAGGCAGCAGATTCCGGAAAGCATAAATGCGAACGCGCACTTTTGATACAGCATCCCCATTTCCAGATTGTAAGCCGTGACATCTTTTACCTTCGATTTTAACGTTTTATCTCCGCTCCAGAAAGTGATGGGCTCTTTGCTGTTTTTTTCAAAGATCCCGATAATCAAAAACGGAACCGCGCATAAAAGACACGATATCAGTCCGACGATTTTTTCTGCCATAATAATGCCTCCGATTATTTTGCATTTCTATCAAATTTTACTGCGCCCGGCTCTGCAAAATCCTTTTATCTTTTCCTCTCATTTCTATTTCTACGCACGCTTTTTGCGCATAACGAGTTTATGTCAAGTGCTACGCACGGAGCAATCCGGTATCAAAGGGGTCAAAATACTTTTTGACCCCAACAACATCTTTACTCCACTTCCACACAAACCGGATAATGATCGGACAGCCATACGTTGCCCTCTTTGTCTGTCCACTTCACAGGCTCGCCGGTCTTGATGTCGCCCTTCACCAGCAGAAAATCAATGCTGCAGGGATGATCTTCTTCCGTGAAGCCGTGATAGGTGATGCCGATATGCTCGGTTACATTGGTGTATTCCGGATACTCTTTTAAAATTTCGAATTCCGGGTCCTGCGGCTCTGCATTGAAATCACCGGTGATCATCGTAGGTGCATCGGGATAAAGCTGCTCGGTTTTTAATTTTTCCAGAATCTGACGAAGCCCCAGGATTCTCGCCTGTGCGCCGATATGGTCCAGATGGGTGTTTACAATACGGAATACCTTGCCGGTTTCCAGATCCTCAAACAGCGCTTCGTTGCAGATTCTCGGGCAAATGCTCTGCTCTGCGTAGCGGGATGCAGGCACATAAGGCGTCTCAGACAGCCAGTAAGACTGCATCTCCATCAGATTTAAGCGATCCTTGCGGTATGCGATGCTGACCTGCTCGTCTCTCAGCTCCGGGCTGCGTCCGCAGCCGATTACATAATACTCTGTCAGGTTTTCTTTCAGCCATTTTGCGATATGCGGCAGCACTTCCTGAAAGCAGATCATATCAGGTTTCTCCTGCGCGATTTTCTTTAAAATCAAATCCTTGCGGTATTCAAAATTGTTCTCCCCGTCCTGCCCAAAATCACAGCGGATATTAAATGTTACCAGTTTCATGATAACCCCTCCCTTTTCCCCTTTTTCAGGTATTATTTCATTGTCCTGATTATAGCCCTGTCCCTTCGGAAATACAATGCAGATAAAAGAACAAAAAATCTCCAAAAATTACATTTTTCTAATTGACACAATGCTTATTTTATGATAGAATTTTATTCGCTGTGAAACACAAGGTGTATCACACTTCATAAGCTGCTGTGGCTCAGTCGGTAGAGCGTCGCATTGGTAGTGCGGAGGTCACGGGTCCGATTCCCGTCAGCAGCTTCATTGAGAAGAAGCGCAAATCCTTGAATGAAAGGGTTTGCGCTTTTTTGTGCTATGGTGTTACAGTGTTACGGTATTATGACGAATGTATTGTGATGGAAGTCTGGATGAGGGGGGGAATATACGGTTGAGGCGTTAATGCTATCTCGTGGCCAAGGGGAAAGTAGGAAAACTTTTTCTCGTCCTGCGGGTCTCAACGATACTTTTTCTATTCTGGGACCCGATTTTTGCTTCTATGCGGGTCTAATACGTTCTTTTTCTCGTCTCAGACCCGGGGTGCTCTTCCTTTCTGGCATTATGTCAACCTTTTTCCATTCTTTCTGGGTCTGGCACGCACTTTTTCTATTCTGGGACCCAATTTTTGCTTCTATACGGGTCTGGTTCGCACTTTTTCTCGTCTCAGACCCGGATTCCAATTTGTTTGACGATTCTTCACACATTTTTCAACACTGCTTCATACCTTTTTCACATTTATCCGGTATCTTAATCATTGTCAAGAGGAAATCCCCATTGACACAATTTCTTTTTCATAATATGGCCGGTAAGTACCCCACATCTTACCGACTTCTCCTTCTTTTTATAAAATGATAAACGTACAAAACGCCTCACCATCCGGTGAGGCGTTTTGCGTATTCCTGTTGAATACCCAGATTCTGTCAACTTCTCCTTTACTACATACGATTCATCATCTTAATGTGTGACTTGAACAGGGAATAATATTTCATTCCCTTGTCTTTGCCATAGTGCCCCTGCAATGCTGCGCGGAGAGAATTGAGATTCTTTCGCTTTCCGTTTGCCTGATAGAGGAATCCCGAAAAATCTTCCGGCGGTTCCTTTGCATATTCACTGTGGTCAAAAACCATTTTGCAGTACATGTCAAACTTTTCTTTTAAGCCATAAGCCGGAAGTTCTGACCAGTAAGACGCATACTCTGCATTCGTCTTCAGTTCCTGATACAGCCGCTTGCCTTCTTCCTCGCCGAGAAGCGCAACCAGTGCATTGTGAAAATCCACCAGATTTTCCTTGCTGATGCAGGCACACAATGTCTTTAAAATTGCTCTCTCTGCATTCAGATCCAGTCCAAACTTTGCTGGCGCTTCGCTCTGACCCGTAGCATTTGACACACTCTGTGGATTCTCTGACATTTCTTCTTTCAAATCCATCATTGCTGTCATCTGTCCGGATTGTTCCTCCGTCAGATCCGGCTTCTCATTCCCTGCGTTCTGCGTCTTTGCTTTGTCACTCTTCTGTGACTTTTCCGAACGATCCGGTTCTGACATATGCTCAGACTTTTCTGCTTTGACTGCTTTCGCTGACTTTCTTGACCGTTTTGCCCTGCCAGTCTTCTCTGCCGGCTCAGCCTTCCCGGATTCCTCTGCCAGCCCAGCGTTTTCTTCCGGTTCCGACTTCCCGGATTTCTCTGCATCCTCAGCCTTTCCGGTCACTTCAGCCTTCCCGGATTTCTCTGCATCCTCAGCCTTCCCGATCACTTCCGGCTTCCCGGATTCTCCTGCCAACCCAGCTTTTCCTGTCGACTCAGCCTTCCCGGATTTTTCTGCAGCCTCAGCTTTCCCGGTCACTTCAGACTTCCCGGATGTCTCTGCATTTCCAGCCTTCCCGGACGCTTCCGGCTTCCCGGATTCTCCTGCCTTACCGCCGGCTTTCGACGGTTCTGACTTCTTGGATGACCGTGGCTTCCTTGACTGCTCTCTGCCACGCTCTGCTTCCGCTTCCTGTCCAGTCTCCCGAACCTGCTCTGCTTCCGCTTCCGGGCCGGTCTCCCGAACCTGCTCTGTTTCCACTTCCGGACCAGCCGCTCTGGTCTGTTCCTGTTCCGGCTCTGCTGCCGCCCCGGTCTCTTTTGTCACGCGCTGCTTTTTCTCTGTCAGCATTCTGTGGCATTCCTTCCCGTTCAAACGGCTCACCGGCATTTTCCGCGTTGACCAGTAGCGCACCGCAGCGTCAAATCCCGTATCATTTGATACAATGACATACTCCCTGTCCGTGTTCTGGCTCAGGCGATAGCCAAGTTCCGATACCAGCTGGAAATCCAGCGCATTGCTTCCCTCAAAACACTTAATAAAGTCTGCTTCCTTTTCCGTCTCCTTGAGCATCCTCACATTTTCGTAATTCATATGCGGGCTCTTTGTTGTATAAAATACAAGAACCTCGTCATCTTCCTGCGAGGATACCAGAAGCGGCACCCATATATCTCCTACATTCTCACTGTCAACCAAATAAATTTTTCCCATTCATTTTCCTGCTGACAGAATCCTTTTTTATTGTACCACATTCCGCTTTTATACTGCAATGTTGTTTTTCCGCTGACGCTTCTTCACTTTCCCGTGTTCTGTTTTATAAAATATCGATGTACTCGCCCGCAAGTGCCTTGTTCATGCTGCGCACCGCACAGAATTTTCCGCACATGGAACAGGTGTCCTCGTGCTCCGGTTTGCGGTCCTCGCGGATTTGTTTTGCGGTCTCGGGATCAATCGCACATTCCCACTGTGCATCCCAGTCCAGCACGCGGCGTGCGTCTGCCATCTTGTCGTCGATCTCTCTTGCGCCCCGCACGCCCTTGGCAATGTCTGCCGCATGCGCCGCAATTTTCGATGCAATGATGCCCTGCTTGACATCCTCCACATTCGGAAGCGCCAGATGCTCCGCCGGTGTCACATAGCACAAAAATGCAGCTCCGTTCTGCGCGGCGATCGCTCCTCCGATCGCGGAAGTGATATGGTCGTACCCCGGCGCAATGTCCGTTACCAGCGGTCCCAGTACATAAAACGGTGCTCCCATGCAGATCGTCTGCTGAATCTTCATATTCGCTGCAATCTGATCCATCGGCATGTGGCCCGGTCCCTCTACCATGACCTGCACATCTCTTGCCCAGGCACGCTTTGTAAGTTCTCCCAGCCGCACCAGTTCCTCAATCTGACACACATCGGATGCATCCGCCAGACAGCCGGGTCTGCAGGCATCGCCAAGGGAGATCGTCACATCATGCTCCCGGCAGATCTCAAGGATCTCATCGTAGTACTCGTAAAACGGATTCTCCTCTCCGGTCATACACATCCACGCAAACACCAGTGAACCGCCTCTGGATACAATATTCATTTTTCTCTTATGTTTCCTGATCTGCTCGATCGTCTTGCGCGTGATTCCGCAGTGCAGCGTTACAAAATCCACGCCATCCTCGGCATGCAGGCGTACCACATCAATAAAATCCTTTGCGGTCAGTGTCGCAAGATCCCTCTGATAGTGAATTACAGAATCATATACCGGCACGGTTCCGATCATAGCCGGACATTCCGCCGTCAGTTTTCTCCGGAACGGAATGGTGTTCCCGTGCGAGGAGAGATCCATGATCGCATGCGCTCCCATGTCAACTGCCGCCATCACTTTTTCCATCTCCACGTCATAATCCTTACAGTCTCTGGAGATTCCGAGATTTACATTGATCTTCGTCCGCAGCATCGAGCCGACACCCTCCGGGTCAATGCATTTGTGATGCCTGTTCGCGCAGATGACCACCTTTCCCTCCGCAACGAGCGGCATCAGCTCCTCTGTGGTCATACGTTCCTTCGCCGCAACCTTCTTTAACTCCTCTGTCACAATTCCCTTGCGTGCTGCCTCCATCTGTGTTGCATACTGTTCCATATTTTTCTGCTCCATTTCTGCAGAGGGTGTAGAACAAAGTGTGCGCTCGCCGCACACTTGCGCGCCCGAGCGGTATGCAAAGCATTATTTACCTCACCGCGAGGTGCGCATCCCCGCGGAGCGTTTTTTGTGTAATAGGAACGAAGTTTCCTATTACACAAAAAAATCCGGCGTCGCAGTGACGCCGGATTCCACAAACTATCTGATCCATCATTCGCTCCCTACGACAGTATTAACTGACAGGTTCCAAGAGTCAGGTTTTAACCTTCTCAACCGTTTGCGCATGCGCACAGTCCCTCTGCGATATATTCTTTTTCCTCTAACACCTTATCTCAATTCTATGCTTCTGTCAATCTCCCTTTCCTCAGAACTGCTCTTTTCCATAACAAAAAAAGAACAGCCATCACTGGCTGCCCTTTTAGGAGAAGGTATTTTTACTATGGGGTATAGCAAAAACTATATATAATGTATTGGGGGGTTTTTACGGTTATTATAGTACCATGACTGCGCAAAGAAGTGTGCACAAACTTCACAAAACTTCTGTTCCATTTCTATACATTTTATACAGTACCTTAGGACTAGTTCTTTTGTTTCCGCAAAATTTTGCATAACCGGTTGTTCATTTCCCGCTCTTTTTTGCAAAATGTCCTTTTTGCCTTCCCTCTATCTCTGCCGTATCTTTCCCTTGATACGCGAGAGAGCATTGTCGATTGTCTTAGGACTTTTCCCGAGTTCCTCCGCTATCTGGCAGTAGTTTTTTCCTTCCAGATATGCGTCTAAAACCTGGCGCTCGAGCGCGCTTAACTGTTCCCGCAGCTGCTCCCAGAAAGCGGTAAAATTCTCCTGCTCGATCACGAGCTGTTCCGGATCGTCCATCTGGTCGGTGAGAAGCGTCTCCGCCAGGGATTTTCCCTCCTCCGTGGTCTGGGAATAAAAAGACACATACGTGTTCAGGGGGACATGTTTTTTCCGGTTGGACGCCTCCACCGCGCTGTAGAGCTGTCGGTTGATGCACAGCTCCGCAAAATGGAAAAAGGATGCCTCCCTGTCAGACCGGTAATCCCGGATCGCCTTAAACAATCCGATCATCCCCTCCTGAATCAGATCATCCGTATCTCCGCCAATCAAAAACATTGCATTTGCCTTGCGAAGCACCAACGGCTTGTACTTTTCAAGGATATAATCCATGATCCGCTCGTCGCCCCCGCGCAGTTTCTGGATGAGTTCTTCATCCGCCAGCTTCTGATATTCGTCCACGTCTTCCTCCGTCTTCCCTCTCTGCCCTGCTATGCCGCCCAAACGTTCCGCGCCCGGCTGTATTTTCCGCAGCATAAAAATCTGTCCGCCTATGCCTGCTTTGTCATCTTACATCATCCGCTGTCTGACGATCTCATAAGCAAGCACACCGGCTGCCACGGAAGCATTCAGAGAATCAATGTCACCCTTCATCGGAATGGAAGCCACATAATCACAGTTTTCGCGCACCAGCTTGCTGACACCCTCGCCCTCGCTTCCGATTACAAGACCGATCGGTCCTTTCAGATCCAGGTCATACATCTGCGTGCCGCCCATATCCGCGCAGACAAACCAGATCCCCTGCTCCTTTAACTCCTTGATCGTCGCCGTGAGATTCGTCACCTTGGCAACCGGCGTATAGTTCAGCGCGCCGGCAGACGTCTTTGCCACAGTCGCGGTCAGTCCCACCGCCCTGCGCTTTGGAATAATGACCCCGTGTGCTCCGCAGAGGTTCGCGGTACGGATGATCGCCCCGAGATTGTGCGGGTCCTCAATATTATCCAGCAGAAAAAGGAACGGCGGCTCTCCCTTTTCTCTTGCGATCTCCAGAATGTCGTCCACTTCCGCATATTCGTACGCTGCCGCCACCGCGATCACGCCCTGGTGCTTCTTCGTCTCCGAGAGCTGATCCAGACGCTCTTTTTCCACAAAATGGATAATGGTATCGTGCTTTTTTGCTTCTCTTACGATCGTGCGCACCGGTCCGTCCTGACATCCGTCCAGCACAAAAAGCTTGTCGATTGTCTTGCCGGAACGAAACGCCTCAAGCACCGCATTGCGTCCCTCTATTTTTAATTCCTCGTATCCCATGTATTCTCCTTTTCTTTCTGCTTCCGGCAGGCGCTTTCTGCTGCCTGCAGCATCCTCTGCCACCGGCAGACACTCTATGCTTTCGCCCTCTGATTCCTCTTCCCGCGGCAGACGTTCTATAACTTCAAATGCAGCCCGTCCACACCGGTCTTCACCAGTTCCACCAGACGCTCAAACTCATCCTGCAAGTACAGCCATCCCATCAGCGCCTCAAACCCGGTGGCCTTGCGGTAGTCGGACATCGTCGCATTCTTTGCCATCGTCGGCGACTTGGCATTTCTGCCGCGCCGGTAAATGTCCGCTTCCTCCTCTGTCAGAAGCGGCAGAAGCACCTCCATCATCTCGGCCTGCGTGTGCGCCTTGACAATCTGGCTGGTCCGTTTGTGCAGTTCTCCCGCTCTGGTATTCCCTTTTCCCACGACAACAGAACGGATGACGAGATCATAGATCCCGTCACCGATATAAGCCAGTGTCAGCGGTGAGTAGGTGCGGATATCGACTTCCGCAATCCCGAACTGTTCCTTAATATAAGAATCGATTCCTCTTCCCATACCAGCTTCCTCTCCGACTCACGCTTTATGCCAGATCACACCCTCGCGTGTGTCCTTTAACACAATTCCTTTTGCCAGAAGATCATCCCGGATCGCGTCCGCCTTTGCAAAATCCTTCTCTTTCTTGGCAGCTTTGCGCTCCTCGATCTTCTCTAAAATATATGCCTCAAGCTCTGCATCCACCTCTGTGTCTTCCGCCGGATTCTCCACCTTCGCCGTCGTCAGGTTCAAGGAGAGCACGCGGTCAAAATCCTCCGCCAGCGCACGCTTGGTTGCATCGTTTAAGGTATCATCCTTGAGCAGGTCATAGACGATTGTAATCGCCATGGAAGTGTTCAGGTCATTGGAAATGGCATCACAGAATTTTTCCTTGTACTCTGCAAATTTACCCTCATCCACTGTGCCGTCCGCCTTCAGATCCGCGATTCTCTTCACAAGCTTTTTGTAGGCAACGCTCATGTTGTCCAGCACCTCGTAGGAAAACTCAAGCGGCTTTCTGTAGTGGGACTGCAGGCAGAACATACGGTACACGATCGGATCGTATCCTTTTTCCTGCAGAAGCGACACCGTAAGGAAATCCCCCTTCGACTTGCTCATCTTGCCCGACTTGTCGTTCAGGTGGTTCACATGGAACCAGTAACCGCACCACTTGTGTCCCAGATAGCTCTCGGACTGTGCGATCTCGTTGGTGTGATGCGGAAAAATATTGTCCACGCCGCCGCAGTGGATATCCATATATTCACCCAGATGCTTGATGCTGATGCAGGAACACTCGATATGCCATCCCGGGTATCCCACGCCCCACGGACTATCCCATTTGAGCGCCTGATCCTCGAATTTGGACTTTGTAAACCACAGAACGAAATCATTTTTGTTCCGCTTATTGACGTCCTCCTCCACATCGTCGCGCACACCGACTAACAGTTCTTTCTCGCTCTGGGAAGAAAAAACATAATAGTCGTCCAGCCTGGAAGTGTCAAAATAGACATTTCCGCCTGCCACATAAGCGTAGCCCTTCTCCAGCAGCACCTCGATCATGTGAATAAACTCCGGGATGCAGTTGGTTGCCGGCTCCACAACGTCCGGACGCTTGATATTTAACTTTTTGCAGTCATCGAAAAACGCGTCCGTGTAAAACTTCGCAATCTCCATCACCGTCTTGTGCTCGCGCTTCGCACCTTTTAACATCTTATCCTCACCGGTATCCGCATCGGAGGAAAGGTGTCCCACGTCCGTGATATTCATGACACGTTTTACATCGTAGCCCACATAACGCAGTGCTTTTTCCAGCACGTCCTCCATGATGTAGCTACGCAGATTGCCGATATGCGCGTAATGATATACCGTCGGTCCGCAGGTATACATGGCAATCTTTCCATCCTCATGCGGAATCACCGTATCGATATTTCTTGTCAGTGTATTGTAAAATTTGAACTTATTCTCCACTTTGGTATTCTCCGTTTCTTTTTATTCTTATTATTCCTGTGACGCTCCGGCTCCCGTGCTTAAAATACGCACTTCTTTTTCCAGATCCAGCACACGGTTCACCAGTTCGGCATTCTCATGCTGCAGCACGGTGATATCCTCCTTCACAGGGTCCGGAAGATGCACCTGATCCATGTCATCCTGCGGTGTCCTGATATTGTCACGCTTTACAACGCGTCCCGGCACTCCGACCACGGTGCAGTTCGGCGGCACTTCCTCGATGACGACGCTTCCGGCGCCGATCTTGGAATTATCCCCGACCGTAAAAGAACCGATAATCTTCGCCCCGGCACTGATCATGACATTGTTCCCGATCGTCGGATGACGCTTTCCGGTCTCCTTGCCGGTACCGCCAAGTGTCACGCCCTGATACAGCGTCACGTTATCTCCGATGATCGACGTCTCGCCGATGATGACGCCGCTTCCGTGATCGATAAAAAATCCCTTGCCGATCGTCGCTCCCGGATGGATCTCAATGCCTGTTTTCCTGGCTGCGCGCTGCGAAATAAACCGTGCCCAGAAATAATGCCCTTTGAGATAAAGCTTATGCGCCCTTCTGTAGCTTAGCATAACATGAAATGTCGGATAAAGCAAAACTTCCATCGGACTTTTAATCGCCGGATCGCGTTCCTTGATTACCTGAAACTCTTCCTTCATATACCTTAGGATACCCATCTCTTCCCATTCCTTTCCACATACAAACCAGAACAAAGTTTCCTATTACAAAAAAAGGATCATCCGTCTCCTAGAGACGAAATGATCCGCGGTTCCACTCTACTAAAATCATATGATTTCACTTGACGCATGTAACGTATGCCAGACGTACCCGGCTACGGCATCCCTGCATCCTGCGGTGCAGATGACTCTCGCCGGATCAGCTCACGGAGGCACTTGGGGACTCTCTCTTCCAAGACTGCTTTCAGCCGGTGACAGTCTCTCTCTGACGAATGTCCGAATCCTTACTCTTTCCGATCTTCGCTTTTCCAATTCATCTTTTTATCGGCAGAAGATACCTCTCCTGCCTACTATAGTTTATGCACTTCCTGTGTTTTTGTCAATCTTTTTTCACTGCATGTTTCGTCTGCAGCCGCCTGAATTCTTCTTAGCTCATTGTACGCTTCGTCCGCAGCCGCCGCAGCCCGCGCAGCCCGCCGCAGAGTCCGCCACAGTAAAACTTCCCTCATAAAAACTGGAAAGCGCACAGATCGCCTGAGATGAGATTCCCTCTTCCGTTCCGGTGAAGCCAAGTCCCTCCTCCGTGGTCGCCTTGACATTGACCTGATCCGTGCTGATGCCGAGCGCTCCCGCGATGTTTTCCTCCATCTGCGGGATATGTGGGCGCATCTTCGGCTTCTGCGCAATGATCGTGGCGTCAATGTTCTCCACCACGTAACCCCTCTCCCGGATCAGCTCCGCCACATGGGAGAGCAGCTTCATACTGGAAATTCCTTTATACTGCGGATCAGTGTCCGGAAAATGCTTTCCGATGTCACCTAATCCCGCCGCGCCCAAAAGCGCATCCATAATCGCATGAAGCAGCACATCCGCATCCGAATGTCCGAGCAGACCAAGCGTATGCGGGATCCTGACACCGCCGATGATCAGATCTCTGCCCTCAACCAGTTTATGCACGTCGTAACCCATTCCTACTCTCATGATACCCTCACTTTCAAGCCTTTTCCTATGAAAGAACAAAAATCCCCGGACACACAACTGCTTGTATTCCCGAGGACTCTCTAGTAGCGGAAGGGAGATTTGAACTCTCGACACCACGGGTATGAACCGTGTGCTCT
>OLOX01001812.1_pt1 | contig 19010 bp, 13 predicted proteins | sample 1672091 | NCBI WGS metagenome assembly OLOX01 (sample SAMEA3136644, study PRJEB25190) | human gut metagenome | reverse complement strand
TGTAGGGTTCGGCGACTTCTTTGATCTCCAGCGCCGTCTGCACGCGCACGTCGACGCCCTTCTGCTCGAGCACATCGGCGACCGCCATGCAGTTCATCGCCGTGGCCAGCATGCCCATGTGGTCGGCACGGGTGCGCTCGATGTAGCCCTCGCCGTTTTTCACGCCGCGCCAGAAGTTGCCGCCGCCGATGACGACGCCCATCTGCACACCCATGTCCGTGCACTTTTTGATGACGTCGCACACCTTGGAAACGACGTCGAAGTCGAAGCCGAAGTGCTTGTCGCCCGCCAGCGCCTCGCCGCTGATCTTGAGCAGCACGCGCTTATACTTGAGTTGAGCCATGCTCATAATCTCCCCTTTCAGGAACAAGTTCAAATTTTCACAGCTACTATTTTAGCGTATTTTTGCTCTTTTGCATAGGGGGAAAGCGTAAACTTTTTTCACAAATTCGCTCTTTCCTTTTTCGTCAAGTTGAACCGCCGTGAATAGCGGAAAAAAGCAGCCGTTTCATACGGCTGCTTTTTTAGATTTTTCGTTTACTTGATGCCCTTGATGCGGATAAGGTCCTTCAAAAGCTCGACCGTGCCATCGATGCCGAGCAGGCTCGAATCGATGCAGAGGTCATAGCTCTTGGCATCGCCCCAGTCCTTGGCGGAATAGTAGTTATAGTAGGAAGCGCGGGACTTATCCGTCTTCTTGATGCGGTCTTTCGCCTCGTTCTCGCTGATGCCGTTGCGGGCGGCAACGCGCTTGATGCGGTTTTCGAGCGGAGCCGTGATGAAGAGATTGATGACGTCGTCGCGATCCTTGAGCGCGTAGTCCGCGCAGCGGCCGATCAGGACGCAGGGGCCCTTGTCGGCGAGCTTTTTGATCGTGTCGTAGGTCGCCAGGTACACCTGCTGTTCGATGGAGCCCTTGGGCGTCACATGGTTCATCGAGAAGGAATAGGGGTCCATCGCGATGGAATAGAGAAAGCTCTTCGGGCGTTCGTCAAAGGAACGGAACAGCTCTTCGCAAAGTCCGCTCTCCTCTGCCGCCTCCTTGAGCAGCATGTCGTCGTAATAGGCGATGCCGAGCTGCTTGGCAAGCATCGTGCCGATCTCGCGTCCGCCGCTGCCGTATTGTCTGCCAACCGTAATGACCATAAAGATTCCTCCTTTTTCGCGCCTTGAAACAAAATCGGTGCTATTTGGATTATAGCACCGATTTCGTAAGAAGACAATATTTTTTCCTGTTTCGATTTTGTAAAGGCGCGGCCTTATTCCGGAAGCGGCAGGCCGAGGCGGCGATACATCGTCTTTTTCACCGCGCGCAGAATATTTTCATAGCCCGTGCAGCGGCACAGATGGCCGGAGAGGAGCTTTCTGAGCTCGTCATCGGTGTAGAGGCGGTTCGTCTCCAAGATCTCGACCGCAGTCATGATGAAGCCCGGCGTGCAGAAGCCGCACTGGACAGCGGTCTCTTCAATGAACGCCTGCTGGATGTCGCTCAGCTCGCCGTCGGGCCCCATCAGGCTTTCGAGCGTGCGGATGTGCTTGCCGTCCGCCCAGACGGCGAGGTAGATGCACGAGTTGAATGCCTCGCCGTCGATGATGACGTTGCAGGCGCCGCACTCGCCGACCTCGCAGCCCTTCTTCACGGACGTCATATGGTAATCGTTTCGCAGCATATCGGTCAGCGACGCACGCACGTCGACCATTTTCTCAACGTCCTTGCCGTTTAAGTTGAATCGCACCAGCTTGTACTGACTCATTTGATGACACCTCCCGCCCGTTTGATAGACTCGATCAGGCAGCGCTTGGCCATTTCGACCGCGATGTGTTCGCGGAACGCCTTGGAGGCGCGCCAGCTGTCACGCGCGTGGATATCGTTGAGCACGGCGAGTGAGAACTCTTCCGCCGTCGTAAGTGTCAAGGGTTTATCCTTGGCAGCTGCCTCCGCGCTCGGGCAGCGCATCGGCACAGGACCGGCAACGCCGTAGGCGATGCGGGCGCGCTCAATAGTCTGCTTGTCGGGCGACAGGCGCACGTTCACGCTGCACCCGAGCGTCGCGATGTCCATCGCGTTTCTCATGGCGTACTTGATGTAGTAGCCATAGCAGTTTTCGTAGCTCGCCTTTGGGATGAGGATGGCGGTCTGGATCTCGCCATCCTCCACGCGGATGTCGACCTGACCGGCCTTGATGTAAAAGTCTTTGATGGGCAGGCGGCGGATGCCGTCCTTCCCCGTCAGCTCCACGATGGCCTCCCACGCATGCAGTGTGGAGGCGGAGTCCGCGCTCGTCACGCCGTTGCAGGTGTTGCCGCCGATGGTGCCGATGTTTCGGATCTGCGGGCCGCCGACCATGTCGACCGCCTCGCCGAGGACATTGATGTACTTCTGGATGATGGGGTCGCGCGTGATGTGGGAAAAGCTCGAGAGCGAGCCGATGCGGATGTTCTCCTCCTCGTCGATGCTCACGCCGCGCAGCTCGTCGAGGCCGTAGATCGAGATGAGCTCCTTCCCGGCGCGCTTGCCCTCGCGCATCTGCACGAGCACGTCGCTGCCGCCGGCGATGATCTGCGCCTCGGGATGCTCCAAGCGGAGGGCGACGGCGTTTTCGACGCTTTCCGCCTCATAGAGTGCTTTCATGTCATACATGGCTCACTTCTCCTCCTTCCAGCTGTCGTGGATGAGCCCCGCCTTGCTGAACTCGGCGTACAGAACGTGCGGGGTGATGGGAACGGTGTCGATGGCGACGCCGGTGGCGTTGTAGATGGCGTTGCGGATGGCGGGCGCGCCCGAGCACGCGGGCGGTTCGCCGAGCGCCTTCGTGCCGAACGGCGACGTCGGCTCGGGATTTTCGATAAACTGCGCCTCGAGATGCGGGTGGTCCATGAACGTCGAGAGCTTGTAGTCGAGAAGATTATTGTTGAGGGGGCGGCCCGTCTTCTCGTCGAATAAAAGCTGCTCGCTCATGCCAAATCCGATGGCCATGGACATGCCGCCGTGGACCTGCGCCTCGGCAAGCGCGGGGTTGATGAGCTTGCCGCAGTCGTGGACGTTGATGATCTTCTTGAGCGTCACCTTGCACATCGGGATATCCACCTCGACGTCGGCAAAGGTGCAGCCAAACGAATAGGCGTTGTTGCGGATGGTGTAGGTCGACTCGGCGGTGATGTGCTCGGAGTCCGCGGCGTTGTACTGCGCGGTCATCGCAAGGTCTTTCAGCGACATGAGCACCATGCCGTCGCCCTTGCGGATGATGTTGCCGTCGACGATGTCCATATTGTCGACCGCCTGACGGGTGAGCTTTGTCGCGTACTGAAGAATTTTCTGCCGCAGGAGCGTCGCCGTCTGGCGGATGGAGAAGCCCGCGACGTAGGTCTGGCGGCTCGCGTAAGCGCCGAGGCCTGTGGGCGTGATGTCCGTATCCTGACACGAGACGACGCGCACGTCGTGATAGCTCTTGAGGCCGACGGCCTCGGCCGTCATCTGCGCATAGGCCGTGTCCGCGCCCTGCCCGATCTCCGTCTCACCGCACTGCATCGTCACCGTGCCGTCGAGATTCAGGAGCATGCGGTTCGAGGACGTTTCAAGCGAGATGGGATACACCGCCGTGTTGTACCAGAAAGCCGCCACGCCGATGCCGCGGCGGACGGGGCCGATGTCCTTGGCATACTCCTCGCGCTTTTTGTCGTATTCGATGTACTCCTTCCCCTTTTCCAGACATTCGCGGAAGGAATCGTAGTAGTTCGTGTTACCTGAGAAGCCGTCGTGGAAGCCCTTGGGCATGATGTACTTCATGCGGTATTCGAGCGGCTCCATGCCAACGGCCTTCGCGCACTCGTCGATGTTCGCGTCGTCCGCGAACGACGCCTGCGGCATGCCGTAGCCGCGCATCGCGCCCGCAGCGGGGCGGTTTGTGTATACGGTGTAAGCGTCGCCCTCGAAATTGTCGCAGGGATAGATCTGCGGGAACGAGCCCATGGCCTTGGCGACGATTGAATGGCCGTGTGAGGCGTAAGCGCCCTGATTGGAGAAGCACTCGACCTTGCGCGCGGCAATCGAGCCGTCCTTATGGAGCCACGTGATGATATGGAAGCGGATCGAGTGGCGCACACGGTTACTGACGAATGTCTCTTCACGCGAGCAGTCGATGCGCACGCATTTTCCGTGCACCTGCGTAGAGCACCACGCGCACAGCGGCTCATAGAGCGCATCCTGCTTGTTGCCAAAGCCTCCGCCGATGTAGGGCTTGATGACGCGGATATCCGCCCACGGACGCCCGAGCGCCTGACCGACGATGCGGCGGATGATGTGCGGGATCTGCGTGGAGGACACGACGACGATGCGGCCATTTTCCTCGTAAGCGTAGCAGCCGTGGTTTTCAATGTGGCTGTGCTGCACGGTGGGGGTGTTGTACCAGCCCTCGACCTTGATGAGGCCGGGCTCTTTGATCGCCTGCTGATAATTGCCCTTGCGGATATCGGTGTGCTTCAGGATATTCCCTGGGAAATTTTCGTGGATGCAGGGCGCGTCGGGCTCCATGGCCTTCTGCACGTCGAGCACAAACGGGAGTTCCTCATATTCGACCTTCAGCGCGCGCACGCCCTGCATGGCCGAGACCTCATCCTCCGCAATGACGACCGCGACGTCGTCGCCGTAGTAGCGCACATGGCGGTTCAAAAGATTGCGGTCGGCCACGTCCTGATGCCCCGGGTCCATCGACCAGGGATGGCCCGCCGTCGGGAAGCAGTGCTCCGGCACGTCGAAGCAGGTCAGCACCTTCACAACGCCGGGGATGGCCTCCGCTGCGGACTTGTCGACTGATTTGACAAATCCGTGCGCGATGGTGGAATGCTTGATGCGCGCATAGAGCGCACCGGCCGGCATCCGATCCTCATAGTATTTCGTGCGTCCGGTGACCTTGTCGAACGCATCGACGCGGATCTCGCTTTTTCCTACCTTGCTCATCTGTCTACCTCCTGTTCCGAGCAGCCGCTTTGTCGGTTTTGCTCGAAATCTGCAACTCCTTTGCTATTATTTTAGCACATTTCGCACAGCGTGTACAGTGCTGCATGCGTGATATAATACAAATGATCGCGGATGTACCATTTTGTCCGCTTTTTTCTGCCGATTGGTGAAAAAGAAACGAATGACTGGTGATTTTAGATGGATAACACGTTGAAAATAGGATGCGTGGTCATGGCGGCGGGCAATGCCGCGCGCTTTGGCGAGAACAAGCTCGCCGCGATGGTAAACGGAAAGCCGCTTATCGAGCATGCGCTTGAGGCGATCCCGCGGGAGAGCTTTTCCCGCGTGCTGGTCGTAACGCAGCACAAAAACGTGGAAGCGGCCGCCAAAAAATTCGGCTTTGAAACGCTGCGGAACGAACATCCCGAGCGCGGCCAGAGCGAGACGATCCGCCTCGGCACGGCGGCGCTGTCAGACTGTGACGCGCTCTGCTTCATGGTGGCCGACCAGCCGATGCTCAAGCGCAAGACCGTCGCGCAGGAGCTTGAGTTCTTCCGCGCGCACAGCAAAAACATCGTCGGATTGGGACACAACGGCGTGCGGGGCAACCCCTGCCTCTTCCCTGCCCGCTTCTTTCCTGAGCTTTTATCGCTTGAGGGCGATGTCGGCGGCAGCGCGGTCATCAAGAGGCATTTAGATGATCTGCTGCTCTTTGAAGCGCCGGAGACAGAGCTGCGCGACGTTGACACGAAGGAAGCGCTCGAAGCGCTTAAGAAACGCTGATCTCGCCGCGGAGGTTTTCTTCCATTGCCTGCTTGATCTTCTCCTTGTCGTAGCCGCAGGAGAAGAGATAGTACAGCTTGGCGACGGCGGCCTCGGTCGTCATGTCAAGTCCGCTGACCGCGCCCGCCTTTTTGAGCGCGCTGGACGTTTCGTAGGTGCCGAGCGACACCGCGCCCTGCGGACACTGCGAGCAGACCGTGAGCACCGTGCCGTTCTGAAACGCCTTGCGGATGATGGGCAGCAGCGCGTTCCCGTCGCCGGGGATGTTGCCCGCGCCGAACGTCTCGATGACGATACCGCGGAGCTTTTCGGTCATAATGGCCTCGAACAGCGAAAACTGAATGCCCGGAAATACCTTGATGACGCCGATGGGAATATTATCAAGCGTCTGGAGCTTGAGCCCGCCTTCCTGCCGCGGCAGGAGGGCGGCTTCGTTATATTTGATGGAAATGCCCGCCTCGGCAAGGCTCGGGTAGTTGGGCGAAACGAAAGCGATGAGTCCGTCGGCGGAGTATTTTGTCGCGCGGTTGCCGCGCAGCAGCTTTCCGCCGAAGTACAGGCACACCTCGCGCACGATGCCTTCCCCCGCAATCAGCAGCGCGGTGATGAGGTTGTCGCGCCCGTCGCTGCGAATTTCGCACAGCGGGATCTGCGAACCCGTGAGCACCACAGGCTTGTCGAGCCCATCGAGCATGAACGACAGTGCCGAGGCCGTGTAGGCCATCGTGTCCGTGCCGTGCAGGACGACGAAGCCGTCGTAATCGTCATATTTCTGCGCGATCAGCTCTGCGATGCAGTTCCATTCGCGCACGGTCATGTTGGATGAATCCAGCAGCGGCGAGAGTTCGTAGAATTCCCACTCCGGCATCTCCGGCGCGCGGAGGTCGGGGATGGCGTTGAGCGCGGCGCGGAAGTAGCCCGCGCGCGGCGCGTAGCCGTTTTCCGTGCGCGTCATACCGATGGTGCCACCGGTATAGATGATGAGAACTCGTTTCATAGCTCTCTCCTGATTGTATTACTTTTTGTACGGCGTATGGTCGAGCGGCAGGCTGCGGCGGCGCTCGCCGTCGTAGCGGTAATACGCCTGCGCGATGGCCGGCGCCGTGGGGATGGACGTGATCTCACCGATGCCGATGGCGCCGTTGGCGAGGTTTAATCCCGGCTTGTCGATGACGATCGCCTTGATCTCGGGGATCTGATGCGAGCGGAACAGGCCGAGCGTGCCGTATTTTGCCGTGGGCTTGCCGTGGTCGAGCGGGTACTGCTCTGTCAAGGCGTAGCCCATGCTCATCACGACGCCGCCCTCGATCTGCCCTTCGCAGGACAGCGGGTTGATGGCCTTGCCGACATCGTGCGCGGCGACCATCTTTTTAATTTTGCCCGTCTCCTTGTCGAGAATGCACATCTGCGTCGCGTAGCCATAGGCGACATGGCTGACGGGGTTCGGCACATTTGCGCCGAGCGGGTTCGTCTTGGCGTAGTATTCGCCGTAAAACTCCTGCCCCTTCAAATCGCTCAGCGAGCGGTACTCCATCGCGTCGCGCAGCAGCAGGCAGGCGCGGCGGCAGGCCTCGCCGGTGACCAGCGTCTGGCGCGAGCCGGAGGTATCGCCGCTGTCAGGCGTTATGAACGTGCTGTTGCCGTCGTAGACGACCTGATCGCGCGTGAGCTTTGCGTTTGTCACGACGAGCTGCACCAGCACCGTGCCGAGGCCCTGACCGATGCAGGACGCGCCCGCGCGGATGTGGACCTTGCCATCATCGCCGATGACGAGCTTGCAGCGCCCATAGTCGGGAAGACCGACGCCGACGCCCGCGTTTTTCATCGCGCAGGCAAGGCCGACCGGCTCGCCGTTTTTGACCGCTTCGTCATAATAGGGCTTGATGGCCTCGAGCGTTTCGACAAGGCCCGTTTCGGGGCCGACGATCTGGCCGTTCGGCAGCACCTCGCCCGGGCGGATGGCGTTGCGGTAGCGAATTTCCCACGGGGAGATGCCGACAAGGTCGGCCATCTCGTTGAGTAGCGTTTCAGTCGCAAAGCAGGTCTGCGTCACGCCGAAGCCGCGGAACGCGCCCGCGGGTGGGTTATTGGTATAGTAAGCGTGGCCCTCGATCTCAAAATTCTCGTAGTGATACGGGCCCGCGGCGTGCGTGCATGCGCGCTCGAGCACGGGGCCGCCGAGTGAGGCGAAGCCGCCCGTGTCGGACACGACGCTCGCCTTTACGCCCTGAATAATGCCGTTTTCGTCGCAGCCCATCGTGAAGTCCATCCACATCGGATGGCGCTTGGGATGGACGAGCAGCGATTCCTGCCGTGTGAGCTTCACCTTGACCGGCACGCGCGCGATGTATGCGATGAGCGCGGCGTGGTGCTGCACGGACATGTCCTCTTTCCCGCCGAAGCCGCCGCCGACAAGCATATTTTCGACCTGGCAGTGGGCAAAGTCGACGCCGAGCATCGCCGAGCACTCGTGCTGGGTGGTGTGCGCGCTCTGGTCGGTCGTCAGCAGCTTCACGCCGCCGTTTTCAAGCGGGAGCGCCACGCAGCACTCGGGTTCCAAAAAGGCGTGCTCCGTCCACGGAGTCTGAAACTTTTCATGTAAGACGTATTTGGAATGTTTGATGGCCTCGTCTGCGTTGCCGCGCACAACATGGCGGTGCGCCTGCAAATTGCCGCGGTTGCCCATGATGACCTCGGGCGCACCGGGGGCTGACGCCTCCTCGGGCCCGTAGACCGCGGGAAGCTCTTCGTAAACGACACGCACGAGCTTTTTCGCCTTTTCAAGCGTTTCCTGATCGCGCGCGCAGACGAGCGCGACTGCGTCGCCAAGGTACTGCGTGATCTCCCCCTCGCCGATGAGCGTCGGCTGGTCCTTCTGGATGTGGCCGACGTTTTGCTGACCCGGAATATCCTTTGCCGTCAGCACGCAGACGACGCCGGGGAGCTCTTCCGCTTCTTTCGTGCGGATATAGAGCACGCGGGCGCGCGGGTACTGGCTGCGCACCGCACCGCCGTAACACATGCCCTCAATATAGACGTCGTCGGGGTACTTGCCGTAGCCCTGCACCTTTTCGGCGACATCGATGCGGTGCACGCGCGAGCCAACCTGAAAGTCTTCCTTCTTTTCGGGAATTTTCCCCTCGCGTAAAATCTTCGCCGCAAGCAGGATGCCGTCGATGATCTTAACATAGCCCGTGCAGCGGCAGATATTGTTGCGGATGGCAAAGGCCGCCTCTTCGCGTGTCGGGTCGGGGTTCTGGTCGATGAGCCCCTTGGCCGAGATGACCATACCCGGGATGCAGAAGCCGCACTGCACGGCTCCGGCCTCGCCGAAAGCGTAGGTAAAGGCCTCTTTTTCAAAGTCGGAAAGGCCCTCGACCGTGACGATATGTTTCCCCTCCAGCTTGTCTGTCTGAGGGATGCAGGCTTTCGTCGGCTTGCCGTCGATGAGGACATGGCACGTGCCGCACGCGCCCTCACTGCACCCGTCCTTGACGCTGGTCAGATGCAGCTCGTCGCGAAGATAGCGGATGAGTTTTTGATTTTTCTCCACCGTGACCGGTGTACCGTTGACAACAAACGAAGCCATTTCAGATCTCCTGTTCACGAGAAAATCACAAATATCACAATTATTTTGGTTGCCTAACTAATTTTATTGTAGCACAAGCACAACAAAGACGCAACACAAATTCTAAATTCCGATATTCTATTTTCGGAATCACGCTTTTTGTCTCAAATCCTTGACAAATTTCTCCTGATGGGCTAAGATGTCGCCGTACCTGCAAGGGGCGCTGGCGCAAGCCGGCTGTGATGCGGCGTATCGCCGTCGCTGTCCCTCAGACCTGATCCGGGTAATGCCGGCGTAGGAATGCAAAGAGTATCTTGCCTGAACTTTGCACCGTGACGTCGACGCCGCGGTGCTTTTTTGCGCCGCGGCGCGGGCAGGGATCATATTTTTAGGAGGAATCCCTTATGAGCAACACGTCCACCCATTCCAGCACCCGCCGCCTGACCGAGGGCGGCATCTGCATCGCGCTCGCCCTTGTGCTGAGCTATCTCAAAATTCCCATCGGTCTGTCGTTTGGCGGCTTCGGCGGCTCGATCACCCTTGTGATGGTCCCGCTCATCCTCTTCGCCGTGCGCTATGGCGCGCCCTGGGGCATCCTCGCGGGCGTCGCGTTCGGCACGCTCAAGTATTTCTTTGCCGAGGGTACCGCCATCAACTGGGTCTCCATCATCTTCGACTATTCCTTTGCCTACGGCGCGGTCGGCCTTGCGGGCCTTTTCCGCGTGAAGAGCAACGACTATTCCAAGCTCCCGCTCGCCGCGTTTGTCGGCTGCCTCGGCCGCTTTGTCATCCACTTTATCTCCGGCGTGACGGTCTACGCGCAGTATATGCCCGAGGAATTCATGGGCATGACCATGACGTCTCCCGTGTTCTACTCCGTGCTGTACAACGGCACGTATATGCTGCCGAACACGATCCTCGCGATCATCATCTGCGCGTTGCTGATGAAGCCCGCAGCGAAGCTGCCGAGCGCAGAGTAAAAAAATAATATGGCAGCGCGACAGCGCTGCATTTGTTCCCTGCGCCGCGCAGGGGTGCGATAATAAGGGAGGGGTATCTCTTTTTGAAAAAGAGATACCCCTCCCTTACACCCTCCCAGAGAAAATTTTCATTGCAAGCGAGCAGCTCGAAGAGGTGCGATGCTTGCCGATTGCACTTCCCTGCGCGCGGCGAAGCCGCGTTAGCATTGCTATACGATTTGGCCTACTTCTATCATCCGCTGCCGCTCTGCTCATCTTGTTTTGGTGCAGCCTAATCATCTGACAATGCATATCGTCTTGGTAGTGCGTACTGCGGCGAGCGCCAGCAAAGCCGCCCCAGCAGGCAACAGCAAATCTGTACAAGTCCAAAGTAGGCGGAAATTGCGTAAGGCTACCGAATCGCAGGCAAAGCGACAGCGAAGATAGAAGCAAACCAAGTCGTTTAGATACAACACCCGGCAGGCACCTGATTCCGCAGGCCGCGTAGCTCTTCAAGTTGCCAATCTGCCAATGCAAAGCCTTTCTCTTGGGGTTCCAAAGGGGCCATTCTCTTTTGCGAAAGAGAATGACCCCTTTGTCCCGTTCCCCTGCGGAGTGCAGGGGAAACACGCTCCCTGCGCAGCGGGAATGTTGTATTTACTTCTTGCGCTCCACCAACTTCTGGTATTGTTCCGAGATCTTTTTTCGAATATTTTCGATCTCGCGGCTTCCTTCCTCCTGCGTGTCGAGGACGAAGTTCTTCGTGCCGAGTTTGAAAAACAGCATGAACGCCTCGGTGACCATGCGGCGGGTCTCGCGGTCGAGGTTTTTATAGGTCTTGAGCATCGCTGCGGCGCTTTTGAGCTTTTCCTCGGTGAGCTCGCTGAGCGTTTTTGCGCCCGAGGCGGTGAAGACGCTGTACAGCGCGTCGGCCAGCGCTTCGCGCTGCTGGGTGTTGAGCGAATCAGCCCAGGACGAGAGCGTTTCATCGACGAGCTTTCCCTCGCGGGAGAAGTCGTCGAGGTGGACAAACTGCGTACCCAGCACCTGCCAGGAAAACCCGTCATGCTGGTAAAGGCCGTCATAGGTCGAATGCACGACCTGATAGCGCTTTTCATGCTCCATCAGCATGCCGACGACAGACGTCTGCGGCAGGATGGTATGGATGCGGCTTGCGATGCGCTTGTGGCCCGGCGTCTCGCTGATGTCCCAGGCGAAGCCGGGGCCGTCGTTATTATGGACGGCGACGATACGCTCTTGGATCTCGCCGCTGCTCTTGGCCGCGCTGTAAACGGCGAGGTTGCCGCCCTTGGAGTGTCCGCCGATGCGGATGGTCTTGTCGCCATACTGCCGCGCGACGCGCGCGACGTATTCGACCGCCTGCTTCTGCGAGGGGATCTCCTCCAAAAAGCCCATGTTGAGGTCTTCCTTCCACCCGACGATCGTATCGTCCGTGCCGCGGAACGAGATATAGATGCTGCCGTTGCCAAGGTCGATCGTCAGCGCCGCAAACTGCTGCTCGATGGAATCGTCAAGCAGCGCTGTGTAGCCGTTAAGCGTCATATTGCGAAAGCGCGGGCTCGTCATCAGCTTGCGCAGCATTTTCGAGATCGTGTCCGGCACGAGGACACCCATGGGGACGTCCTTCCCGCCATGGCGGGCGAAAAACGCCTCCGCCGCCTCATTCAGCGGCAGGCCGCGCCCGAGCTCGGGAGGCGGCACGATGCCGTCAAAGTCGACAAAGCTCAGCTCTGCCAGAATCAGCGCGTCCACCTCGTTGAACGGCGAAATTTCGAGCGTCAGATCCCCGCGCCAGTCCAGATAATCCATCAGATTTGCCATATCGTTAACCTCCGTCAATGGGTCTCGTTTTCTTTCATCGTATGGCGCGCATAGCCGCTGCGCCACAGCCGCACGGCGCGCGCTTGCAGCGCCTCGGGCTTGTTGGGGAGTTTTTCCGCCGCGACCTCGTCTAAAAGCCGCGCAAGCACCGCGCCGATCTCGCGCCCGCGATAGCCGAGGGCGGCGAGGTCTTCCCCGCTGATCTTGAGCTCGTGGATCGAGCAGCACGCGCCCTCTGAGATCAGCTCGTCGTAGATTTTCTGTGCTTCGTGCCACAGCGCCTGCGCACATTCCAATCCCGCGGGCGCTTTCGCGGCATTGTCCGCCTGTTTGGTATAGAGAAGATTCTGCACCGTCTCCGTGCCGAGGCGCGCCATCTCCTTATGGATGGCCGCCCGCTCGGGGCGGAACATGTCGTCGAAACAGGCGAGCTGCGCGCGTATTCTGTCACGCAGCGTCTTTTCAAAGTGCAGCCGCGCCATGATCTCCTCCGCCATTTGAGCGGAAATCGCCGTGTGACCGTAAAAATGTCCGACGCCCTGCTCGTCAAACGTCCGGCACAGGGGCTTACCGAGGTCATGGAAGAGCATCGTCCATCTCAGCTCCCGCTTTGGCGGCACGGCGGCGACAGCGCGCGCCGTGTGACCCCAGACGTCGAAGCAGTGGTGGTAATTGCACTGGTCAAAGCCGACGCAGGGTGAAATCTCCGGAATCGGCACGCCCAGAATGTCGGGAAAGGTCAAAAGCGTCTCCCCCACGTTCTCACCGAGCAGGAGCTTGTTCATCTCCGCGTACACGCGCTCATGCGCAACGTGGGCGAGTAGGCCGCGTGCCTCATGCGCGGCGCGGGCGGTCTCCTTCTCCGCCGAAAAACCGAGCACGGAGCAGAAGCGCACGAGCCGTAAAATGCGCAGCGCGTCTTCCTCAAACCGCCGCTTCGGCTCGCCGACGCAGCGCAGGACGCCTGCTTTCAGGTCTTCCTGCCCGCCGTAGGGGTCGACGAGCGTGCCGTCCGGCGACAAAGCGATGGCGTTGACCGTGAAGTCGCGGCGGGCAAGGTCCTCTTCAATGCTCGTGCCGAACGTGACGGAATCTGGGTGGCGGTTATCCCTGTACGCGCCGTCGCGGCGCATCGTCGTGAGCTCGATGGGCAGTCCCCCGCTCACGACCGTCACCGTGCCGTGCTGTAATCCCGTCGGGTGCGCCCACTCGCCGAAGAGGCGCAGCACCTCCTGCGGCAGGGCGTCGGATGTCATGTCGTAGTCGGACGGCGCTTTGCCTCGCAGCATTTCGCGCACGCAGCCGCCAACCAGGTACGGCGAATAACCCGCGCCTTGCAGCGTGGTGATGACCGTTTCGACTTCCTTCGGTAAAAAGAGCATGGAACCCTCACAAAAAATCAAATTTTTAGCATTGCACTCCGTTCGCCGCTATATTATAATAGAAAATCCATAAAAAGTAAATCTCCTGTGCTTCGCACAAGGAAAGGATTTGATACAATGACTAATCAGAAGGATATTTTCTCCTATCTCGTCCCCGGCAAGTGCGCGCATCTGGCCGGCATCGGCGGCGTTTCGATGAGCCCGCTGGCAGAGGTGCTGCACGGCATGGGCCTCAAGGTCCAGGGCAGCGACATGAACGACGGCCCGTCCGTCGAACATCTGCGCTCGCTCGGCATCCCCGTGGCCATCGGCCACGCGGCGGACAACCTTGGCGAGTGCGACTTTGTTATCCGCACCGCCGCCATCCACGACGATAATCCCGAGATCTCCGGCGCGGTGACGCGCGGCATCCCCGTTTTCGAGCGCGCGCAGGCTTGGGGCGCTATTATGAAGGGCTACAAAAACGCCCTCTGCATCTCCGGCACGCACGGCAAGACGACGACGACCAGCATGGCGACGCACATCTTCATGGCCGCGCAGAAGGATCCGACTGTCATGATCGGCGGCACGCTTCAGCTTCTCCATTCCGGCTATCGCGTCGGCAAGGGCGACACGATCATCGCCGAGAGCTGCGAATACTGCAACTCTTTTTTGAGCTTCTTCCCCACCGTCGCGGTCATTTTGAACGTGGAGGCCGACCATCTCGATTTCTTCAAGGACTTAGCGGATGTGGAGCACTCGTTCCGCCGCTTTGCAGAGCTCGTCCCCATCGGCGGACATGTGGTCGCCAACATGGATGATGAGGGTGCGCGCGATGCGCTCAGGGGCATTTCCCAGCCGATCTTCTGGTTCAGCTATGACGATCCCGCCGCGCAGTGCCGCGCGGAAAACGTCGTCTGGACGGACGGGCTTCCGAGCTTTGACATCTATATCCGCGGCAGTTACTACGCTCATGTTTCCCTGCGCGTGGGCGGCAAGCACAACGTGATGAACGCACTGGCCGCGGCGAGCGCCGCATATCTTCTCGGCGTCAGCGGCGAGGCCGTCGGTCTCGGCCTTGCAACGTTCACCGGCGCGGGCCGCCGCTTTGAGTACAAGGGAAGCTTCCACGGCGCGGACGTCTACGACGACTACGCCCACCACCCCGGCGAGCTGCACGCGCTGCTCGAAATGGCGAAGACGCTTCCCTACAAGCGCATCATCTGCGCATTCCAGCCGCACACCTACACGCGCACGAAGGCGCTGTTTAACGATTTTGTCAAAGAGCTGCGCGTGCCCGACGTCGTGGTGCTGGCGGAAATTTACGCCGCGCGCGAGCAGAACGATATCGGTATTTCGTCGATGGACCTGAGCCGCGAGATCCCCGGTTCTGTCTATTGCCCCACGCTCGACAAGGTGACCGCCGCGCTTGCGCGCATCGCCTGCCCGGGCGACCTTATTTTGACCGTCGGCGCGGGCGATATATTCAAGGCCGGCGAAAAACTGCTGAAAGAAGAGAAATAAAGCAACATGGAAATCTCCCCGATCTATCACAATTCCCGCCCCGAGGGTGAGCTGCCCGCGCAGGAAGCGGCCGCGTTCGACTTTTTAGATTCCCTCGGCATCGACTATGACCGCGTGACGCACGAGCTGGCCGACACGATGGAAAAGTGCGACGACGTGTCTGCCGTGCTCGGCGTGGACGTCTGCAAAAACCTCTTCCTCTGCAACCGGCAGAAGACGAGCTTCTATCTTTTATGTATGCCGCCGCACAAGGCGTTTCATACGAAGGACTTGAGCCATCAGATCGGCTCGGCCCGCCTGTCGTTCGCGCCGGAAGAGCAGCTTTGGGACTTGCTGCACTGCACGCCGGGTTCAGCGACGATCCTCGGCCTGATGAACGATGATGAAAACCGCGTGCAGCTGCTCATCGACAAGGAGACCTATGAGGCGGAGTACTTCTCCTGCCACCCGTGCCTCTGCACCTCGACCATCAAGCTCAAAACGAGCGACGTCAAAAATATGCTGCTGCCGAAAGTGCACCACGAGCCCATCGTCGTGGAGCTGTAAGAGGAAAAATCAAGCAAAAAAGGTTCCGAAGAGACTTCTTCGGAACCTTTTATATGAGCTCTTTTACTGTAAGGTATATCGGCTTGTCAACGTCAGCGTCAGAGCAGGTACAGACGCCGGCGGTGTAGTCGGGGAACGGTTCGAGCGCGAAAACGCGCTCATTCGGGAAGCTCGGCACTTCCCTGTCCCGCAATGCGACGGCGCTGATCCCCGCGCGCTTGCAGCGGCTCTCCCGCTGCACCCAGAGGCGCCAGAAATCGGCGTCATTTGCCGAATGAAAGCGCGTGCGCATCGCGCCGCTCACAGGGCGAAGACACTCGATATCCGCGCCGATTGGCTCGTTGTGAACAGCCAGCAGCGCAGCGCCGCGCGTGTGGCTCAGGCTGAAATGAACGTCCGGATGCGAAGCAAAGTACGGCTTGCCGTGCTCGCCGTAGGAAAGCTGCGGTAAGTCCTCCAAGCCGTAAAGTTCATGCAGTGCACGGCAGAGCAGCGCGTAGGCGCAGAAGGGTTCCGATGTTTTGATGCGGTCTTGCCGCTCAGGTGGCAGAAAACGCGCGAGCGTGGACCGTTCCGCTTCTGAGAGCGGTCGATCTAATTTTACCGCATACAACCGGATATTCACGATGTTCCGCCCCCTTTGCGCAGCGATTCCTGCGGAAATTATAGGAGAAATGGCACGGTCTGTCAAATTTTCTCCGCACAGAAAAATTTTTTCGAAATTTTTCCGTCAAAAAAGAGGAAAGTAACCATTTTCGGCGTATATATACCATTGACAACAAAAAGTTCCGTGCGCAGAAGTGAGAAAGGAGGACGCCATGGCCTTTGACCGTCAGTTTTTGGACGAGCTCATCGCCCGCAACGACATTGTCGACGTTGTTAGCAATTATGTCTCGCTCCAGCCGCGCGGCGGGAGCCTGTGGGGCTGCTGCCCCTTTCACAGTGAAAAGACGCCTTCGTTCCACGTGCTGCCGGACAAGCAGCTGTGCTACTGCTTCGGCTGCAAAAAAGGCGGCGGCGTCATCAACTTCATCATGGAGGAGGAGAACCTTTCCTTCCCCGATGCGGTGCGCTTTCTCGCACGGCGCGCGAACATGCCCGTGCCGGAAGAAGAGCACAGCGACGAGAGCCGGCTGCGTTCGCGCATCCTGTCGCTCAACCGCGACGCGGCGCGCTTTTACTACGATCAGCTCTACTCGCCCAAGGGTGCGCCGGTGCTCGAGTATATGAAAAACCGCAAGATCACGCGGCGCAATGCAACGAACTTCGGCCTCGGCGCATCGGCGGACGAGTGGGACGGCTTACTGACCGCGATGCGGAAAAAGGGCTATGGCGACGGCGAGCTGCTTGCCTCGGGTCTTGCCATCCGCGGCAAGAACGGCGGGCTGTACGACAAATTCCGCAAGCGCCTCATCTTCCCCATCATCGACGTGCGCGGCGACGTGCTGGGCTTTGGCGGGCGCATCATCAGCAAGGACGATCCGGGCGCGAAGTATATGAACACGCCCGAGACCATCGTTTACAGCAAGCGGCGCGTTTTATACGGGCTGAACCTGGCCAAAAAGAGCAAGCGCAGCAACATTATTTTGGTCGAGGGCAACATCGACGTCGTGATGCTGCATCAGGCGGGATTCGACAATGCTTGCGCCTCGATGGGCACAGCGCTGACGACGGAGCAGCTGCAATTACTCAGTCGCTACACGAAGGAGATCGTGCTCTGCTACGACAACGACGACGCGGGCAAGGTCGCGACGCAGAAGGCGCTGACGCTTCTCAATAACACCGACTTTCAGGTCAAAGTGCTCGAGCTTCCCAAGCGGCTCGTCGACGGAGAGTACATCAAACAGGACGCGGACGACTTCATCAAGTTCCAGGGTAAGGACGCCTTTGAGCATCTGCTTTCCGGCAGCGAGAGCGGGATGGACTTCCGCATGGCGCAGCTCAAGTCAAAGTTCGACCTCAAAAGCGACGAGGGACGTATCGGCTTTGCCGAAGCGGCAGCAGGATTGCTCTCCACAGTGCCGAACGCGGTTGAGCGCGAAATTTACACCGTGCGCGCGTCCGAGGCCGCAGGCATCACGCCCGACGCGATGAAGCTCGAGGTCGAGCGCGCGCGAAAACGCGCCCGCTACAAGGAAAAGCGCGAGCAGGAGCGGCGGGACCTGAATCCCGCGGCGTCCGCCCAGCCGCGCGAGCGGTCGATCCGCTACACCGACCTTCGCTCGGCGCTCGCCGAAGAAGGCGTGCTGCGGCTTTTGACGCTGGACGATTCCCTCTTTGGCGAGAATCCGCCGATCCGGGAAGAGGACTTCTCCTCTCCCCTCCTGGGCCGGTTCTTCACGGCGCTGCGCGCGCAGCTGCGCGAGAGCGGGCAGGTGAACATCCCAGCGCTGGCGGAATTTTTCACGTCGGAGGAGATCAGCCACTTGATCGGTATCCTGCAAAAGCCGGAGTCGCTCAAAAACGGCGCACAGGCGCTGAAGGACTACTGCAATATCATTTTAGACGAAGCGCACAAGCGCGCGGCCGTCAATGAAGACCCCCTGATGGCCGCGATGGAAAAGAATAAATATAAGGGTAACGGAGGAAAGCAAACATGGAAGAAAAACAGCTGACCAGCAGAGAGCTGGAGGAACAGGCCAACGCGCTGCTCGCCGAGGCGGATTTTGAGGAGATCAAGCTGCCGAAGAAAGCGAAAAAGGCCGCAGCGGCCAAGAAAGCGAACGAGGATACCGCGCAGGCGGAAAAGCCCGCGGAGAAGTATCCCCCGCTGGATGAAAAGCTGGTCGCCTCCCTGCCCGCGGCGGCGCTGCTGCAGAGCAACGAAAAGCTCATGGAGATCTTTGCCAAGGGCAAGGCCAAGGGCAAGCTCAGCTCCAGCGACCTGATGGAGACCATCGACGAGATGAACCTTGAGAGCGAGCAGCTCGACCAGATCTACGACTCGCTCGAAACGCTCGGCATCGACATCGGCACCGCCGAGGCCATCGACAGCAGCATCGACGATGTGGAGCCGCCGATGGAGGAGATCGCCGAGATCGAAGAGGAAGAGCTCGTCGACCCGAACGAGCTGGTCGACAGCTTCTCGACTGACGACCCCGTGCGCATGTACCTCAAGGAGATCGGTAAGGTGTCGCTGCTGTCGGCGGACGAGGAAATTTCGCTCGCGACCGCGATGTCCGCGGGCGTGGAGGCCAAGCAGAAGCTCGAAGAGGCCGAAAAGAACGGCACGGAGCTGAGCGAAGAGGAAATGAAGGCACTCAAATCTGCCGTCAAGAAGGGCGAGCGCTCCAAGCAGCGCCTGGCCGAGGCAAACCTGCGTCTCGTCGTGTCCATCGCTAAGCGCTACGTGGGCCGCGGCATGCTGTTCCTCGACCTCATTCAGGAGGGCAACCTCGGCCTCATCAAGGCCGTCGAAAAGTTCGACTACACCAAGGGCTACAAGTTCTCGACCTACGCGACGTGGTGGA
>OLOX01001807.1_pt1 | contig 19075 bp, 12 predicted proteins | sample 1672091 | NCBI WGS metagenome assembly OLOX01 (sample SAMEA3136644, study PRJEB25190) | human gut metagenome | reverse complement strand
AGATCTGGGCTGCGCCGTCGATTCCCTTCAGGGTGATGGCATACTGGGTTTCTTTGTAGTAGCCATATTTCTCATACAGTGCAAGCATCTGATCCCAGCAGGTCATGCCGTGTTTCTTGCACCATGCAGCAGTCTCACACAGACACATTACTGCAACAATCGCATCCTTATCTCTTGCATGGGTGCCTGCCAGACAGCCGTAGGACTCTTCCAGACCGAATACATAGTGGCCTTTCCCAGCCTGCTCCATCCATTTGATCTGCTCGCCGATATACTTAAAGCCGGTCAGGACTTCTCTTAATTCTACGTTATAATCTGCTGCAATCGCTGCTGCCATGTTGGTCGTAACGATGGTGGATACCATAACAGGATCAACCGGCATCCGGTTGGTAGCGGTGCGCTCGCGCAGGATGTACTCTGCAATCAGCATGCCGGACATGTTGCCGGTGAAGGGCATGTACTCGCCGCTCTTGGAATCCTTTGCATAAATGCCGAGACGGTCTGCATCCGGGTCAGTAGCCAGAACGATGTCTGCGTCCACCTTCTTTGCAAGCTTTAATGCCAGGGTAAATGCCTTGGGATCTTCAGGGTTCGGGTAATCCAGCGTCGTAAATGCAGGATCGGGACGTTCCTGTTCAGGAACAACATAAACGTGCTTGAAGCCCAGCTCAGCCAGAATTCTTCTGACGGGCTTGTTGCCGGTACCATGGAACGGTGTGTACACGATTTTCAGTTCATCCGCTACTTCCTTGATGATTTCGGGATGAATGATCTGTTTCTTTAACTCTTCCATGTAGGCAACGTCGATTTCTTCGCCGATGTACTGATACAGACCGGCTTCGATGGCATCGTCCTTGGACATGGTTTTTACCGTATGGAAATCGGTTACATGCTCTACCTCGTCGATGATCTCATGATCCTTGGGGGCAGTTACCTGTGCACCGTCCTCCCAGTAAACCTTGTAGCCGTTGTATTCCGGAGGATTGTGGCTCGCCGTTACAACGATACCGGAAATACAGCCTAAGGTACGCAGTGCAAAGGACAGCTCAGGTGTCGGACGGAGTTCATCGAATACATACGCCTTAATGCCGTTTGCAGCCATGCACAGTGCAGCCTCATCTGCAAATTCGGGAGAATAATAACGGCTGTCGTATGCAATTGCAACGCCCTTGTCAGCGCCGCCCTGCTTTAAAATGTAGTTTGCCAGACCCTGTGTTGCTTTTCTGACAGTATAAATATTCATCCGGTTGGTTCCGGCTCCGATCACACCGCGCAGACCGCCGGTACCAAACGCCAGATCCTTGTAAAAACGATCTTCAATCTCCGCCTGATTATCTGCAATTTTGCGGAGCTCTTCCTTGGTTCCTTCATCAAAGTAGGAATCCTCCAGCCAGAATTTGTACTGATCCATGTAATTCATCGCTTTTGCTACCTCCATCTTTTCTGATGCCTGCCGTCTCTTACGTCCCTGCCTGTCAGTCTTCCCTTGGCTGCAGTGCATCTTCTTTAGGTCAGTATACACTATTTTTTCAGACCCGTAAAGAAAAGTCAGATTTATCTAACGAAAAATTCGGGTTGAAATAAGGATCTCCGGCTTCCAGCTCGGCTTTCCATTTGTTGCGGAAGCGTTCGGACTCTTCGTTATACCGTTTTGCTTTTTCTCCCTGATCGTCTAATCCTCTCGAAATCGATTCGAAGTGATACAGCTCGGCAAAGGGCGTAAAGACGTTCAGATAACCAGCCTTGCGCAGCTTCAAACAGAAGTCCACATCGTTTAATGAAATTTCAAAGCTCTCGTCCAGACCGCCGACCTGCTCATAGAGCGATTTTTTCACCAAAAGACATGCTCCGGTTACTGCCGTCATGTCCTGCGCATAGCACAGACGTCCCATGTATCCTAAATTTTCCCGTTTCTGGCGGTAATGCACATGTCCTGCCGTCCGATGCGCGCCAAGCCCGATCACGACGCCCGCATGCTGGATCGTTTTATCCCCATAGTAAAGCTTTCCGCCGACTGCGCCGACATCCGGGCGCTGCGCATACATCAGAAGCTCTTCCATCCAGTTGATCGTAATTACCTGCGTATCATTGTTTAACAACAGCACATAGTCTCCGGTCGCAAGAGAGACGCCGAAATTGTTGATTTTCGAATAATTAAACTTGCCCTCGTAAGTCACCACTCGGATCTGCGGATTATTCTGCAGCTCGTCATAGTAGGAAAAAATCTCCTTCGTCTCGCTGTTGTTCTCCACGACAATGATCTCGTAGTTTTCCCAGGTCGATTTTTCCACAATGGAGCTGATACAGCGGCGCAGGTCTTCCACATGATCCTTGTTCGGAATAATGATAGAAATCTTCGGTTCCCCGATAATTTCATAACTGATTTTAAAAATCGTCTCAAACGCGCGAGTGCTCGTAATTGTAAAGTTTTTGAAGCCGTGTCTGCGCAAATGATCCGCAACCGCGCCTCTCGCCGCTTCGACCACGTAAGGCTTTGCCTCGATATTGCCCGCAACACTGCCTGCATGGGAACGCCAATAATACAGAAGCTTCGGCACATGGACGATATGCTTCGCATTGTCCGTCAGGCGCAGAATCATGTCATGATCCTGGCTGCCGTCAAATTTTGTCCGAAACAGCTCCGTGCCATCCAACAGCTCTCTGGAAAATACGCTGAAATGACAAATATAGTTGTTCGCGCGCAGGTTGTCGATCGCATAATCCGGCTTGAAGTGCATCGTGATCATCTTGTTGATGTCCGGGCTCTTAAACGTCGCCTCATCACAGTAAATAAAGTCCGCATCCTTTTCGTTGATCGCCTTTACATACTCGTAAAGTGCGCAGGGATGCAGAATATCGTCGTGGTCAAACAGCCCGATAAACTCGCCGGATGCAAGCTTATAGCATTCGTTCGTGTTGCCCGAAATGCCCTCGTTTTTGGCAAGCTTCTGATAAACGATTCTCGAATCCTGCGCCGCCAGCCTTTTGCAGTATTCACCGACATAGGCGTGCGCATCGTCCGAACCGTCCGCCAGACACAGCTCCCAGTTTTTGTAGGTCTGCCACTGAACGGAGCCGATCATCTCGGTTAAAAAGCTTTCCGGCGTGTTCCACAGCGGAACAAGAATACTGATCTTTGGCATCCGTTCAAAGACAGCCGCCTCCTGCTTCTGTCTTTCCTCTGCGGACGGGAAGCTCTGGGTGCCGTAATGGGTCATCGCCTTCTTTTCCCAGGATTTATAGCGCACCTTTGCAATCACGCCCGACAGGCTGCCGCAATTTTTCAAACGGTCCTTCTGGCGGATCACAAAATGCATGCACTTTCTGGCAGGGCCGGACGCTTTCCAGATCGGATTGTTTTTGATGCGGTTCAATTTGAACTGCAGATCGTCCACCTGATCCTCCAGCTCAGCGACCCGGTTTGCCAGATAAACGGCTTTATAATGTTCTTTCTCGTAAGCGTCCTGATAGTCCTTTTTTTCTTCCATGATTTTATTATTTCCTCACTGTAAGCATTTCCGGACTGAAGCGGTAAAGCTTCTGCCGCGAGCAGGTATCTTCCCACAAAAAGCCGATCAGGTAGTCTCCCTCCGGCAGGCTGTCCCGATCGAAGGTCACGCACACGCCCGGCAGCTCGGTATGGACAATTCCGTGCAGATTTTCGTCGATATCCGGGCGGAACTGCCTCGTACAGGGAATCCTCCAGACCTCGCTCCGATCCTCGGGAAGTGCTTCCGTACTGGAGCCGGGCGCAATATAGCCGGTCTCCACCTTCTTTAACAACAGGGAAAAATCGTACCGACAGTTGTCAACCTGCAGTGCCCATGTCCAGCCCTGGATCATCCAGTCGCCAGTTCCTGCTCCTGCAGCGCCCTTTTGCCAGCGCCCCATGTCCCCGGCGAACTCCACACCGATGCGCAGCACCTCATTATGCCACTGCGGTTCCAGAACACCCTCGATCTTCTCAGGGGAAACTTTTTCCACTCTTTTGTCAAAATCATAACGGCAGCCCGTATAAAATTCCGCATCCAGCACATCCTTTACCAGATATCTGTGATAGAACGGGTCGGTTCCGTATAGGGACGGGTGCAGTTCATAGAGCAGGTTCAATTCCTGATGCAGACGGCGCAGCTTTTCCGTGCTGTCGTCCGCACCACGGCTTAAGGATTCATGATGCGTCAGCGTCACATCGTTGCATACCACGTTGTAATAGCCCATTTCATATACATGATAGCAGAATTCCACATCGTTGAACGCGACACGAAGCTGTTCGGACAATCCTCCTGCCTGATCGTAAATGCTTTTTTTCACCAGCAGGCAGGCTCCGGTTACACCCAGGACATCCATCGCCATGCGGTTGCGCCCGAAATAAAATTCCAGCGCATCGGAGCGGAACTGCAGCTTGTGTGCAGGTCCCAGATGAATGTTGGTGATGCCCGCGTGCTGAATGATCTCCGTGCCCGGATAGATCAGCTTTGCGCCCACCGCGCCGACGTGCGGCAGAACCGCCTTTTCCATCAGCTTTTCCAGCCAGTTGTCCTGCGTAATTTCGATATCGTCATTCAATAACAGGATGTAATCGCCGGTCGCCAGGGACACGCCAAGGTTGCACATTTTGGAAAAATTGAACTCCATCGGTTCATAGTGATAAACGAACCGGAAATCCTCCTTCAACATGTCGCGCATCCGTTCAATTCTTGCACGGTTTTGTTCATTGCTTCCGTTATCCACAACGATGATCTCAAAATCCCGGTAGTTTCCACTTTCCAGGACAGAATGAATGCAATTCGATAAAATATGGGGATGATCCTTGGTCGGGATGATGATCGAAACCTTCCCGGAGGGCGTAAGAGGCCAGCCTCTTCTTACATATGCCGCCTTTTTCAGATCATCATACGTCTCTTCCATACCCCAGACTTCGATTTTTTCATGATGAAACAGCACGCTGTCGATATGTGCAGTTCCATTCTCGATTTCCGTCAGGCGCAGCACCAGGTCATAAAGGTTGCGCAGTGGGTTCTCATCTGCCAGCCATGGACAGTTCTCCATCGCCTGTCTGCGCACCGCAAAGAATCCGCCGAAATAAAAGCAGGACATCAGTGTATCCGGCGACCAGTCCGGCTTCAGCCAGGGATTTTTGCGCTTACCGGCTTCGTCGATTTCATCCTCGTCCGCGTAGGCGATCACCGTTTCAGGATGGGCTTCAAACCAGCTGAGCACATGTGAAATGCCTCTCGTGTCCGGGCTTGCGTCCGGCGCGTGGAAAATCAGGACGTCCGCCGGCGTCGCGCCGTGGGCATACCGACGCACATCAAAATCCGCACGGCACTCGTCGTAGGAGATCACCTCCGCGTGCTCTACCCTGTGCTCTGCGCGCAGTGTCTCGTCCTCCTGGGCTTCCTTTTCCCGAATCCACTCGTCATAGGTGAGGGTCTGTTTCTGAATCTGCTCCTGATACCAGCGGTATCTTTTCTTTACCAGATTATTCTGAATTGCTTCTTTTATCTTTGAAACCAAAAACCTTTCCTCCTTGCCGATGCCGCCAGGCGCGCCTGAATGTCCTGCAGCATTTCCGCCGACAGCCATGCGATCTGTGCCCGGATGATCAGCGCTTCGCCATCCGTCGCCTCGTTGTCCAGACAATCCAGCCGAACGCTGATGTTCGGATCTCCTGTTTCAAACAGTACCGTCGGAACATGGGACGGGGTATCTGCAAGCACCTGTCCGTTCGTCGACAGGCACTGATCCAGCTGTGCCCGCGTCAGCGCTTTTCCGCGCCATTCGATTCCATGAATCTGTACCAGACACGGCAGCTCCGCAGGATCTAAGCGAATCGCTTTTGTACCTGCTTTGCAGATGATCCTGGCGTTGATCAGATCGTCCGCCTCGTATGCATCATATTGATAATAAGAATGCTCCGGTGTATATCCTGCGCCGAAGTCTTCAAATACCTGCACCTTTTTGCGGTCCGCCCGGGCGAAAAATTCCTGATACGGCACAGCACGGTTGCCGATCAGATGCCGAAGCTGCCCAAGAGCCGTCCGGCTCCGCCCGTCCTTTTCCTGCAGGACAAAGTGCTGGAACGCCAGCTCTTTTTCCGAAAGCTCCCGCATCTGCTCTTTGCCGATGCCGAGGGCTTCCAGATGCTTTTTCACAATCGGATGCTCCATCCGAACCGGATCCTCCTGACCATAGCAGTTCAATGCCCGGCTGATGATCTGCTGCGGCGTCAGCTTGTCTGTCGTCCACTCGTAATCGATCATCGTCCAGATATCACCCTGTACGCAGATATTCGGGAAGGTCAGGTCATAATCCTGCTTCGTCCCCTCCGCTTTCCACGCTGCGATTTTGCAGTAACGGTCAAACAGCTTATCAAAACCGGCTTCGTCATTGTTCTGTAAGCACTCATCCAGCAGCTCTTCCAATGTCCGGCTATTTTCGAGATATTCGATTTCCGCAAAGGGCAATCCATCCGGATTCCGTTTCAGCTCCAGACGGTTGACTGAGAGGGTGCTGCCTTTAAACCGTTCTGTGAAGACGCATTCATTTTCTGCCAGGGCTTCAATATGTGCCGCAGCAGCTGAGGTTGCCGGATATTTCCGAACAGTGTGTTTTCCGTCCTTTTCCAGAATATCCGTGCGGATGCTCAGATGCTCCGCCCTGTCGTTGGAAAAACGGCTGTATACAATATCCGTCATGGGTCCTGTCATCACGAGGAACGAATTGCTGTACTGTCCAAACAGTCCCTCGCGGATGAGCATGTCGAACACCTTTTTTTCATCGAACAGCAGCATCCGGTCGCGGTCGAAATTTCGTAGGTTATTAGATAGTTCTCCGACTTTCGGCAGATACCGGTCGGAGTACAGCGTCGTCATAAATTTATAATCCGGATAAGGGTAGTAGAAATGATATTCCGTCTCACCGCATTCTTTCAGGATTTTTTCCAGACCGCTCCGGGAAAAGGTGCGAGCCGCACCGCCCTGGGGGTAATCCTCCAGGCCTGAAAAAAACGTGCCAACGTGGTCTTCCCGGCACCCCGCCCAATATTTTAAACCAAGCTTATTCTCTATCGCAATCACGATATGTCCATCGGATTTCACATGTTTTTTGATAATCCGGTAGAAATCGTGAAAGGGGGTTTTCCCGCCGATATAGCTCTGCCCGTATTCGAACACGCCGATCAGACAGACAAAATCATAATCCGTCGGCAGATCCGGCTCGATGTCCGAAAAGTTGCCCACATGGATCGTCACGTTGTCACAGTCCTGATGGCGGTAAGCGTTGATCAAGCTGCGTTTTTTCGAAAGGTCGACGCAGGTTACGCTGCCTGCCTTCTGTGCGAGGCTTCCCGTAATCGCGCCGCAGCCGGAACCGATTTCCAGCACCTTCATGCTTTTGTCAACAGGCAGCCATCCGACGATATTTTCCCGCAGGTCGGAAAGGTGGTAAAGCACCTCCCAGCTCGCCGCTTTATAGATTTCCTGGGGATATTCCCGGGGCGGGATTGTTTTTACCAGCTCCAAAAGCGCATCCTCCGACGCTCCGTCGCAGTAAAAATCCTGTTCCGGATAATGGGAATAATCCAGCACAACATTCCCGATCTTCTCTGTCCTGCCTGTCTGCATACGTTAAATCTCCTTCACCTCAACCTGAGATTCCATATCAAAATAGCCCACCGTATCCTTGTCGGACACGACCGTAATATTCAGCACGTCATAAAGACGATGATACACTTTAAACGTATCTTTTTCATATCCTGTCACACCCAGGGATATGAGATAGTCACCGCCCTGCAGGCGCATCTTCTGGCGGAATGTAATTTCCAGCACCTGACCCGCCTTTACGCTCTCCAGAAACGTCTTTTCAAACATCGTGTTCGTTCCCGTGATCTCCACGCCCTTGATGTTTTTGATGGAAAAAGCAAAGATCGGCGCCGGAAGATCCTGACCGATTTTCACCTTCATATGCATCGTGAATTCGTCGCCCTTTAAAATTGCGGTCGTCTGCACGTCGTTTTTGTCCGTAATGTAATACGAAACAATTTCCGCCTGCTTCGTGCCGTATTCCAGTGTCTCCGGGTTGACGCCCATGCGCGCCGCTTCCTGCTTCTTTTTCTGTTTGTCAAGCGCCGCCCGAACATCCCCGTCCGCCGTCAGGTCAGGTACATCCACGCCAGCCTTAGGCGTTTCGTACTGTCCCACCAGCACCTGCTTGTAGGCGTCGATCATGTCTTTGGGCGAGCCTTCTCCGAGCTTTACGCCCTGATTTAACAGAATCGCACGGTCGCAGTATTTGCTGATCGCGCTCAGATCGTGGCTGACGAACAGGATCGTCTTGCCTTTTTTCTTGAATTCCTCGAATTTTCGATAGCATTTTGCCTGGAAAAATACGTCGCCAACCGAAAGCGCCTCATCGACGATCAGGATTTCCGGGTCGATATTGATGGCAACTGCAAATGCCAGTCGGACAAACATACCGCTGGAATAGGTCTTTACCGGCTGGTACACATAGTCCCCGATATCCGCAAAATCCAGGATATCCTGCAGCTTTTCATCAATTTCTTTTTCAGAAAAACCGATCATCGTTCCATTCAGATAAATATTTTCGATGCCGTTGTATTCCATGTTAAAGCCTGCGCCCAGCTCCAGCAAGGCGGAAATTCTGCCGTTTACCTGCACAGTGCCGCTCGTCTCATGTAATACGCCGGTGATAATCTTTAAAATCGTCGATTTGCCGGAGCCGTTCGTGCCAATAATGCCGACAGTCTCTCCTTTATAAATGTCCAGACTGACATCCTTTAATGCGTAATGCGGCGTGGAAAGTTTCTTTTTTGTCAGTCCCAGGGATTCGATCAGACGATCCCGGTTTCTGCGGTACAGCTTGTATACTTTGCTCACCCTGTCCACATGAATTGCCAGTTCTTTTTGTTCCATAACCAGTTTTCCTTTACATGATATCCGCAAAATGAATCTTGAGTTTCTTGAAAATCAGCGCGCCAATGCCAAACAGCACCACCGTGATAATCCAGAAATAAACCGTGGAGTAAAAGTCCTCCCAGAACCACTGTTTTCCGTATACAGCGCTTCTGTAGCCCTCCACAATGTATACAAGCGGATTGATTTTCACGATCATCTGAAGCTTCATCGGAAAATCATTGATATTCCACAGCACCGGAGTTGCCCACATACCGACCTGCAGAAAGATATTGACAATGGACTGCAGATCCCTGAAAAAGATGACAACCGAGCAGGTCGTATAACTGAGTGCCAGTACAAAAACGAACATGCAGAAGCTGTAATAAAATACCTGCAGTGTATACAGGCTCGGATAATAGCCGTTCAATGCTGCCACGATCAGTAAAACCAGCACGAAAAACGCATGAATAAATGTCGCTGCAATAATCTTGATAATCGGCAGGATACTGATTTTGAATACGACTTTTTTTACCAGGTAATTATATTCCAGCAGCGATACCATTGCGCTGGTCAGGGCTTCGGAAAAATAAAACCAGGGCACCAGTCCCGCTGTCAGAAACAGGATATACGGAACACCTTCTACGCCTCCGGAGGCATAACCTGTCCGGTTCGGGAAAATAATCACGAAAACAACCCAGTACATCGCAACTGTGATGACCGGCTGCACCATCGCCCAGAACGCTCCCATATAAGAGCCTGCGTAGCGCTTTTTGAAATCGCTCTTTGCCAGTTTCCAGATCAGCCTGCGGTTCTGGTATAATTCCACCGGCAGCACCGTGATCTTATCGTATAACCGGATAAAGGCAATGACCGCCGCCACGATCAGCACGCAGGCAATCACTTTTTTCAGAAGCTCATCCTGCGGATTGGCAAGGGGATTATGATAAACAAGGATAATAACGGCAAGAATCGCCATCACCGCAGTGAATATGGCGATTCCTGTTTTTTTATTCAGTCTCTTCATTTATTTCTGCTTTCTGTAAATTCGGCAAAAGAGCCCCACTTTTTATCTTTGTCAGACAAGGTCAGTTCCATTCCTTCCGGAATCGGCCATTCTACGCCGATCTGGGGATCGTTCCATGCCAGACCGCCTTCGTCGTTGGGATGATAGAAGTCGGTGCACTTATAGGCAAATTCCGCATAATCCGACAGCACTACAAAGCCGTGTGCGAAATTTTTGGGGATAAAGAACTGCTTTTTGTTCTCTTCGGAAAGCAGCACACCGTACCACTGACCATAGGTTTTGGAGCCGGGACGTAAGTCAACCGCAACGTCAAACACTTCGCCGCGAATCGCTCTCACCAGCTTGTCCTGGGGGTAATTGATCTGGAAATGAAGCCCCCGCAGAACGCCTTTTTTGGATGCGGACTGGTTGTCCTGTACGAAAACCTGATCGATGCCGGCTTCCTTGTAATCGTTGTAGTTATAAGTCTCCATGAAGTAACCGCGGGCGTCGCCGAACACCTGGGGAGTGATCACCTTAAGACCTTCGATATGACATGTTTCTACTGAAATTTTTCCCATTTTTCTATTCTCCTGTTCCGTTTTTAAAGTCCGTTTGCGACCTCTACGAGATATTTTCCATAGTTGGTCTTCATCAGCGGCTCCGCAAGCTTTAAGAGCTGCTGTTTATCGATAAAACCTCTGCGGAACGCGATTTCCTCAATGCAGGAAATGTACATGCCCTGACGCTTCTGTACCGCTGCAACGAAATCTGCCGCATCCAGCAGTGCATCGTGGTTGCCGGTATCGAGCCATGCAAAGCCTCTGCCCAGCGTCTCCACCATCAGCGTCCCTCTGCGCAGATATTCGTTGTTGATCGAAGTGATTTCGATCTCGCCTCTTGCAGACGGCTTTACGTTGCGGGCGATTTCCACAACGTCGTTATCATAAAAATACAGTCCGGGAACTGCGTAGTTGCTTTTGGGATGCTCCGGCTTTTCCTCGATGGAAAGCGCTTTGCCGTTTTCATCGAATTCCACCACGCCGTATTCTCTGGGATCGCGGACAAAATAGCCGAAAATCGTCGCACCCTTTTCCCGCTCCGCTGCCTGACGCAGCACTCTGGAAAAGCTCTGTCCATAGAAAATATTGTCGCCCAGAACGAGGGCAACGCTGTCGTTTCCGATGAAATCCGCGCCGATCAAAAATGCGTCTGCCAGTCCGCGGGGCGTCTCCTGAACCGCATAGGACATCGAAAGTCCCAGCTGCTCGCCTGTACCGAACAGTTCTTTAAAAGCAGGCAGATCCCTGGGCGTGGAAATAATCAGAATCTCCCGGATGCCCGCCAGCATCAGTGTGGAGAGCGGATAATAAATCATCGGTTTGTCGTAAACCGGCATAATCTGTTTGGATACCGCCTTGGTCAGCGGATAAAGGCGGGTTCCGGAGCCGCCTGCAAGAATGATACCTTTCATAGATTCCTCCATTCCTATGCGTTCATTCGCCTGTATGAAAAACATTTTGCTTTACAGGATCGCTTCGGCGGCACTGTTCTACTGCCCTGCGCTCCTGCCCAGATGCGCCAAAAGGGGAACGGTGTCGCGCGCCGTCCCCATTCTGGTATACAAAGCCCTGTTTTTCTCGGTCTGTCCGGCATTTTCCTCCCGGCAGTCCGGAAATTTCTCAGGCTTTGTACATTTCGTTATAATATTTCTGGTAGTCGCCGCTAGTTACGCGCTCCATCCAGTCTTCATGCTCGAAGTACCATGCAATGGTCTTTTTGATGCCTTCTTTGAACATCGTCTCCGGATACCAGCCGATCTCTTCCTTGATCTTGTCGGGAGCGATCGCGTATCTTCTGTCGTGTCCCTTACGGTCTGCTACATAGGTAATCAGATCCTTGCTGACAAGCGCCTTGCGCGGGTCGTCGTCTGCAAGCATCTCCTGCAGGGTCTCGATAATGATTTCGATGATCTGAATGTTCTGTTTTTCGTTATGACCGCCTACATTGTAGGTTTCGAACAGTCTGCCCTGCTCCTGCACCATGTCGATGGCCTTTGCGTGGTCTTCGACATACAGCCAGTCGCGGACGTTCTTGCCGTCGCCGTATACCGGAAGCTTCTTACCGTGCAGCGCATTGTTGATGATCAGCGGAATCAGCTTTTCCGGAAACTGGTAAGGGCCGTAGTTATTAGAGCAGTTTGTGATATTTGCAGGGAAATGATAGGTATCCATATACGCTTTTACAAGCATATCAGATCCTGCCTTGCTGGCAGAGTACGGGCTGTGGGGCGCATAGGGGGTTGTCTCATAGAAATAGCCGCCGTCTTCGCTCAAAGAGCCGTATACTTCATCCGTCGAAACATGCAGGAATTTCTTGCCCGGCTTAAAGGTGCCGTCCGGAAGCTCCCACGCGTTCTTTGCGCAGTTTAACATCACGGCAGTACCCAGCACGTTGGTCTGTACGAATACCTCGGGATTTTTGATGCTTCTGTCTACATGGCTTTCCGCTGCAAAATGCACTACGCGGTCAATATCGTTTTCTGCAAAGATCTTTGCAATCGCTTCCTTATCGCAGATATTTGCTTTTACAAAGGTATAGTTATCGCGGTTTTCAATGTCCTTTAAGTTCTCGAGATTGCCCGCATAGGTCAGCGCATCCACATTGATGATACGGATTTCGTTGTCATACTTGCGGAACATATAGTGAATGTAATTGGAACCGATAAACCCCGCTCCTCCGGTAACAAGATAGGTTCTCATGCCTCTTCTCCTTTTCGATTCTGCGCAAAAGGACGCAAAATCCCATAATCCTGATTTTTTTCCAGTGTACCATATTTTCCGTGTTTTTCCAACAGGAAAATACGGCATTGCCGCCATTCCCGGCAAAGCGGCGCTGCAGCTTGCGGATATCCTGCAGACTGCAGCGCCCTGTCCGTATCAAATTTTGTCACAATATCAGTAACCCATATAGCTTACGTTTAAGTCAACATTTCCTTTGATTCCTGCAATCGACCCTCTCGACGAATACTGCCACATCTCGTAACGTCCTCCATAGGTCGGTGCAGCGACATACTGTGCCAGCCAGATCTTGCAGCCGCCAAGGGCGCCTGTATTGATCTTTTCCGTCAGCCAGTTTTTGTTCGCATACAGTCCCGGCGTGTAGCCGCTGTTACGGATCGTCTGGCAGAATGCGTTGATGACAGACGTTCGCGCCGCTTTGGAAATTCCGTCTGCGCGCCCATTCGCGCTCTCCACGTCAATATAGACAGGATAAGTGATTCTGTATTTTTTAATCAGGGAAAGCGTCATAGAGGCCTCTTCGACCGCTTCCACTTCATTCACCGCCTGGCTGAAGAAATAAATACCGACCTTCAGACCTGCCGCCGTCGCGCCCTGAATATTACTCTTAAACTTCTGATCCTCGACAAGCACACCCGAAGCCGAGCCGCGATAGCCGCAGCGCAGGATGACATACTGCACACCGGAATTTTTGACTGCGTTCCAGTCGATATTGCCGTTGTGTTTGGAAATGTCAATTCCCATCACAGTTCCCGTATTTAAGCTGCCGTCCCCATTGAACGTGTATTTCACGCCCTGGATCACCTGTTCGCCGGTAACGGCGGTCCCGTTTTTGTCATAGAAAAAGCGTCTTCCGTCGATCGTCTGCCATCCGGTATACCGATATTCCACATTCGCTTTTTTGCGGTAAAATTTGTCTTTGGTATAATAATCCGCCGTCGTTGCCTCACGGTAGGTATCCCCGTCCTTGCAGTACAGCTGGTTGCCGTTTTTATCTTTCAATAAGGTCTTTGTATCGCCGCGGTTTATCTTTTTCTCCGTCACCTTCACGGTGCTGATTCCGCTCTCTACGTTGCTGCCGTCCTGCGCGACCGCTTTGATCTTCGCTTCTCCGGCTTTTACACCTTTTACCGTTCCCTTATCATCCACCGAGACAAACTCTTTTCCGGAAACGATTTCCCAGCGAACGGACTTGTTCGCTGCATTGTCCGGCGATACCGATGCAGAAAGGGAAACAGTCTGTCCAACCTCAATCGTTGCAGATCCTGAGATCGTGATCTTCTTGACCTTTACCTCCTCCGGCTTGGTTTCCGGCGTTTTCGTCGGCTCTGTCGCTGCAGTGCTGCTTTCGGTTGCAGATTCGCTTTCCGAAGGCTTTGTACTTTCACTCTCGGACGGCTTCGTGCTCTCGCTTTCCGTCGGCTTGCTGCTTCCGGATTCCGATTCGCTCTCCGAAGGCTTTGTACTTTCACTCTCGGACGGCTTTGTGCTTTCGCTCTCGGAGGAAGATTCACTCTCCGAAGGCGGCGTGTTCTCGCCCTCTGCAGGGGATTCCTCCCTGGGCTGATCGAAAACGGCGATCTGCGTTTCCTTTGCAAAATATGCGTATTTTATCTCCGGCTCCAGAAGTCTTGCCTGGGCAGGTTCCGGGATATCGGACTTGCCGACCTCTTCATATTCCTGTCCGTTTCCTGCCGGTGTTTTGGTGGACTCAACCCATTCCACAGTATCCTGCAGAACCGATTCCACTGCCGGTGCAATCGCGGTATCCTCTTTCGCCACGTTGATCTCCGACTCCTTTTTGATCTCGTCCGTCACGTCGACCTTTTTATACTCAATCTTGTCCTTTACCGTCACTCGACCGGAAATTCCGACTGCTTTTCTGCCGCTGATTTCATCCGGTCCGGTCACGGTAACGACGTAATCGCCTGCTTTTAAGTCTTTTAAATAAATTATGCCGTCCTTGTCGTCATCCTTTGCGTTCTGGCTCGACGCGCCCTCCAGCTTTACGGTAAAGGGTTGATTTCCTATCAGCTTACCGGAGTTTTTGTCCGCGAATTTAATTTTCATATCCTTCTGCATCGAAGACAGCTTTAAAATAACGTCGACATTGGCTTCCAGATCCTTTTCCTCATATCCGGTTTCCGTCTCCGTCGTCTCTTCTTCAGAAGACTCCTCCGAGACGTTCTGTGCTGCGACAGCGACCGCCGACAGAACCTCTTCCCCGGACATCCCGATCGCTTCCAGATTTTTCCCGACTGCAGCCACCGCCTCCATCTGCTTATTCTGCTCGTTTCGTCCCAGATACATCGATGTCGTAAACGCTGCCGCCGCCAAAACCAGCACGCCCGTCAGAGCAATCGCGATATCCAGCGCCGCCATCGGCTCTTTTCTGGCAGACCGGTGTTTTCGGTTTCTGCCGGATGCTGCGGTCGATGCGGACGCAGAGCGCTTTACAGCGCGGTTCTGACTGCTTTTTTCATGAAAGGTCTGACTGCTTTTTCCGGCAGGCTTTTTCACGCGGCGCTTATTGCTGTGCGCTGCTGTTTTGCCGGATACCTCGTCCCAGTCGTCGAGAAATTCTCCATCGTCCCAGTTCGACTTTTTCCGCTCGGGAATACGTTCTGCGCGCTGCGCCTTTTTTTTCTGTTCTGATACGCTCTTTCTATCTTTTATCCCATGGGGAGCCGCTTTTTTGGCACTTCCCGTTTTTTTCTTCTTATGCTGTTCCTCCACTGATTCCCTCCTGGCAGCTTTCCTGTCGAAAATTGTAAACGTTTTTTCGTTGTGTATTTTTTGTCTAAATGGCACAATATGTTTATCCGGACAAAGACTTTTGTCACCCAAAAGAAAGGAGTTACGCTTATGATGTACATCCATTATTGCCGTCACTGTAAACGAATCCACATGCTGAACGGGCACAAAAAATACTGTCCCGCCTGCCGCGGCCATTTAAATGAACTCAAAATTTCCTATCTGAAATATGTCAATCTCGCCCCGGCAGACCGACGTGCCTTCCGCGACCGTCTGGGTGATCCGGCGGAGCTTGCCGCCTGCACTGCAGATGTGCGCCGCTCCTACGATTATGCGAAATGGCTGCAGCTGACCTCAAAGGTAGAACACAGCCATTCCCAGAACTATGCAGCATATTCCCACTAATTTGCGAGCAGTCAGCTTTTCATGAAAAAACACCGCACCGCAGACCGGAACCAATACATAGCCCAGCGAATCAATGACAGGGGCGTTGAAAAAATCCACGCCCCGAAGTCCCATAATACTAAAAAAAACGGAGCCGAACATCAAAATATAACCCGTGATCACCCACGGATTCAAATATTCCCGAATCCAGCTGTCATAATGATGCAGGGCACCTTTTTTTAATAAAACCTGGGAAACCGCCGCCACAAGCACGGATCCAATCAGAAAGAAGTAATGATAATCAATCATGATTTTCCTGCTCCTTTCCTCCGTTGATAATCAGCGTCCCAGCAAGCACCAGTCCGACGCCGATGAGTTTTTTCACCGTAATCTGCTCCCCGAACAGTAATACCGCCCACAAAAGTGACCACAAAAGCGCCATCGCCCGATTCGCATACGCCACAGACAGTTCCACCCGTTTGATGACCTGCTGCCAGCAAAGCGCGTAGATGCCCAGCACTCCGATTTCTGCTCCGTAGAGCAGCAAAAATGTCCATCCTTTTCCGCTCTCCGCGGACTGCGCTGCGATTTTGCTGATGACCGTGGAGCTGGTGTAGATCAGCACGACAAGCTGCAGGATGGCAAAATCCCGTAAATTCAGTTTCTTTTTCATATAAAAATTCCTTTTTGGTCGCCGAAAGTGCACTCACGAACCCGCGCTAACGTGCTTTTTTGCCTGCTTACGCAGGCTGTTCGTTCGTTACCGGCTTTCGCCCATCCGCCCATAAACTTCGTTCATGGGCTACTGTCGCCGCTCGTCAATCATGCAAGCATGTTGACTCGCTGTTGCTCCAGTATATCATCTTTCTCACGGATTAGGAAGATTTAAGATTCTTAAATTATTTTGAATCTTTTGACCCCTGTCTGGACAGTTGTGGGGCTGAATGCTAAGATGAATGTATCAAAACGACTTTTTACCGGTCAAAATTGACAGTAAACCATAAGGAGTTCAGATTTTTTATGAAAGAAAATAATTCTACCGCAGAAAACAGCAGACCAAATCAGCATTCAAAGCATACCCATTCCCATACAAAAAGCCGTAAAAGGAGGCGTCGTTCTTCCAGCTCCGGGCGTCCGTCCGGACATGTGATTTTCGTCATCGTCTTTTCTATCATCCTCGTTGTAACGATTGTCCGGCTGTTTCTCTGGAACCGCGGTCGTCAGTCCGATTATAACCCAAACGAAACGACTACAGAGTTCGATGTTGAGGTTATGGATTATCTCCAGCCTCTCGATCCGGAAATGCTCGAAGGACATGAGGATGACGGGGTAACCACCGTTCTTGCCCTCGGAAACGACCTTCTGTCCGATGATCGATCCGACACCGGTCTGGCTGCCCTGATGGAAAAATCCGCAAATGCCACCATTTTAAACGCCGCGTTCCCCGGAAGCTCCATTTCCATGAAGCATCAGGAATTTGACAACAGCTATCCGCTGGATGGCGTCAGCCTTTACTGGGTTGCGGCTGCTCTGCTCAACCAGAATTTCGACCTAATGGACGTCATCGTCCCGCAGATGAATTCCGAAGCTGCCGTGCAGGCGCTCGAAACTTTAAAGAGCGTTGACCTTTCCAAGGTGGACGACCTCGTGATCCTCTATGACCTGCAGGACTACAGGGACGACCGCACGGTTTACGACGAGGCAAACGATAAAAACCTGACGACCGTTTACGGTGCTTTAACCGCGACAATCAAGCTTTTTCAGGAGCAATGCCCGCATATCCGCATTTATCTGCTCTCCCAGCCCTACGGCACCTTCACGGATGCAAACGGCAAAACCATCGATATCGACCGCGATGATCTCGGCAACGGCACGATGGTCGATTACCTCAACTGGGAAGTCGAAGCCTGCCGCAAAAACGGCATCGCCTTCATCGGCCCGGACGGCGAATGCATGGCCCGCCTGAGCGATAAGACCAGCACGAAGGAGGCGTTTGCCAAAACGGCGCTCCGCCCGATTCCGGGCGCTGGCGTGCTCTCCTCCGCCGAACAGGCCGCCAAAGAAGCCGAATCCATCGGCTATCCCGTCATGCTCAAGGCCCGCTCCGGCGGCGGCGGACGCGGCATCCGCGTCATCCATTCGCGGGGCGAGCTGCTGCAGGCCTACCCGCTGGCCGTGGCCGAGAGTGAAGCCGCCTTCGGCGACGGAGCCGTTTATCTTGAAAAATACGTCCATCCCGCGCGCCACATCGAGGTGCAGATCCTCGCCGACGAGGAAGGCCATGTCGTCTGCCTCGGCGAGCGCGACTGCTCCGTCCAGCGCCGCCACCAGAAGCTGCTCGAGGAATCCCCTTCCCCTGCGGTCGACAGCGAGACGCGCACAGCGCTCTTTGCCGCCGTGGCGGACGCCGTCCGCGCCATCGGCTATACGGGCGCGGGCACGCTTGAATTCCTGCGCGACCCGGACGGGAACCTCTGGTTCATGGAGATGAACGTCCGCCTTCAGGTCGAGCACGCGGTCAGCGAGATGCTCACCCTCGTCGACCTTGTCAAATGGCAGATCCGTACCGCGGCAGGCGTCAGCCTGCCCTTTTCGCAGACGGACATCCCGATGAAGGGCGCGGTCATCGAATGCCGGATTAACGCCCTCTCGCCGGGGACGGTCTCGCTGCTGCACGTACCGGGCGGCCCGTTCGTCCGCTTCGACACCTACCTCGTGCAGGGTGTCGCCGTCAGCCCGTTCTACGATTCGCTCGTCGGCAAGCTGATCGTCTACGCCGCCACGCGCGAAGAGGCCCTGCGCAAGATGCGCGCCGCGCTCTGTGAGCTGGTCATCGACGGCGTCGAGACCAACATCGCCGAGCAGCTGCGCATCATCTCCGACCCGCGCTTCGCTTCCGGCGCATACGATCTGACCATGATGGAGGAGTAACGCCCCATGCCGTTTCTGAATTTCATCTTCCAGCCGAAAAATGAGCTGGAATCCGGCGGCCGCAGCGCACCCGTGCAGAATGACGCCAGCGAGCCGGAAAAGACCTGCCCGAACTGCCACCGGGAGATCCCCATCAGCACGCTCTGGAGCACCCACAATACCTGCTCCTGCGGCTATCATTTCCGCATGAGCGCGCGCCAGCGCCTGCACGAGCTGGCCGACAAGGGCAGCTTCCACGAGCTGTTCAGCTCGATCGAATCGACAGACCCTCTGCAATTCCCCAACTA
>OLOX01001804.1_pt1 | contig 19107 bp, 18 predicted proteins | sample 1672091 | NCBI WGS metagenome assembly OLOX01 (sample SAMEA3136644, study PRJEB25190) | human gut metagenome | reverse complement strand
CCGATTCTTGTAGATAAATATCTGATGGGTAAGGAGCTTGAGGTTGATGCTGTATGTGATGGACAGGATATTTTGATTCCTGGTATCATGGAGCATATTGAGCGTGCAGGTATTCACTCTGGTGATAGTATTTCTGTTTATCCGGCAAAGAGCATAAGTCAGAAGACAAAAGAAACTATCGTTGAGTATACAAAGCGTCTGGCAAGAGCGCTTCATGTAAGAGGTCTGATTAATATTCAGTTTATCGAGTATCAGGGAGCTGTTTATGTAATCGAGGTTAATCCGCGTTCTTCACGTACCGTACCGTATATCAGTAAGGTAACAGGAATCCCGATTGTTGATCTGGCAACACAGGTCATCATTGGAAATACAATTCGTGGTCTTGGTTATGAGCCAGGTCTGCAAAAGGAAGCAGATTATTATGCAATTAAGATGCCGGTATTCTCCTTTGAGAAGCTGCGCGGAGCTGATATTGCACTTGGACCAGAGATGAAGTCAACAGGTGAGTGTCTTGGAATCGGCAAGACCTTTAACGAGGCACTTTATAAGGCTTTCCTTGGTGCAGGCTTCCATCTTCCAAAGTATAAGAAGATGATTATTACAGTTCGCGATGATGATAAGGAAGAGATCGTAGATATTGCAAGACGTTTCAAGGCAATTGGCTACGAGATCTATGCGACAAAGGGAACAGGAGCAGCACTTCGTGCAAAGGGAGTGGATACACTTTATATAAGCAAGCTGGAGCAGGATTCACCGAATCTTCTTGATTTGATTCTTGGCCATCAGATTGATCTTGTCATTGATACACCAACACAGGGCGCAGAGCACAGCCATGATGGTTTTATTATCCGTAGAAATGCAATCGAGACAGGTGTAAATGTACTGACAGCAATTGATACAGCAAAGGCATTGATTACTAGTCTTGAGAATAGAGAAGAGCAGCTGACACTGATCGATATCGCAACCATTTGATTTAACAGCTCATTCTAGCACAGTCATTCAGAATAAAACATGCTTGCATGTTTTTTCTGAATATTGTGCTAGAAAGGAGCGCCGACGCATAAGCAAAACAGCTGCAAAGCAGCGATTAAGCCCGATAGGGCGGTTTTGCGCATGATAGGCGCGGGTGAGCTGTTTCTTATTAAAATCAGCGAATCCGAATGATTTGCAGAATTGCGAGAGCTGCGAAGCAGCGGAGCAATTCGTAGGGTGTCGAAAAAGTAAACAGCAAGAAAACAACTCCAGGGGACAATAGAAATATTGTCCCCTTATGCGTTTTGAAAGGAGAAAATTGAATGCTTAGACAAACAATAGCAGAGCTTATCGTACTATTTTTTTGCTATTCTGTCGCCGGATGGTGCATGGAAGTGATATTAAAGTATATACAGTTTCACCGTTTTATTAACCGTGGATTTTTAATTGGTCCATATTGTCCGATTTATGGCTCAGGTGCCGTTGTTGTAACAGTTTTAGTTGGTGGACTGATCGGAAATGCAAGCTATATTGTGACGTTTTTGGCGTCTTTTGTACTCTGCGGAGTCCTAGAATATTTTGTCAGCTGGTACATGGAAAAAATGTTCCATGCGCGCTGGTGGGATTACAGCCAAAAGCCAATGAATCTGCATGGCCGTATTTGGATTGGAAACTTGGTATTATTTGGAATTGGAGGTGTGGCAATTGTAAAGCTGATCGATCCAGTTTTGATGAAATGGATTCATGCCATTCCGCAGTGGATTCTTTATACGCTGTCAGGTGCAATTGTTATGCTGATGATCTGGGATAATATTGTATCACATATTGCATTTAATCTTGTTAAAAAGGAAATTGATGGCGTAGAAGCAGATAATTCTGAGGAAGTCAGCACAAAGGTGCGCCAACTTCTTCGCGAGGATCCGGTACTGCTTCGCCGTATCGGAGAGGCATATCCGAACTTAGAAATCAATTCTAAGAAATTTGCAGAGAAGCTAAAGGCACAGGCAGAGGCTGTACAGGAGAGTGTAGAAGAGAAGAAGCAGGCAGTGGCGGATGCTGTAGCAGAGGGAAAATTGGCGGCAGAAGCGGCAGCAGAAGAACGGAGACTGGCAGCAGAGGAGCGAAAACAGCTAGTGCAGGAGGCTGTTGAAGAGAAAAAAATAGCTTTTGAGGAGAAAAAGCAGGCAGTAGCTCTTGCTGTGTCAAAAGCACAGCAAAAGCGGCAGTCAGAAGAGGCTTTTCGTGCTCGCATGAAAAAAGCAGATCAGAAAAAACGGGAAGAAAAAATAAGAAAAGGAAATAAAAAATGAGATATCAACCATTGTCGAGGCGACTGATCAATTTGATCTATCCGCTCGTCATCTATATGGCTATAGGAATGGCAGTGCTAGGTCTTTATCCAAACGGTGGTCTGATTGCAAATCTGATTGAAAAAGTGTCCTGTATTATAATTATGGGAATTTTATTTTACAAAGATTCCAAACAGATTCGCTGGGAAGGCAAGAAGCTGTCACTTTATTCTGTAATCATCATGATTATTATTGGAATATGTGCCTGTATTGGCGTTAATATGCTGTTTGAGTTAACTGGGTTAAAGACAATCAGAGAAGAAGATGCAAAAAACGTAGCAAAGGCACTTTATTCAGATAAGCTGTGGCTTCAGATACTTGTAGTTGGCATTGCAGCACCAGTGGCAGAGGAACTTTTATTTCGCGGTATCCTTTACAGAAGAATGCGTACGTGGCTTAGTGTGGGGCCGTCAGCCTTGGCAGCGCTTTTGATTTTTGCCGCAGTTCATGGCAATCTGCTTCAGGCACTGTACGCATTTATTTTAGGAGCACTTCTTGTTTGGACATATGAACGGTTCGCAAAGCTTACAGCACCAATTATTTTGCATGTATCAGCCAACCTCATATCTATTATTGTACAGCAAAGCACATGGCTTAGCAGCTATTTGCAGACATATGCAGTGGCTGCCTGCATCATTGGTCTTGCAGGAACAGCTGCAGGAGTTGTGTATATTACAGTTCACGAATAAGCCAGAAACTATTGCACCGAGGGGCTTTCATAAACAGTAACTTTTGTATTTGACAAAAAGACCTTGCAGTAGCCTGAAAAATTGTATATAATCACCTTGTATGGTATTTGTACAGGAAAATTTGCACTGCAGCATATGCTGCTAGGTTACAGAAAGGTATTTATGATGAAACTTTTAACAATAACAGTTCCAAGCTATAATTCAGAGGCATATTTGGATCGCTGCATGGCAACGCTGCTTCCGGGTGGTGATGAGGTAGAGATTTTGATCGTGGATGACGGATCAACAGACCGTACAGCAGAAATTGCGGACGAATATGAGAGAAAATATCCGAATATTGTGCGGGCAATTCATAAGGAAAACGGAGGTCATGGAGACGCAGTAACGACGGGAATCAGAAATGCAACAGGTCTGTTCTTTAAAGTAGTTGACAGTGATGATAGCCTTGCACCAGAAGCTTATAAGCAGGTGCTTGATTTTTTGCGCCGTATTGTCAAAAAAAATCATGAGCTTGATATGCTGATTTCCAATTTTGTTTACGATCGTCATGACGAGAATGGTGACGTGCTTCGCCAGAAGTCAATTGATTATCGCAAGACACTTCCAAGGGGACGTTTCTTTAGCTGGAAAGAAATAGGTAAGTTCCAGACAGGTCATTATCTTTTGATGCATGCAGTAATATACCGCACCAGTCTGTTAAAGGAAATTAACCTGACGCTTCCAAAGCATACATTCTATGTTGATAATATTTATGTATACAAGCCATTTCCATATGTGCGCGTTATGTATTATCTGGATGTAGATTTTTATATGTACTATACGGGAAGAGAAGATCAATCTGTTAATCAGCAGGTTATGATGAAGCGAATCGACCAGCAGGATCGCGTCAATCGCATCATCTTTGATGCATTTGATCTTGAAAAGATCAGCAACAAAAAGCTGCGCAGCTATTTATATAGCTATCTGCAGATTATGTGTACGGTAACTACAGTTCATTATGCGTTAATTAACACAGAGGATTCAAAACAAAAAAAGGAAGCACTTTGGAGCTATATGAAAAAAGAAAATCAAACTATGTGGCGTCATCTTCGTTTTAGTGCTCAGGGAATTGCACTAAATCTTCCAGGTAAGGTCGGAAGAGCGATTGTATGCAGGGGATATGGTTTGGCACAGCGCTTCTTTGGATTTAGTTAATAATTTTTTTGGAAAAGGAGAGTTATTATTAAGACTCTCCTTTTTTTTGGGATGAAATTTTATGACACAAAAAAGGACCGCTTGCGCGATCCTTGTAGTCAGTAGCGGAAGGGAGATTTGAACTCTCGACACCACGGGTATGAACCGTGTGCTCTAGCCAACTGAGCTATTCCGCCATAAAAATGGGACCTATAGGGCTCGAACCTATGACCCTCTGCTTGTAAGGCAGATGCTCTCCCAGCTGAGCTAAGACCCCTTGACGAAGAGAAGTATAGCGCATATCAAAGAAAATGTCAAGCAAATTTTTCAAAAAATTCCGAAAATTTTTATAGAATCTGCGTGGAAAATAAAAGTAAGTCGTGATATGATATTGATACCAGGGTCAAAAGGTCAGAAATCCGATGCAAGAGAATTTCTGACTTCTTGACTCGCCAAAAACATGAGTAAGTAGCCATTTTTTGAAGAAAATGAGCGGATTACGAAATGATAATTATAAAACAAAGAAAGGTAAGGAGATTTGATATGAGAGTTGGTATGGGATATGATGTGCATCGCCTCGTTGAGGGACGCAAACTGATTTTAGGCGGTGTAGAGATTCCGTATGAAAAAGGACTTCTTGGTCATTCTGACGCAGATGTGCTGCTTCATGCAATAATGGATGCGCTGCTTGGTGCGGCTGCACTTGGAGATATTGGTCAGCATTTTCCAGACACGGATCCGGCATATAAGGGAGCATCAAGCATAGAATTGCTAAAAAGAGTAGGAGAACTTCTTGAGGAAAATTGTTACTACATCAGCAATATAGATGCAACTGTTATTGCACAGAGACCGAAGCTTGCCGGATATCGTGAGCAGATGAGAGCAAATATTGCAGAGGCACTTCATCTTGAACTCGATCAGGTAAACATTAAGGCAACAACAGAAGAAGGACTAGGCTTTACAGGAACAGGAGAGGGCATCTCTTCACAGGCAGTATGCTTAATTGATAAGCCGGAATTTTATATGGACGGTACGATTGGCTGCGGTGGCTGTGGCGGCTGTAAAAATTGATCTATAACTGATTTTTAGAAATTGAAAATTTGAAAGGATAACTGGAAAATAATGGGAGGACTTGATTTATTCGGGTGTCTTTGGCTCTTTTTCGTATATTCATTTTTTGGGTGGATTGCAGAGACATGCTTTTGTGTTTTAAAATACAGAAAATTTATGAACAGAGGTATGCTAAACAGTCCGCTTTGTATTGTATACGGCATTTCAGCAGTAATTATAACAATTGGCTTTCCAGAATTGTTTGATGAGATACCGATTTTGTTTCTGGGCTGTGCGGGAGTTAGTACACTTCTTGAGTGGTTTACAGCAAAGATTCTTGAAAAATTGGATCATAAAAAATGGTGGGACTATTCTTCTAAAAGATGGAATCTTGATGGATACATCTGTCTGCAGTATTCTATTGTATGGGGTATCTTAGGCGTTTTATCAGTTAAGTTTGTAACACCTGTTTTGATGAAACTTTATCATATGGTACCATCATTTATGATGCAGATTGCATTGTGGGCACTGCTTGGTGTGCTAATAGTTGATATTTTGGGATCTACATATATCATTCGCGGCAGTGTAAAGAGAAATGATACGATTCAAAAGATTGATCACGAACTCTATAGCAGAAAAAAACGATTTGGAAGATGGCTTGAAAAGCATATCCTTATGCGTGTGGAAAAAGCATATCCTGCGATCAATGAGGGAGAACGCGTAGAGAAGGAAAAAATAACTGTTTTTGCTGAAGGCTGCAGTTTTTACAAGCTTGTATTATTGTTTTTTATAGGTGCATTTGCAGGCGATTTGATAGAGACTATATTTTGCCGTATCACGATGGGGTACTGGATGAGCAGAAGCAGCGTTGTATGGGGTCCATTTAGTATTGTATGGGGTCTTGCAATGGTGGTGGCAACATCGCTTTTGTACAACTACAGAAATCGCTCCTCATCGTTTATTTTTGCGATGGGAACCGTATTAGGCGGTGTATACGAGTATTTGTGCAGCGTTTTTACGGAAATCGTATTTGGAAAGATCTTCTGGGATTACAGCGGTTTTATGTTTAATATCGGAGGACGAATTAATTTGCTGTTTTGTTTTTTCTGGGGAATTGCAGGTGTTGTATGGTTGAAAGGAGTTTATCCTTATCTTTCTAAGTGGATTGAAAAGATTCCAATGCTTGCCGGAAAAATCATAACATGGTGTCTTATCATTTTTATGGCAGCAGACAGTCTTGTGTCAGCAGCGGCACTTATGCGCCAGGATCAGCGTGAAAAAAATATTCCGGCAAGCAATGTTGTACAGCAGTGGCTGGATGAAAATTATGATGATGAAACACTTTATAAGATTTATCCAAAGGCAAAGAAGCCAAAAAAGGTTGACAAATCCGAAAACATCACATATAGTAACACTAGAAATGATGCAGCACTGTAATACAGTGAATAAACAGACATCTGTGATATTTTTGCATCATACAATAAAAAAAGCTTCGAAAAGGCTTTGAACGGAAAGAGTACTGTCACAGGAAATGTCAGAGAGAGCAGGTCCAGGCTGAAAACCTGCTTCGTGGAGTGAGACAGGAAGTGCATCCGGGAGCTGGCTGTGTGAATAAAGTAGCATGGCACGCTGGTTTGCGTTATCACCAGCTGTGTATACAGCATAAGTGTCAGCATCTATGCTCTCACAGGAGTGGAACCGCGGAAAATTTTTCGTCTCCTGGCTTTTGCCAGGGGACGTTATTTTTTTGATACAAGGTTTCCAAAGTTAAAACATTTCGTGCTTGCACGAAACTGTTTTTGACCTTGGAAACCTTGTATCAAAAAACTGCGGACAAAGATTTTCGAAGCAAGAAGGGAGTGGCATGAGAATCGTTCAATATGTACTTGATGAAATTTCGCTGATCAGAGAACGGGATCCGGCAATTAATTCACCGGCAGAGGTATTTTTGTATCCTTGTTTCTGGGCAGTACTTTGGTATCGTCTTGCGCACAGGCTTTATCTGAAAAAAAGATATTTTGTAGCGCGTATGATCTCTCAGTGTACAGCACGAAGAACTGGAATCGAGATCCACCATGATCAATAAAAAATCCTTTTCCGATCTTAGATCCACCCAGGAGCTAAGATCGGAAAAGGATTTTTTATTGATCATGGTCATGGTGTTGTGATTGGAGAGACAGCAGAGATTGGTGACAATGTTACCTTATATCAAGGTGTTACACTTGGCGGTACAGGAAAAGAGCATGGAAAACGCCATCCGACAATTGGAAATAATGTTATGATCAGTGCAGGCGCGAAGGTTCTCGGTTCCATTACAATTGGAGACAACTGTAAAATCGGTGCTGGAAGTGTTGTACTAAAACCAGTTCCGCCAAATTCTACGGTGGTAGGAGTTCCAGGACGTGTTGTCAAACGTGACAATGTACGATTGCCGCAAACTGATCTTGATCAGGTGCATATGCCAGATCCGGTGCTTGCTGATATTGAACAGCTTAAAAAGCAGTACGCTAAGCTGTATCAAATGTTTGAGAAATCACAGATGAAAACGAAAAGAAGAAAGGAAAAAACATGGAAATCTACAATACATTAACAAAACGAAAAGAAGAATTTAAGCCGCTTGAGCCGGGAAAGGTAAAAATGTATGTCTGCGGTCCTACAGTATACAATTATATTCATATTGGAAATGCACGCCCGATGATCGTATTTGATACTGTGCGCCGCTATATGGAATACAAGGGCTATGACGTAAATTATGTTTCAAATTTTACTGATGTAGATGATAAGATTATCAAAAAGGCAAATGAGGAAGGTGTTGAGGCATCTGTTATCTCTGAGCGTTTCATAAAGGAGTGCAAGCAGGATATGGCTGCTATGAATGTAAAGCCGGCGACAACTCATCCGCTTGCAACACAGGAAATCGATGGAATGATCGATATGATCAGTACCTTGATCGAAAAAGGTCATGCTTATGAGAAGAATGGCACTGTTTATTTCCGTACTGCAAGTTTTAAGGATTATGGTAAGCTTTCTCATAAGAACCTTGATGATCTTCAGTCAGGTTTTCGTGATTTAAAGGTAAGTGGCGAGGAAGACAAGGAAAGCCCGCTTGATTTTGTTTTGTGGAAGCCAAAGAAGGAAGGAGAGCCATACTGGGAATCTCCGTGGAGCGAAGGACGTCCGGGATGGCATATTGAGTGCTCTGTTATGTCAAAGAAATACTTAGGCGAGCAGATTGATATTCATGCCGGTGGTGAGGATTTGATTTTCCCACATCATGAAAATGAGATTGCACAAAGCGAGGCATGCAACGGAAAAGAGTTTTCTCATTATTGGATGCACAATGCGTTTTTAAATATTGATAACAGAAAAATGAGTAAGTCACTTGGTAACTTCCTGTTAGTAAGAGATATTGAGAAGAAGTATGATCTTCAGGTACTTCGTTTCTTTATGTTAAGCGCACACTACAGAAGTCCATTAAATTTCAGTGCAGAGCTTATGGAAGCAGCAAAGAACGGTCTTGATCGTATCTTAACATGTGCTGCATGGCTTCAGAAGCAGTCTGCTAACGAGGGTGAGATTACTAATCAGGAGAGCGAAGTAATCGAGAAAGCAAAGAAATATGTAGGCAAGTTTGAGGCAGCAATGGAGGATGACTTTAACACAGCAGATGCAATTGCAGCTATTTTCGAGCTTGTAAAATATGTAAATACAAATAAGACAGATGAGCTTTCAGGAAAAGCAGCAAAGGCACTGTATGAGATTTTAAAGCAGCTTTGCGATATCCTTGGTATTATCATTGAGAAAAAAGAAGAACTTTTGGATGCTGATATCGAAGCTTTGATCGAGGAGCGTAAGCAGGCAAGAAAGGCAAAGAACTTTGCACGTGCCGATGAAATTCGTAAAGAACTTGCTGATAAGGGCATTATTCTTGAGGATACAAGACAGGGTGTGACCTGGAAGCGTGTGTAATAAAAATCAGAAAGATATAGAAAGAGGAAATACATGGAACAAAATCAGCAGCTGCTTGAACAGATCCAACAGAAATTTTTATTAAAGCAGATGCCTGCAAAGGAATATTCACCTTTGGTGCTTGCTTATATTGGCGATGGGATTTACGATATGATTGTCCGCACGATTTTTGTAAGCTACGGAAATACACAGGTTGATAAATTAAACAAGCAGGCAAGCAATGTCTGCCGTGCCTCTTCACAGGCCGCGATTGCATTTGCAATTGCACCGCTTTTGACAGAGGAAGAGACATCTGCTTACCGCAGAGGTCGTAATGCAAGATCTTTTACAAAAGCAAAGAATGCAACGATGTCTGATTATCGTCATGCAACTGGATTAGAGGCACTTTGTGGTTATCTGTATTTAAATGGTGAGATGGAGCGTTTGCTTGATCTTCTTTCAGAGGGCTTTGTGCGCACAGGTGTGCTGTGCGTCGAAGCACCTGAAAAAGAGAAGCTGCATCAGAAAGAAGAAAGGACGAAGGAATAAAGAAAATATGGGATATCATGAATCATTAACAGAGGGCCGAAACGCGGTTCTTGAAGCATTTCGAAGCGGAAAAACTGTTGACAGACTGTTTGTACTTGATGGTTGTCAGGACGGACCTGTAAAGACGATCCTGCGTGAAGCAAAGAAGCAGGATACGATGGTGCAGTATGTAAAGAAGGAGCGTCTTGATCAGCTGTCTGAGACTAAGAATCATCAGGGCGTGATTGCATATTGTGCAGCATGTGAGTACGCAGAGGTCTCTGATATTTTAGAGAATGCAAAGAAAAAGGGTGAGGCACCGTTTATTGTGCTTCTTGATGGGATTGAAGATCCGCACAATTTAGGTGCTATCATTCGTACTGCAAATCAGGCAGGTGCACATGGTGTAATCATTCCAAAGCGCAGAGCAGTTGGTTTAACAGCGACAGTTGCACGTACCTCTGCAGGTGCAGTGAATTATACGCCTGTTGCAAAAGTAACAAATCTTGTTACTGTAATGGAAGACTTAAAGAAAGAGGGAATGTGGTTTGTCTGTGCAGATATGGACGGCGAGGAAATGTATTCCCTTAATTTGAAGGGACCTATCGGTCTTGTCATTGGAAATGAAGGAGAAGGTGTATCAAGACTTGTAAAGGAACATTGTGATATGGTTGCCTCTATCCCAATGAAGGGTGACATCGATTCCTTAAATGCATCTGTAGCTATGGGTGTTCTGGCATACGAGATTGTAAGACAGAGACGCTTTTAAAGCATACGATGTTTTTGATCAAACTATTTTCAATATGTCAGACTCCGTAAAAATACCGACTGTGAGTTGAAATAACATGAACAGATAGCATGAATTTTGACACAATTTAGCTCTTTGTATAGTCGGAGAGCTAAATTGATGCCTTTTTTAATAAAAATAAAAAAACTTAAAAAAGGTGTTGACAAAACATTCGGAAAGTAGTATAGTATTGCGTGTCGAGCGAAATAAAGTCCGGCAAACAAGCTGATGTGGCACAGGTGGTAGCGCACCTCATTGGTAATGAGGAGGTCACGGGTCCGAGTCCCGTCATCAGCTTTTTGACAAGGCTTTCTGAGAGATCAGGAGGCCTTTTTGATACATTGAAATCAAAAAGAAAAGGTTGACATTTAAAGACCTTTGACATATCCTAGTAGATAAGGGCATTGCGCTTAATTAAAGGAGGAAGACTATGGAGAATAAAGACATCGTCCTGGAAGAAAACAAAGAAGAAAAGACGACAGTCTCAAAAAATTTTATAGAGATGATCATCGATAAGGATTTAGCGGAGGGAACTTATGACCACGTTCAGACAAGATTTCCACCGGAGCCAAATGGCTATCTGCACATTGGACATGCAAAGTCTATTTTATTGAATAGTGGACTGGCAAAGGAATATGATGGCAAGTTCAACCTGCGTTTTGATGATACAAATCCAACAAAGGAAAAGACTGAGTTTGTTAAGTCTATCACCGAGGATGTAAAGTGGCTTGGTGCTGATTTTGAGGACAGACTGTTTTTTGCATCAGATTATTTTGATCAGATGTATGAGTATGCCGTATTCCTGATTAAGAAGGGAAAGGCATTTGTTTGTGATCTGACAGCAGAGCAGATTCGCGAGTACAGAGGAACCTTGACTGAACCAGGTAAGGAGAGCCCATACCGCAACAGAAGCGTAGAGGAAAATCTGCAGCTGTTTGAGGAGATGAAAAACGGCAAGTATGCAGACGGAGAGAAGGTACTTCGTGCAAAGATTGACATGGCTTCCCCGAACATGAATATGAGAGATCCTGTTATCTATCGTGTGGCTCATCTGACTCATCATAATACTGGAGATAAGTGGTGCATCTACCCGATGTATGATTTTGCTCACCCAATCGAGGATGCAATTGAGCACATTACTCATTCCATCTGTACTTTGGAGTTTGAGGATCATCGTCCGCTGTATGACTGGGTTGTAAAAGAGTGTGAGTTTGTTATGCCGCCAAAGCAGATAGAGTTTGCAAAGCTGTATCTGACTAATGTTGTTACTGGAAAGCGCTATATTAAAAAGCTCGTAGAAGACGGCGTAGTAGATGGATGGGATGATCCGCGTCTTGTTACAATCAGTGCACTCAGAAGACGTGGATTTACACCAGAGTCTATCCGCATGTTTGTTGATCTTTGTGGTGTGGCAAAGGCAAATTCTTCTGTTGATTATGCAATGCTTGAATATTGTATCCGTGAGGACTTAAAGCTTAAGCGCTCAAGAGTTATGGCAGTACTGAATCCAATTAAGTTAATCATTGATAACTACCCAGAGGATCAGATGGAAGAACTTGATGCTGTCAATAACCTTGAAAACCCAGAGCTTGGAAGCAGAACAATTCCGTTTGGCAGAGAGCTTTACATTGAGGCAGATGATTTCATGGAGGAGCCGCCAAAGAAGTATTTCCGTATGTTCCCTGGCAATGAGGTTCGTCTGATGAATGCTTATTTTGTAAAGTGTACAGGCTGTGTTAAGGACGAAAATGGCAATATAGTTGAGGTTCATGGAACTTACGATCCGGCATCAAAGGGCGGAAACAGCCCGGATGGCAGAAAGGTAAAGGGAACTATTCATTGGGTAGCAGCGAAGACTGCATTCCACACTGAGGTTCGTCTGTATGAGAACTTAGTAGACGAGGAAAAAGGTAAGCTCAATGAAGATGGCACATTAAACTTTAATCCGAACTCTTTAACCGTATTAAAGGATTGTGTGCTGGAGCCATCTTTAAAGGATGCAAAGGCTTACGACAGCTTCCAGTTTGTGCGCAATGGCTTTTTCTGCGTAGACTGCAAGGATTCCGAGGAAGGAAAGCCGGTATTTAACCGCATTGTTTCATTAAAGTCAAGCTTTAAGCTGCCAAAATAAGGAGCAGACGGCATGAAAGAAAAACTGTATACGATTCCGATTAACGATGCATTTGCAATGGACAGTGAGTGTCCTATCTGCGCTATGAAGACAATTCTTGAAAATAATGCAGTCGAATTTACCATGGGTCCGAGCTACATGGAGGATGATATTCGCATGGAGACAGATCGAATGGGATTTTGTAAGGCACACATGAAGATGGTATTTGATCAGAATAATAAGCTTGGTTGCATTAGTCTTAAAGACACATATCGACCGTACAAACAAAGAAATTGAAAAGCGCATGAAGATGCCGCCAAAAAAGGCATCCTTCTTTAAGAAGGAGACAAGCAATCCGTTAACAGATTATATTGATGAGTTAAATAAGTCATGTTTTATTTGTGATCGTATAAATAACACCTTCGAGCGTTATCTGCATACTGTAGTAGCAACTTGGAAGAGTGACGCTGCATTTAGAGAGCTGTACGCAAAGGGAAAGGGTTTTTGTACTGAGCATTATGGTGATCTGTTAAAGGAAGGTGCGAAATGCCTTAATCAGAAGGAGCTTGACGAGTTTACAGAAATTACAGGAAAGCTGTATCTGGACAATATGAAGCGTCTTGCAGAAGAACTTGACTGGTTTGCAGATAAGTTTGATTACCGATTTAAAGATGCACCTTGGAAAAACTCCAAGGATTCAATTCCGAGAGCAATGATTAAAACAAACGGCATCATGGAGATGGATGACAAAAAGAAAAAAGACTGACAAAAAAACGACCGGGAAACCGGCCGTTTTTTGATTTTTAAAGATGGATAGAAGAATTAACAGAATCTTCTTCTTTTGTTTTTTCTGGATTAACATCATCCTCGTGAAGTGGTTTGGTATCGACAGCAGTATCTTCCTCAGAAACACCGTCCATTGCATACAGATCAGAAACACCCTCACTAAGATCTTCGTCAATATCGACACTAAGATCTTCAATGTCAAGATCTGCGATATCACTGTCAGCATTCATGTGTTTAAAATGGAAATTAGAATCATCGTCCTTTGCTTGTTCTTCTGTAGTTTCTTCACATTTGTTTTCATCAGCCTTCTTGTCACTGTGAGAACCTGGACGCAGATTTTTTGTAAGGTGAGCTGCATCAGCAACAAGCTTTGCTGCGTCGTCTAAAAGCTGTCCCTTATCAATATTGATGTCTACATCGCTGTTTTTTCCAGTTACATGAATATTGATATATCTACGGCTAGAGGAATCAGTTGCCTCATCGGAAGAAATTGCATCAGACTCTTCTTCAGATGCCGTGTTTGCAGCCTCATCCACGTTTTTCGTGGTGTCGTCCTCGTTTCTGTCTTCATCAAAATCATCTTCGCTAGGTCCGCATTCGCTGCAATTTGACTGGATCTTCACGTACTTATGCAGCAGAGCGGCACTTGCTGCAACTCCTGCACATACAGCAGCGCTCTTGAGTGCCAGCTTGGTCACTTTCTTCATAAAATCAGCCATAGCAAACTCCTTTCTTTCACAAAATTTTTGCCAATGATACTAAGGATTCACAACTTTATTGTCTGGTATCATCGGGATGTCATGACTAGTATACTCTATTTTGAACAAAATGGAAAGACAAAATGTAATTTTTGTATAAGAAAAGAAAATAATAGAAAAACAATAGAAAAACAAAGAAAACAAGAGGAAAATAGAGATAAATACTAATATATAGCCGTATACAAGGTTGCAATATTTTGCCAAAATCATTATTATAAACAATGTCATAATTAGCACTCAGATGAAATGAGTGCTAGCAATAAGACATAAGATAAGAAAATAAAAACTATAATAAAGTATAGTGTTAATTATTAAGGAGGTTTCCATTATGAAGTTAGTACCTTTAGGTGACAGAGTTGTATTAAAGCAGGTCGCAGCAGAAACCACTACAAAGTCTGGTATTGTTATTCCAGGTTCTGAGAAAGAGAAGCCACAGCAGGCACAGATCATCGCAGTTGGTCCAGGCGGAGTTGTTGATGGCAAGGAAGTAACAATGCAGGTAAAGGTTGGTCAGACTGTTATCTACTCCAAGTATGCCGGAACAGAGGTAAAGCTTGAGGATGAGACCTACATTATTGTAAAGCAGAGTGATATCCTTGCAATTGTTGAGTAATTATCTGTGGCAGATCCTAAATAAAATAATTTGGTCAAAGATGATTGATTTAATGCGAGTTGAAAACTTGTATTGTGTGGATTGAAAAGAATTGAAATAGTATCAGGAGGAACAAAATCATGGCTAAGGAAATTAAATATGGCGCAGAAGCAAGAGCAGCCTTAGAGGCTGGTGTAAATAAACTGGCAGATACCGTTAGAGTAACCCTCGGACCGAAAGGAAGAAATGTTGTTCTGGATAAGTCCTACGGTACTCCGTTAATCACAAACGATGGTGTTACTATCGCAAAGGAGATTGAGCTTGAGGACGCATTCGAGAACATGGGTGCACAGCTTGTTAAGGAAGTTGCAACAAAGACAAATGATGTTGCTGGTGATGGTACCACAACAGCTACCGTACTTGCTCAGGCAATGATCAATGAAGGTATGAAGAATCTGGCAGCAGGTGCAAACCCGATCGTTTTAAGAAAAGGTATGAAGAAGGCATCTGACGTAGCAGTAGAAGAGATCGCAAGAATGAGCCAGCCGATTTCAGGAAAAGCACAGATGGCAAAGGTAGCAGCAATTTCCGCAGCAGATGAGTCTGTAGGTGAGATGGTTGCAGATGCAATGGAGAAGGTTTCTAAGGATGGTGTTATCACTATCGAGGAGTCCAAGACCATGAAGACAGAGCTGGATCTTGTAGAAGGTATGCAGTTTGACAGAGGATATGTATCTGCATACATGGCAACTGATATGGAGAAGATGGAAGCAGTTTTAGATAATCCATATATCCTGATTACCGATAAGAAGATTTCCAACATTCAGGAGATCCTTCCATTACTGGAGCAGATCGTTCAGGCAGGAGCAAAGCTGTTAATCATCGCTGAGGATATCGAGGGTGAGGCATTGACCACACTTATTGTAAATAAGTTAAGAGGAACCTTCCAGGTAGTAGGTGTAAAGGCTCCGGGTTATGGTGATCGCAGAAAGGAAATGCTGCAGGATATTGCAATTCTGACTGGCGGTACTGTAATTTCTTCTGATCTTGGCTACGAGTTAAAGGATACCACTATTGATATGCTTGGACGTGCAAAGTCTGTAAAGGTTCAGAAAGAGAACACAGTTATCGTAGATGGCTGCGGACAGAAGGCAGATATCGAGGCAAGAATTGGTCAGATTAAGGGTCAGCTCGCTGAGACTACATCAGAGTTTGACAAGGAAAAGCTGCAGGAGCGTCTTGCAAAGTTAGCTGGCGGAGTAGCAGTAATCCGTGTAGGTGCAGCAACTGAGACAGAAATGAAGGAATGCAAGCTGCGTATGGAAGATGCATTGAATGCAACAAGAGCAGCTGTAGAAGAGGGTATCGTTGCAGGTGGCGGTACTGCATATATTGAGGCATCCAAGAAGGTTGCCGAGTTGGTTGCTTCCCTTGAGGGAGACGAGAAGACAGGTGCAAAGATCATCATGAAGGCACTTGAGGCTCCACTGTTCCATATCGCAAGCAACGCAGGTCTTGAGGGCGCTGTTATCATCAACAATGTCCGTGAGGCAAAAGATGGCGTAGGTTATGATGCTTATAATGAGACTTATGTAGATATGATCGAGGCAGGTATCCTTGATCCGGCAAAGGTAACAAGAAGCGCACTGCAGAATGCAACAAGCGTAGCTTCTACTTTACTGACAACAGAGTCTGTAGTAGCAAACATTAAAGAAGAAACCCCGGCAGCACCAGCAGGCGCAGGCATGGGCGGAATGATGTGATAAAACAGCTCATTCTAGCACGCGTTCAGAATAAAACATGCTTGCATGTTTTTTCTGAAGGTTGTGCTAGAAAGGAGCGCCGCCTCATAAGCAAAATAGCTGCGAAGCAGCGAGTAAGCCCGATAGGGCGATTTTGCGCATGAGACAGCGCGGGAGAGCTGGATACCAGGTTACAAAAAGACAGGGAGTACCCGTGCTTGCACGGGGGACTCCCTGTCTTTTTAGGAACCGCCCAAGCATGAGGAAAACAATCCGCCCAATAGTTTTCGAAAACAGCGCTTTGCTCTGCAAATCGACAGATTCCGCCCATTCCTTCGGTATCTTTCTACAAAAATTCCTTAAAAAAACAAAAAGTTGAAAAAAGGTCTTTTAAAATCCATCAAAGTAATATATAATAATTTAAATATCTCCCATGCCACAAGGCGGGATGAAAGGAGAGAAGGTATGAATAATGATATTTATGCCGAGTGGCTCGTAAAGCGCAAGAAGTCTCCGCTTACGGTTCCATTTTATATTGGTATCGTTTTGCTGTTTCTGATTGGGTTTTATTTTAGTGTGATTAGTCCGTTTGGATTTGTCGCTCTGTTAGCCGCTGCCGCAGCAGCTTACTTTGGAAGTGCGCGTCTGCATGTTGAGTATGAATATGTATTTGTCACAAATGAGCTGGCAATTGACCGTATTCTTTCACAGCGCACACGCAAGCGTATGAAGAAGCTGGACATCCAGAAAATCGAAAAAATGGCTTCCATGAAGTCCCATGAATTCGATTACATCAAAGGTAACAATCAGGTGAAGGTAGTAGACTTTTCATCAGGAAAGGCTGATGCCAACACCTACGGAATTGCTTACTCTGACGAGAATGGCAAGTTCGTATATGTTATCGAGCCAAATGATAATCTTCTCAAATGCATGAAGAGTGCCGCGCCGAGAAAGGTGATTATTGAGCAGAATATCACGGCAAAGAACTAATAACTTAAATACATTTTAAAGACAAAGAGAGAGGTATAGTAGACATGAGTCAGATTATTGGTGATGGCATCACGTTTGATGATGTCCTGTTGGTTCCTCAGTATTCTGAGGTAACTCCTAACATGATTGATTTAACAACGCATTTAACAAAAAAGATTCAGTTAAATATCCCGATGATGAGTGCTGGTATGGACACTGTTACAGAGCATCGTATGGCAATTGCCATTGCGCGTCAGGGTGGTATCGGTATTATCCACAAGAACATGTCTATTGAAGCACAGGCTGAGGAAGTTGATAAGGTAAAGCGTTCTGAGTATGGCGTTATTACAGATCCGTTCTACCTTTCCCCGGAGCATACTCTCGAGGATGCCAATGCACTGATGGCAAAGTTCCGTATCTCAGGTGTGCCGATCACTGAGGGCAGAAAGCTTGTCGGCATTATCACAAACCGTGATTTAAAGTTCGAAGAGGATTTCTCCCGTAAAATTCGTGAAGTCATGACAAGCAAGAATCTTGTAACTGCAAAAGAGGGTGTTACCCTTGCAGAAGCAAAGAAGATTTTGGCTAAGGCAAGAGTAGAGAAGCTTCCAATCGTTGATGATGATTTCAACTTAAAGGGTCTGATCACCATTAAGGATATTGAGAAGCAGATCAAGTATCCGCTGTCTGCAAAGGACGAGCAGGGACGTCTTCTGTGTGGTGCAGCTGTCGGTATCACAAAGAATGTTATGGATCGCGTAACAGCTCTCGTAAATGCAAAGGTAGATTGTATCGTAATCGATTCTGCACATGGTCATTCTAAGAACATCATCACTACCTTAAAGGAGATCAAGGCAGCTTATCCTGATCTACAGGTTATCGTTGGTAACGTAGCAACAGGAGAGGCAACAAAGGCACTGATCGAGGCAGGAGCAGATGCTGTTAAGATTGGTATTGGACCAGGTTCTATTTGTACCACACGTGTGGTTGCTGGTATTGGTGTTCCGCAGGTTTCTGCTGTTATGGACTGCTATGAGGCTGCAAAGCCATATGGTGTGCCGATCATCGCAGATGGCGGTATCAAGTATTCTGGTGATATGACAAAGGCTTTAGCTGCAGGTGCAAGTGTCTGCATGATGGGAAGTATGTTTGCAGGCTGTGATGAGGCACCGGGTGAGTTTGAGCTGTATCAGGGAAGAAAGTATAAGGTTTACCGTGGAATGGGTTCCATTGCTGCTATGGAGAATGGTTCTAAGGATCGTTATTTCCAGACAGAGGCAAAGAAGCTTGTTCCGGAAGGTGTAGAAGGACGTGTTGCATACAAGGGAACAGTAGAAGATACCATCTTCCAGTTAGTTGGTGGTATTCGTTCCGGTATGGGCTACTGTGGTGCAAAGAATATCAAGACACTGCAGGAGACTGGCAAGTTCGTTAAGATCAGTGCCGCTTCCTTAAAGGAAAGTCATCCGCATGATATTCAGATCACCAAAGAGGCACCAAACTACAGCAGCGTAAGCTTATAAACTGAGTGATACTAGGGTCGAAAAGTCACAAGCTGATCATGCTTGCATGAAGAGGCTTGTGACCTTGAGACCTGTTAAAACATGAGGATGCAGCGATTTTCAAGGAAAATCAGCGAATCCGAATGTTTTTA
>OLOX01001801.1_pt1 | contig 19133 bp, 19 predicted proteins | sample 1672091 | NCBI WGS metagenome assembly OLOX01 (sample SAMEA3136644, study PRJEB25190) | human gut metagenome | reverse complement strand
TAGTCAGCGTATCGTAATCAGGTGCAGGACGATGAATAGGTGCGAACTGCTTTACTTCTGGCATTGGCTTGCCATCAACAGGTTCACCCATTACGTTCCAAACACGACCAAGGGTCTCCGGTCCAACGGGCATCATCATAGCGTTGCCCGTATCCTTTACCTCAAGACCGCGGGTCAAGCCATCCGTGGATGACATAGCAACCGCGCGAACCAAGTCACCGGGAAGGTGAAGCTGGACCTCGAGGAGAACCTTTACGTCGCCCATAGGAGTTTTAGCTTCAACGGTCAATGCGTTGTAGATTGCTGGCATTTGGTTCGGAGCAAACTCAACGTCTACAACAGGGCCAACGATACGGACAATGTGGCCGATCGCTCCACCCTGGTTGGCCGCAGATGTAGTAGTTTCTTCAGCCATTTAGTCCTCCAAAGCTGCGGCGCCACCAACGATTTCGTTGATTTCCGTCGTAATGGCACCTTGACGTACACGGTTATAAAGTCGATTGAGCGTATCAATCATTTCATTGGCATTATCCGTCGCATTCTTCATTGCGTTACGACGAGCAGCCTGTTCGGCAGCAGCCGATTCAATCAGCGAATAATAGAAATAACCACTGAGGTATTCGGGCAGAAGCCTGCTCAAAACCGCTTCCTGGCTGGGCTCATATTCAATAGCACCAGGCAGGTCAGGATTATCAATATCAGGCTCCATGATGCCACCAAACTTAAAGCGTTCGCCCTCCGGAATGAAGGACTTCACATCTACGGGCAACACGCGATGACGCGTGGGAACCTGTTCAGCTGCATTCTTAGCGTGGTTGTACAGAGTGATAACTTCATCAATGCTGCCATCCAGGAAGTGCTGGACGCAGTAATCAGTCATTGCCTCTGCTTCTTCCACGCGAGGATCGGCGGAAAGATCGCGAAACGCCAGTACCGGATCAATGCCGCGATACTTGAAGTACGCAATTGCTTTCTTGCCACACGCAATAACGACAACGTTTTTACCTTCTGCCTTACGATCCTTCATGATCTTTTCAGCACGATGCAAGATATTCGAGTTGAAGCCGCCTGCCAAGCCACGGTCGGACACGATGGCAACAATCAAGGTAGTCTTGATCTCATCGTGTTCAGTAGCCAGCGGAGCGGTGCATTCGCCCATACGGCCAATGTTGCCCAGCAACTCGCGCATTGCATTGGCAAACGGCGTAGCCTCATCGCAACGCTCGGTGGCGTGGCGAATCTTAGCGGCTGCTACCATCTGCATGGTATGCGTAACCTGCTTCGTCGATTCGACGGATTTAATGCGCCTTTCGATATCGTGAAGGTTCGGCATAGTCAGACCACCTTACGCGATGAACTGAGTCTTGAATTCCTCAATAGCCTTATTGAGTTCAGACTCGATCTCGTCGGTAAACTTCTTGCCGTCCCTCAGCTTAGCAACGGTATCGGAATAATTAATGCGCAGATAGTCAAGCATCTCGCCGCGGAAGCGAACGATGCTATCAACCGGCAGATCATCCAGATAGCCCTGGTTACCAGCATAGATAGCAATTGACTGCTCTTCAACTGGCATCGGAGCATAACGACCCTGCTTGAGCAACTCGGTCATAGCTGCACCACGGGTGAGCTGCTGCTGAGTTGCCTTGTCAAGGTCGGAACCGAACTGGGTGAACGCCTGAAGCTCACGGAATGCTGCAAGGTCAAGACGCAGCGTACCAGCAACAGACTTCATCGACTTGACCTGAGCTGAACCACCAACGCGGGATACGGAGATACCAACATTGATAGCAGGGCGCTGACCCTGGAAGAACAGGTCGGTCTGCAGGAAGATCTGACCGTCGGTAATGGAGATCACGTTGGTCGGAATGTAGGCGGACACGTCGCCGGCCTGGGTCTCGATGATCGGCAGAGCCGTCATGGAGCCGCCGCCGTTCTCGTCGGACATCTTGACCGCGCGCTCCAGCAGGCGGGAGTGCAGGTAGAACACGTCGCCCGGATAGGCCTCGCGTCCCGGCGGGCGGCGCAGGGTCAGCGACATCTGGCGATAGGCCACGGCCTGCTTGGACAGGTCATCATAGACGATGAGCACGGCGCGGCCCTTGTTCTCGGGACCCGCGGGCTTGCCGTCCTCGCCGTTGTAGACGAAGTACTCGCCCATGGCGGCGCCGGCCATCGGCGCGATGTACTGCAGAGGAGCGGAATCGGAGGCGGTGGCGGCCACGATGATGGTGTTCTTCATGGCGCCGTGGCGCTCGAGGGTCTCCACCACGCCGGCCACCGTGGAGGCCTTCTGGCCGATGGCGACGTAGATGCAGATCATGTCCTGATCTTTTTGGTTGATGATGGCGTCGATCGCGATAGCGGTCTTACCGGTCTGGCGGTCGCCGATGATAAGCTCACGCTGACCTCTTCCTATCGGGATCATGCTGTCTATCGCCTTGATTCCGGTCTGAAGCGGAACTGTTACCGGCTTTCTGGTGATGATACCGGAGGCGATCTTTTCGATGGGGCGTGTTTCCTTTGCGAGAATAGCGCCCTTGCCGTCGATGGGCTGTCCCAGAGAGTTCACAACGCGTCCCAGCAGCTCTTCGCCGACGGGAACGGACACGATGGAGCCTGTTCTCTTGACGGTGGAGCCTTCCTTGATGTCCTCGTCAGAGCCAAGCATTACCGCGCCTACGAAATCCTGCTCAAGGTTCATCGCCATGCACTGTACGCCGTTCTCGAATTCGAGCAGCTCGTTGAGCATGCACTTCTCGAGGCCGTGTATACGCACGATGCCGTCGCCGACGGTAACAACCGTGCCGACGTCGCCGAGCTGGATCTTCGCATTGTAATTCTTGATACGGGACTTTATAAGACCCGTTATTTCATCGGGGCGTAAATCCATTAAATACATCCCTTTCTTGTTTATTTTCTGCTATTGAGCGGACTTGTCATGCAATAACGCCGCCGAGCTCCTTCTTGAGCTCGTTCAGCCTTGTGCGGACGCTGCCGTCGTAGCGTGTGCTGCCGTAGTCGATAACGACGCCGCCGATGATGGACGGATCTACCTTCTCCTTGATGGATACGGTCTTTCCTGTCACCTCGGACATTTTCGCCGCAATCTTTTCACGGACGGACTCCGACAGCGGAGCGCTCGCCGTGACTGTGATCTCAGCTATTCTGAAATGCTCGTTATAAAGCGCGCGGAAATTCTTCACGATACCGCTGAAGCAGCCCATTCTGCCGCGCTCCGTGAGGACGCACAGCAGGTTGCCCGTGTACTCTGAAATTCCGTCGGCGATGATATCCTTGATCATGCCGAGCTTTTCGTCCATAGTAACGGTGGGCGTTCCCAGCAGCTTGACGAAATCCGGCTGTTCCCGGAATATCCCGTCCAGCGCGCTGAGTTCGCCGAGGGTGTTTTTCAGCGTATTCGGAGTTTCCTCCAGGCACAGCGTGAAGAACGCGTCGGCGTAAACCTTTTCAGCCTTGTCGTTCATACAAAAATTCCTTTCCCGGCGAGCCTTACTTCGCTGTTCCTACGTTCTGTAAGAAATCCGCGATGATAGCCTCGTTGTCCTTTGCGGAAATTTCCTTCTCAACGACCTTAGACGCAGCCATGATCACGATATCGGATATCTCGTCCTTTATATCGTTGACTGCGCGCTGCTTGTCACGCTCGATGTTCTCCTCGGCTCTCGCCTTGATCTCAGCGGCTTTCTGGTTAGCCTCGTTCACGATCTCCTCCTCGCGCTTCTGGGCGCGGAGCGTAGCCTGCTTCATGATGTCGGCAGCCTCCTCCTTAGCCTTCGCGAGCTTCTCGATGTACTCCTGCTCGGTCTTTGCGGCGGATTCCTTCGCGCGCTTTGCCTCGGCTATCTCAGCCGCTGCCATTTCGTTGCGCTTGTCGAGGATCTTTCCGACCGGCTTGAACAGGAAAACCTTGAACAGGATAAAGATTATGAGCGTATTGATCAGGGTGAACACGATGGTTCCGGGGTCGATCGTAACAAGAGGCAGGTTGACCTGCGCTGCGCTTTCACTGATAAGTGTCAGCATTTTGTTCAACTCCTCCCTTTATGCGTTTGCTGTCATTACTTGAACAGTGCGGTGAGGTTGCTGAACAGGGGGTTTGCATAAAGGAGCAGGAGCGCGATAACCAGCGCGTACAGACCGGTGGTCTCGGCGAGCGCGTCACCGATGATCATGGTTCTTGTAACAGCGCCGGAAGCCTCGGGCTGTCTGCCGATAGCCTCAACAGCCTTGCTCGCGCAGATACCTTCACCGATACCAGGGCCAAGACCTGCGATCATTGCTGTGCCTGCGCCGAGCGCGGACGCGCCAAGAACGATGGCGCTGGATAAGAGCTGCATATCTTCTGTCATTGTTAGTTCCTCCATTTGATATAAATACTATCCCCGAGGGGAAATTAGCCTAAAGCTGCGATCACTCGCATTCTGCGCCTGAGATGTACGCCATCGTCAGGGTGGTGAAGATGTAAGCCTGGATAACCGCCGAGAAAATGTCGAAATACAGCGAAGTGATTGCCGGAACGAGTATCGCGAAGTTGCCCAGCGCGAAATAGATCAGTCCGCCGATGACCATACCTGCGACCATGTTGCCGAAGATACGAAGCGCCTGTGAAAGCGGGTTCGCGATCTCGCCGATGATGTTGAACGGCAGCATGAACGGCATAGGTTCAATGAATGCATGCAGGAAGCCCTTGAGCTTACCGGTCCGTGCGCGGTTGATCTGGGTCAGCGTGAAGGTGATGAGCGCGATAGCTCCGGTAACCGAGATATCCGATGTCGGGTTCTTCAGTCCGAAAAGGCTCATCAGGTTGTTCAGCAGCAGGAAGCAGAGAAGCGCACCGATATAGGTGGTGTAGCCCTTGTACTTCGGTCCCATCGTGGTATCCACCATGTTGCGGACAAAGGTCACGAGCCACTCTGCCGCCGCCTGACGCTTAGTCTTGGGTATGACTTCCATCTTGTGGGTCAGGATCAGCATGACCACCAGCAGAACAAGCATTACGATCCACTGGATAAACACGGTCTCAGTAAGATTCCATGTCATTCCGAACAGTTCGAAGCTGGTTATGACGTGGGGTCCGGTAACGGTAAACCCGCCCTCTGATGCCAAAAGCAGAGCTGCTGGCATTTTAAATCAGTCCTCCTTTACCTTTTTTCCGGTCTGCATCACTGCCGCCCGGTATCATTACTGCGCCGTGTACGGTTCTCCCACAGACCTCTCAGTGTAATGATGATCTTCGGGAAAAACAGCGGCACCGCCGCGCAGATAAGATCAATAAACGGAACGAACGCTGCGGCTGTCATTGCAAGGAACAGTCCGAGATATCTCAGGCAGTACATAGTGTTCATGTAGCTCTGGGCGGACTTCCCGCTGCCCCTGCGCAGCGACTTTTCCGCGGACTTCCCCATCAGGAAGAAGTTGCCGGCGCACACGAGATTGCCCCACACGCCGCCGAGAAGCATCGTGTAATTCAAACCGCACGCGAAGAACAGCACCAGCAGCAGCGCGAAATACACCGCGTTCACCGCGAGGAACCACGGCAGCAGAGCGCGCATTTCGCTGACGGTTATGTCGTTCTTTTTCGCCATGATATCCCTCACTTGTGCAGGTGGCTGTAGTCGTCGTAGTAATCGTTGTCCCTGGGGTCGGTGTTATAGCGCGGGGGCTTTTTCTCATCCCTGCCGTAAAGATGTATCATCTTCATCAGGTGAGAGACCGCGCCGCCTATCATGAACAGCACCCCAAGCAGTATGCACACGACCATCACCCAGTCGGGGAGGCCGTAGTACTCACAGGCGTAATGTCCGCCAACGATGAACACCAGCAGCGGTGAAAGTATCACGAACGCGAACTGGCTCGCCACCGCGTACGCGGAAAAAGCGCCTTTTTTTCTGTTCATATCAGCCTCTTGTGACAAACTCGGCAAGACGCCAGCCGTCGTCCAGCTTAACCATAGTCATCTCAAGAACGGAATCGCGGTTCTCATCGGTGACGCCGTTTGAGGAATCCACGCCGTCGAGGTATACGGTAAGTCCGCATCTGCCCTCTTCAAGGTAGTCTATAGTTATAGCGCAGCTTGACCAGCTTTTGCTCTCGTCGGGGACGAAATCAGAGCTTATGCCCAGCTTGTAGACCTTCTCGTACTTTGCGCCGCTCTCCTGAGTTGCCTGCGCGGTGGTCTCCGCAGTGGACTCGGGCTGCTCAACTCTTACGAGCTGCTCGCGGTTCGCGTAGACCTTCAGCCCCTTGCCGTCGGAGTTCTTCAGTATCTGCTCTGCGGCGTCCTCGGCGTAAACGGAGCGCACCAGCTCCTCGATCTGCTCTAGGGAGTTGTAATCGGTGCTGTTGACGGTATAGTAGCCGTCCTCCGGGAGGTTTCCATAGGGTTCGTCCTCATGGTAAAGCCCCTCGGTCACGAACAGGCGGAGTATCTCATGGCTGCTGTTGAGCAGGTCGTGAGCCGCGTATTCGCACTCCTGCTGATACTCCGGTGTGATATAGGAGGTATCCCGGGAATGCTGCTGCGAAGCGGTTCCGCTGTTCTGATTATCGGAAGCGGGAGCCTTGTTCATCATTATCATTGCGGCTACTGCCAGCACTATCGCTGCCACAGCCACAACTATTGTCGCTATAAGTGGAATATTGTTGGAATTCTTTTTGGTGCTCATTCAGTTTAACTGCCTTTCGTGCTTTCGTGGTTACAGCGGTCACGCTTTGCTTTCAGCTGCCTTGTCAACGGAAATAGCCTCGGGGAATACGCTGCGGCTGTCTTCCTTCGAAAGGAAGGTCGTGTTGACATAACCCTGAATGATGGCTCCGTCTGTTACGGCGATGGTGGAAGCGTTTATGTCGCCGAACACGATGGCGTCGCGCTTGAGCTCAGCCTTGCCGCCGATCTCGAGCTTACCGCGGATTCTGCCGTTAACGTCGGCATACTGGGAGCTGAGGTCGCCGATAAGTATTGTGTCGCGGTCCATGCGCACCTTGCCCTTGAGGTTAAGATTGCCCTGCATCGCTGCGGAGTTCATGTTAGCGTTGTTGCACTTGATATCGCCTACCACCTTGCCGGACATCTCGATATCACGGGTGGTCTCAACGTTGCCCTTTATATTGCCATCGACCTGCATATTTGCGAGGCTTCGTACGTTACCGTCGATTATGGTGTTGCGGGAGATGACCGTAACCTCATCGGTGTCGCTGGGAGCGTCGATAGACTGCCCCGGCGCCGTGGGAGGCACAGGCGGAACATATCCGTTACCGCCGCCGAATCCGCCGTAGCCCTGATTATTAGCCGCGCCGTAGTTCGGAACGCCCTGTGCGTTCTGCATTCCCTGAGCCATCTGGGGATTCTGCATATTCTGAGCGTTCTGCGCGCCCATGTTATTCTGTGCATTCTGGTCACGGTAATACGAAGTTTCAAGCGGAGCTCCTGCCGCGCCCGCGTCTGCCTGCTGGCTGAACTGATAGCCCTGCGTATTCTGACCCTGCTGCGGAGCCTGCGCCGACTGCTGAACATTCTGAGCCTGCTGAGCAGACTGCATGGGCTGCGAAGGATTAGCCGGCTGAACAGGCTGTGCAGACTGCTGTGCGGTCTGCCCCATCATCTGCTGAGGCTGCGCCTGCTCCTGCTGAAACTGCTCCTGGGGAGCGTTGAGATATCTGTCAAGTTCGGTCGGCTGCGCCGGCTTGTCGGTCTTTTCCCCGGTTTCCTCGAGACCGTCCTTCTTCCACAGTTCCTTTACCGCCTGTGAAAAATTATCTTTGATACCCATATTAGATCCTTTCTTTTTCTGCTGTGCAGCCTAACTTCAGGCGAACGGCCCGGTGAACTGAACAGGTCTAGTATCGTTGTTTATCTTGTCGAATTTATATCCGTCGCTTACCAGCACGTGAAGCACGTCGCCAAGCACAAGCACGGTGTTCGGCGTGGAGTTGGAATCGTGCATCAGCACTATAGAGCGGTAACAGTTTGCGATATCAGAGGGGATCGAATTGTACATGTCAGTCCAGGTAGCGCCGTCCACGTCGCCGCTTTCTACGTTCCAGTCGTAGTAGCGGAATCCCCTGCGGGTCATCTCCTGGATTATCTTATCCCTGGTCTCGGTGTTGAAATCATTTACGCTGCCGCCGGGGAACCTGAAGATCTCGGTCTTTATCCCGGTTGCGTCGTAGATTATATCCCATGCCTCGTGGAAATCGTCAAGATACGCCTCCACTGACGAATAAATATCCTTGTAAACATGCGAAGCACTGTGTACGCCTATCGAGTGCCCCGCAGCAGAGATAGCCTTCAGCTTGGCATAGCATCCCTCGGAACGGTTCGGCACAACGAAGAACGTCGCCTTTACGTTGTACTGCTCGAGATAGCTCAGTATGCTGTATGTGTTATCGGAAGGGCCGTCGTCGAATGTGAGATACACGATGCCGAGCTCCCGGACGTAGTCGCTCTCCGCCGGAGCATTCACCATCATATCCGGGTAGATGTCAGCGTAGAGGCTTTCCGGCTGCGAAGCCTGCTGCGTCGTCTGATTTGTCTCTGCGGCGTCAGCTTCGCTTTCAGCAGAGGACTCCGCCTCGGCGGTATCCACGGTCTGAAATGCGGAATTCCCGGAGCTGCTTGAACTTGCGGAGCTGTCAGAGCTGGTGCCGCCGCTCATGTTAGCTGCGGGCTGGCTCTCGTCCTTTCCGTGGAGGACGTATTCTATAAGCTCCTCGTCTGAAAGCCCGCTGCGGGCGTAAACATCGTAGAACCCCTTGACGGTAGGTTCGCGCTCTCCGCTGAGAATTGCGGCGTAGTACTCCAGCCGCTCGTTATCATGCTGTATATCCCTGACCTCGGCGCTCTTGTTCCAGAGCAGCACCGCAAAGACCACGCACAGCACCAGCGGCACGAAGAAAACTATGCAGAGAACGGTCTTGATAAGCACCTTGAAGAATGCCACACTGCCAAACTGCATTTTCTGACCTCTTTTATCTTTCACGCTGCATAAATTGCAGACGCGTTATTATCGTTATGGTACAATCCAAAAACAGACTATACCCCTATTATTTAATGATACTATAAAACGCCGATTTTGTCAATAGCAACAGCCGCGAAAAAGTCAATTATTACCCGGAATATGGACAAATTATGCTTTATTTTATCGCGGCATATGGTTAATATGCACAAAGAAACGGCTGAAAAAACTACAGCCGGACAGTCCTGAAACAGGAGCCGTCCGGCCACTTTATTTATCAGTCTTGAACGAAAACGCGCTTCATTTTGCACTCGGTGAGAGGTCTGTCGCTGTAATCAGTCTGAACCTCTGCGATCTCGTCAACCGCATCCATGCCGTCGACAACTCTGCCGAACGCAGCATACTGCCCGTCCAGGAAAAAGGAATCCTTGTGGCAGATGAAGAACTGCGAGCTTGCAGAATTCGGGTTCTGCGCACGCGCCATGGAGATAACTCCGCGCTCGTGGCGAAGATCGTTGGGAACGCCGTTCATCAGGAATTCACCCTTGATCTTCTCCTTAGCTCCGCCCATTCCGGTACCCTCGGGGTCGCCGCCCTGTATCATGAAATCCTTGATAACGCGGTGGAATATCAGCCCGTCATAGAAGCCGGCGCTGACCAGCTTGAGGAAGTTCTCCACTGTTATCGGAGCCTTGTCAGGATAAAGCTCGAGCTTTATCTGCTTTCCGTTTTCCATTTCGATAATGACCATGTCTTTTCTCCTTTATATGTTGTAATTTCCGCTGTATATCCCGGTTATCATCAGGGAGAGGAAACGGAAATCATTGCCGAGGTCTATCTCCTCGCCTGCGCCTTCGCCGTATATCCTTACGACCGGGCGCAAGACGTTGGTGTTGTTCTTCACGACGACGCCGTGACGTCCGTCCGAAAGCGACACCACAGTGCCCACCGGATACGGATTGAACGACCGCAGGAACGCCGCCGTAACGTCGAAATCAAAATGAACGCCGCACCCGCCAAGCATGTACTCCTCGGTCTCCGCAACCGACCACGGACGGCGGTAGGGGCGGTTCGAGGTCAGCGCGTCGAACACGTCCGCAACGGTCAGAATACGCGCGATAAGCGGTATCTTCTTCCCCGCAAGACCAGTCGGATAGCCGCTGCCGTCGAATTTCTCCTGATGGAACAGCACTCCCGAAAGCACGTTCGCACTGTAGCCACCGGTCTGCTTGAGTATCCGGTAGCCGATATACGGGTGCTGCTTTATCTTATCGAATTCCTCGTCGGTGAGCCTTCCCGGCTTGACGATTATTTCGTGGTCGATGTTGGATTTGCCGATATCATGCAGCAGCGCCGCAAGTATTACCTCCTTGATATCGCCCTGGGACAGATGAAGTTCGTTAGCGATACCGGTCGAAAGCATGGCGACGCGCAGGCAGTGCTTGTAGGTGTAGTCGTCATAGTTTTGCAGCGCGATCATCTGGTTCCCGAGGTAGGTGGAGTCGTTTCCGATATCTACAAGGATATCGTCCGCGATATCGTCGACCTGCTCTATCGCTTTCTGCGAAAGCTGCTGTATCTCGCCGTTATGCTCGAAAATCGTGCTCAGCTCGTCGAGCGCCTTGCCGATGTGCTGATTCTTTATCACATCTGTGGCTTCCTCGAGGGATTCCTCCTCCGGCGGCTTGTCTATTTCCTGGTCAAGGGTGCGCTCGCCCTTTATGGTTACGTTCTTGATGCCCTTGCTTTTCAGCAGGTTTATCATGTCGGCGGTGATGAGCGTTCCCTTCATCAGCAGGGTCTTGTAATCCCTTGCAGACGTTGAGGCAACATCCTTCGCCAGTACCATTCCTTCGGTGACGTTATCTATCGGAACAATTAACATAGTGACCGCTCCTGACTCTGATTAGGGAAGCACTGATTAAATCTGGTGCGTATATTGCGCAGTCAGATTTTTCGTCAGATTATACAATGAGGACGACGCAAGGCTGTCGCCTTGCTAGGACGAATTGTGCAAGATGACGGAAAATATGCAAGCAAGATACGCAGCAAGCCGTCAGGCGTGATTTAATCAGTGGTTCCTTAGTGCTGCGTGAAATATCAGCCCCACAGCGGGGAATTGTAAACTCCTGCGCTGACGCAGTTCCTGAGGGTCTCGCGGGCGTTGTCCGCGTCCGCCTCGTAGGTTATGCCGAACCAGCGGCTGTCTGTCGCAAGGTTCATCACCCGGAAGCCGCTGCCGTGTATCTCCGCGTCCACCGCGTCGGCGATGGTCAGCTCCGCCTTCGGCTCGCCAGACGGGAGCTTTTCCAGGAACTCCGAGAGCCTGCGCTCCAGACGCGGCATGAAGTCCGCGCCAAAGCCCCACATGCTCATGGAAACGGTGTCGTTTTCACTGAGTATGCGCTTCTCCCCCGCAAAAGTTCCGGAAATAACGCCGTCAGCGGCTCTGCCTATCGCCTTTGTTTCCTCAACGCTGGTGAGAAGTCCCTGTGCGTCGGTCTTGCAGACTCCGCGGTTTACCGTTCCGAAATCGGACAGTGTGTTTTTCAGCAGAAATCCCACGGAACATGCGTCCGCGGTGAAATCGCTTAGGAACCCGCCAAGCTGCAGGAATGCGTCCTGACCGTAGAAATCGTCGGCATTGACGATGGCGAAAGGTCCGTCTATCACATCGCGGCAGCAGTACAGCGCCTGAGCGGTACCCCAGGGCTTAGTCCTGCCCGGGAAATCCCCGCCGCGCACCGGGAGCTGATCCGGCGACTGGTACACATATTCAGTGGCTATGCGCTTCTCGACCCGCGCACCGATGGTGGATTTGAAAAGCTCCTCGATGTCGTGCCTGATTATGAACACCACGCGGTCAAAACCGGCCTTCACCGCGTCGTGAACCGAGTAATCTATCAGCAGCTCGCCGCTCGGGCCGAGCTTCTCAAGCTGCTTTATCCTTGTGCCGAAGCGTGTTCCCATGCCCGCCGCAAGGACTATCAAAGTCATCTTTGCCATAATGCCCCCATTTAATTTAATTAAATTCGGAATTATGAATTCGGAATTCGGAATTCTGGAGTGCGCTTCGCGCATTATTCCAAATATATCGTATGTCTGTTACTTCAGCGTTTCCGACCTGGCACAGGAGCGTGTCCGCGGTCGGCGTGAAGCCATATTTTTCGTAGAGCCTGCGCGCCCGGACGTTTCCGTCCAGCGCCCAGAGGTATATCCGGTCGAAGCCCTGATTTTTCAGCCACCTGACCGAATTATCCAGCAGAGCCGTGCCGAATCCCCTGCCCCAGTATTCCGGCAGGACGTACAGCGTGTGTACCTCGCCCCAGCCTGGCATTTTTTCGTCCGCGGCAGGCCGTGCGCAGGAATGCCCCGCGATAACTCCGCCCTCGGTCAGCACGAAGCTGCCGGGAAGCCCCGCGAAGCTGTCTTTCCAGCGCTCCGGCGAGAGCAGGTCAAGGTAGTACTGCGGTAGCAGCCCTTTGTATCCCGCCTGCCAGCTCCTGACATAGAGCCGCGCCGTCTCGTCGGCTTCCTGCGGCTCCATGCGGCGTATCTCCATTACTTTAAGCCTTCGATGGAAGCGTTGATCTTCGCGAGCTTCTCCTCTGCCTTAGCAAGCTTTGTGCGCTCGTTCTCGATCTGCTGCGCGGGAGCCTTCGCAAGGAATCCCGGGTTGTTCAGCTTCTTGGAGAGGAACTCTATATCCTTCTCCGCCGCCTTCTTCTCCTTGTCGAGACGTGCAAGCTCCTTGTCCTTGTCGACAAGCTCGCCCATCGGCATGAATACACGCGCGGAATCGGTAACAACGGTCATCATGCCCTCGGTGGAATCCACCTTTTCAGTTACGGTGAACTCGCCTGCGCCCGCAAGCTTCTCAAAGAATCTGCGGCAGTCGGTGAAGAGCTGTACGAACTGGGTCTCAACTGTCATAGTTACTTTCTTTGACGGAGGTACGTTCAGCTCGTTGCGCTGTACTCTGATAGCCTTGATGGTGTTGACTACGCGGGAGAACTCCTCGGCAGCCTCGCCGAAGTGCAGCTTTTCGTCATACTCGCACCATTTAGCTATCATTATGCTCTCGCTGTCGGTGCCGGGCATGGACTGCCAGATCTCCTCGGTGATGAACGGCATGAACGGATGCAGCAGCTTAAGAATACCCTGCATGATGTAAACCAGCACGTTCTGCGCTGCAAGGGCGGAATCGCCGCCTTCAGCGATACGCGGCTTTGTCAGCTCGATGTACCAGTCGCAGTAAACGTCCCAGATGAAGTCGGTGAGGTTCTGGACTGCAACGCCAAGCTCAAACGCCTCGAGGTTGGAGGTCACGTTCTTCACAGTGTCGTTGAACAGGCTGAGCACCCACTTGTCCTCGATGGGGAGGTTCTCCGGGAGAACCGGAGTTCCGAAGTCCTCAGGGAGGTTCATCAGGATATATCTGGAAGCGTTCCAGAGCTTGTTTGCAAAGTTTCTGGAGTTCGTTACCTTGGTTTCAGTCCAGCGCATGTCGTTGCCGGGAGCGTTGCCGGTAACGAGGGTAAGTCTAAGCGCGTCTGCGCCGTACTTGTCGATTATCTCCAGCGGGTCAACGCCGTTGCCCAGGGACTTCGACATCTTTCTGCCCAGCTCGTCGCGAACCAGACCGTGGATAAGAACGTCCTTGAACGGCTTCTGACCGGTGTGCTCCAGACCGGAGAATATCATTCTCGCAACCCAGAACGGGATAATATCGTAGCCTGTTACCAGCGTGTTGGTCGGATAGAAGTAATCCATCTCAGGGGTCTTGTCGGGCCAGCCAAGGGTAGAGAACGGCCACAGCGCGGAGCTGAACCATGTATCGAGGGTGTCCTCGTCCTGCTTTACGGGAGCGCCGCACTTGGGGCACTTCTCCAGCGGGTCGAGGGAGATAGCGGTGTGCTTGCAGGAAGGGTTCTGGCAGTAGTAAGCCGGAATTCTGTGACCCCACCAGAGCTGTCTGGAAATGCACCAGTCGCGGATATTCTCCATCCAGTAGAGATAGCCGTTTTCAAAACGCTTCGGGATATAGCGCAGTTCTCCGGACTTTACAACGTCGATAGCGGGCTGTGCTAGCTCCTTCATGGAAACGAACCACTGGAGGGACGCGCGCGGCTCAACGGTGGTGCCGCAGCGCTGGCAGCAGCCTACGTTATGCTTGTGCGGCTCTACCTTTACAAGCAGACCCTGCGCTTCGAGGTCTGCAACCATCTGTTTTCTTGCTTCGTAGCGGTCCATGCCTGCGTACTTGCCGCCTACGTCGGCGCTGATAGTCGCGTCGTCGTTCATCATGGAGATAACCGGCAGGTCGTGGCGCTGACCTACCATGAAGTCGTTGGGGTCGTGCGCCGGGGTGATCTTAACAACGCCGGTACCGAACTCCACGTCAACATAGTCGTCGGCGATTATAGGTATCTCGCGGTCGGTCAGCGGGAGCTTAACCATTTTGCCGACGATGTTCTTGTAGCGCTCGTCGTTCGGGTTTACAGCCAGCGCTGAGTCGCCGAGAAGCGTTTCAGGACGGGTGGTCGCGATCTCAACGAAGCCGGAGCCGTCCGCCAGCGGGTAGTTGATGTGCCAGAAGAATCCGTCCTGCTCCTCATACTCGCACTCGATATCGGAGATGGAGGTCTTGCAGTTCGGGCACCAGTTTATCATTCTTACGCCGTGATAAATAAGACCCTTGTTGTAGAGATCCATGAACACTTTCTGAACGGCTCTGGAGCAGCCCTCGTCAAGGGTAAAGCGCTCGCGCTCCCAGTCGCAGGAGCTTCCCAGCTTCTTGAGCTGCTGAACGATACGTCCGCCGTAAACGCGCTTCCAGTCCCATGCGCGCTTGAGGAATTCCTCTCTGCCTATCTGCTCCTTTGTGAGCCCTTCCTCTTTCATCTTGCCGACTATTTTCGCCTCGGTCGCGATTGAAGCGTGGTCTGTGCCGGGAAGCCACAGCGCGGAATAGCCCTGCATTCTTCTCCAGCGGATAAGGATATCCTGGAGGGTGTTGTCAAGCGCGTGACCCATGTGGAGCTGTCCGGTGATGTTTGGCGGAGGGATTACGATGGTATAGGGCTTCTTCTTGGGGTCAATCTCAGCGTGGAAATAGCCCTTTTCCTCCCAGTTATGATAGATACGATCCTCGAATTCCTTCGGGGCGTAGGTCTTTGCAAGTTCCTTTCTCATTGCAATGTTGTCCTTTCGTTTTCGGATATATTTACGCGTTAGCGTTATTTCGCTTTAAGCGAATTCACAAGGCTCTCGTCCGGCGTGACGTACAGAGTGCGGTTGTTCGTGAATATCACCATTCCGGGCTTTGCGCCGGCGGGCTTCTTGACGAATTTCACCGCAGCGTAATCCACCGGAACTCCCGAACCGCTGCGCCCCTTTGAATGGAACGCCGCAAGCTGCGCCGCCTCGAACAGGGTCTGTTCTCCGGGCTGCCTGCCCTCGGTGCGGATTATAACGTGCGAACCCGCTATCCCCTGCGTATGCAGCCATATATCAGTGGCCTTCGCGGTTTTCAGCGTCAGCTGGTCGTTCTGGCGGTTGTTCCTGCCCACAAGTATCTCGAAGCCCTCGGTGGAGCGGAAATGCAGCGGCTCTGAGGTCTTTTTCACCTTTTCGTCCGCCCTTACGCCGCCCTTGAGGTAGCCCTGCTCGCGAAGCTCCCTGCGTATTTCCGCAAGGTCGGCTTCGCTGTCGGTGCGGCTCACCGCGTCGAACACGCTGTCGATGTAGACAAGCTCCTGCTTTCCGCTTGCGATAAGCTCGGTGAGCTTCTTTTCTGCGGTGTCAAGCTTGCGGTACTCGGTGTAGTACTTCTGCGCGTTCTGCGCCGGGGTCAGCCGCGGGTCAAGCTGTACCTCGACCGGTTCGCCTGTGGTGAAATCCTCCAGCTCCGCTTTGGTCTGACCCTTCTCGAGCCGCCAGATGTTGGCGTTTATCAGGTCGCCCCGGACTCGGAAAACCTCCCGCTCCGAACATTCCTCAAGCTCTTTTTTCTGCAATTCGAGCTTCCTCGAAATGCGCTCGTAACTGTTCATCAGGAGCTTCAGCAGGTCGTGGGCGCGCTGCTTCGTGCGCTCGGACCTGTCCTGCGAAGCGAAGAACTCGTCCAGCAGTCCGTTTGCGGTCTCGCAGCGGGTGGTAGTCATCGAGCCGGAATACTGCGTGATGTCGATAAAGCAGAAATCCTTTTTCTTTCCGCCCGGTTCTGAAACTATCGTGAACTCGCCGGGACTGCCGTTAAGCATTCCCTTTATGCGGTAGAGGAGTATCAGCAGGCGCTGTTGTCCGCCCTCGGTTAGCGCATTGCAGGGGACGTCGGTGTCTTTCTCGCAGTACCATGCTATTTCCCGGGTGAGTATCGGGGACACGCCCTCCAGCACGGCGGTGAGCTTCTTGCAGAGCCGCTCCGGGCTGTCCTTCACGGCGTCGAGCACCTGCTCCGGAGCGCACTCCAGCAGGCACAATCTGGCCTGTCGCGGCGGAGCCTCGTACTGTATCCCCGGGAGCACTCTCCGCACGGAGGAGATGTCGTCCGTAATGCGCTTCACGCTGTCGATGACCCTGCCGTCCCGGACAAGGATTATATTGCTGTGACGTCCCATAATCTCAGCGATGAGAGTGTTCGTCACGATATCGCCTATTTCATTGGTGCATTCAAAATCGAGGGAGATAACGCGCTCCAGGCCGTCCTGGCGTATCGCCATGAGCTTTCCGCCGGAAAGGTGCTTTCTCAGCAGCATGCAGAACATCGGCGGCTGCTGGGGATTCTCGAACGAAGCCGCCGTGAGGTTCAGACGCGCGCTGACGCTGTTCGCGGATAGCACGATCTTTTTTCCTCCGTCGCGGAATGTCCGCAGGGAAACGACTATCTCCTCGCGGGAGGGCTGATACACCTTGTCCACTCGCGCGCCGATAAGCGGCTGAAGCTCGTTCGTTACGATATGAAGAAATGCTCCGTCAAGTGACAATTCAACCACCCCACTTTTTTGAATTCGGAATTATGGTGCCGCTTCGCGGCAGTTTATATTGATACAATCGGAAAACCGCCGCGTCAGCGGCGCAGTAGTTCCGAATTATGAATTCCGGATTTTAAACATAGCTGCACGGCTCGCATTCTGCGTCCGTTGTAAATACCGGTATCTCCGGGAAAGCGCGGCTGAGGAGAGTAGCCAGGCGATGGGACGCGCACTTTTCCGTGCCGTAATGTCCGGCGTCGATAAGCGCCATGCCGAGGTTATGAGCCTCTACCCACACGGAATGCTTGACGTCGCCCGTCACGAGAGCCTGACAGCCGAGCGCGGCAGCCCTTGCAAGGAGGTCTCCGCCGGAGCCTGAGCACACGCCCACGCGGGTTATAGCCTGAATGTCGCCCTCGCAGTACTTCACGCTTTCAAGGTCGAGGGATTTCTTGCAGTGCTCTGCAAGAGCCTTCGCGGTGAATCCGAGCGGAAGATCCGCAATACCGCCGATCCCTAGACCGGTAGGCTGGGTCTGCTCGAGAACTCCGCTGCTCTGCCAGCCGAGGAGCTCCATGAGCGCGTCGTTTACGCCCGCTTCGCACATATCGAAGTTGGTATGTACTGCGATGGCGCTTATATCGCTGCGCACCAGCGAATATACCGGAGTTCCCGCCATCACTCTCTTGAGCGGGTGGAATATCACCGGGTGGTGAGATACGATGAGGTTTGCGTTCTTGGACAGCGCCTCGTCGATTATCTCCTGCGTTATATCAAGGCAGCAGGCTATGCCGGTGATGTTCTCCGCTGAATTTCCGGTCAGCAGACCCACGTTATCATAGCTTTCCGCCGTGTTCATCGGTGCGATGGTGTTAAGGAACTCCAGCACCTGACCTACTGTTGCCGCCATTGTGTCCCTCCGTTAAGGTGTGTATTCCTGCGCTTTGGCGCGTATCTGCTCCGCAAGCGCGTGCAGGTGCTGAGCCTGCTCTGCGTTTGCTCCGGAAGCTTCCATTCCCGCCGCGTTTTTCAGCAGCTTTCCCGCTATATGGCGGAGCATATCCGGATCGGTTATCCTGCCGCACAGACAAAAGAGCTCGTCCGGCTCCTGCGCCGCGCCGGTGTACCTCGCCAGCATGACGGTGTAAAACCGGTCGCCCTCCCTGACGGCGCGTTCCTCGATGATATCGAAGCCGCCGCGGTAAAGCTCCCGGCGGAGCGTATCCGCCTTTGTCATGGGCTGTAAAATGAACCGCGTATCCTCCGACAGGAACCGGCATCCGGAGATTATCTTCATGATAAGCTCCCCGCCCATTCCGCATATTACTACATCATCGGCATAGTCTATCCTGTCAAGCCCGTCGGAAAGCACTGCGGTGACATTTGTCACACCCTGTTCTGCGATAGTGCGCCGTGCGGCGGAGAGAGGTCCCTCCTTCACATCGGAAGCGATGACCTCCTTCGCGCCGTTCTGCGCAAGGTAGCAGGCAAGCAGCGCATGATCAGTCCCCACGTCGCAGACGATGCCCCCTCTGCGGCAGAGAGCTGCGGCGGCGCTGAGCCTGCCGGTAAGTTTCACCATTATTCGCCGAGAGCTGCGTTGAGCTGCTCAACGATCTCGTCAGCGTCCACGCCGTGCACCATGCATGCCTGCTCAACGGACTCGCCGCGGGAAGCAGGGCAGCCAAGGCAGTGCATGCCCATTCCGAAGAAGATGGGAGCAGCAGCCTCTGCGTTGATGTCGAGAATATCGCCGATTATTGTGTCCTTTGTTACTTTCATTGCTGTATTTCCTTTCATTTGTGCATTGCTGTCCGCGCGCCTTTCCGGTGCGTGGAGATAAATATACAGTATATATTATATCACAGCTTTGTTATTTTGTCCAGTACAATTTCTTTGATACCTGCATTTTTTGTTCCATGTGCTTGACATTGTCCGGGAAATCTGCTATAATCAATATGCTGTCAGTATTTATATGCGGGTGTGGCGGAATTGGCAGACGCGCCAGATTTAGGTTCTGGTGGCTTCACCGTGCAGGTTCAAGTCCTGTCACCCGCACCAAATAAAAAAACCGTCTCCTCGACGGTTTTTTTATTTGGTTTGCATCATTTTTCTCGTCCGTCCCGGATTGGGACGGACGTTTTGCTTCGCAAAACCGAAAAATGACGCGCACCCTGCTTCT
>OLOX01001800.1_pt1 | contig 19136 bp, 9 predicted proteins | sample 1672091 | NCBI WGS metagenome assembly OLOX01 (sample SAMEA3136644, study PRJEB25190) | human gut metagenome | reverse complement strand
CGGACGCAGGCGGTGAAACTGCGGCGGCGACGGCCGATGCGGACGGTATTTTCGTCCCGAGCTGGAAAATGCCGGAGGGTCTGGCCATTGGACAGAGCAAGGCGGCAGGAAAGACCGACTGGATGACCTACGTACCGGCTGTTAAAATCCAGTATCAGTGGGTCAGCACGGATAACCCCAACGATGTAACACCCCCTGCGAATGATTATATCCGTACCGGCAGAGCATATACGGCGAAAGCACAGCAGAATTCCCACCAGGGATATACCTTTGATGGCTGGTACACGGATACCACATGTACAGTGCCGTATGTGAACGGTACGGTTCTGAATACGGATACGGTTCTTTACGGTCGCTGGAAGGCGGAGCACGGCAATCTGTCCGTTGCCAAGACCGTAGCCGGAAACAACGGAGATACCTCCAAGGCGTTCAACTTTACCGTGACGCTCGGCGATACCGGCATCAACGGCACATTTGGTGAAATGACTTTTGCCGATGGAGTCGCAACCTTCGTTCTGAAGCACGGTGAGAGCAAGACTGCTGTCGGACTGCCTGCAGGAATCACTTATACCGTAACCGAGGCGGAGGCAGATAAGGACGGCTACACCACAACGTCTGTCAACGCCAGCGGCAGTATCATCAAGGATGACACCGCAGCGGTAACCTTTACTAACACCCGAAACAGTTCCTCCTCCCATCATTCGACCCGCTATACGCTGCACTATGAGTCGAACGGCGGCACAGCTTACAAGGATGAGCGCTATTCTTCCGGCACAAAGGTGACGCTCGACAAGACCCCGACCCGCGAGAGTTATACCTTTACCGGCTGGTATGCCGACAAGGCGCTGACGCAGAAGATCACAAGCGTGACGATGAACGGCGACAAGACGGTCTATGCAGGCTGGGAGGCGACCGGCGTACCGGACAAGCTCAACGGCGATGACCATTTCGCCTATGTAGTCGGTTACTCCGATAGCACTGTCCGTCCGAGCGCAAACATCAGCCGCGCTGAAACAGCAACGATCTTCTTCCGCCTGCTCAAATCCGACATTCGCGACGGAAATCTGACCGCCGACAACGATTTTTCCGATGTTTCGGACGGCCAGTGGCACAACAAGGCGATTTCCACGATGGCAAAGCTCGGTATCGTCAAGGGCCGCCGTGCGGACAACTTTGACCCCGATGCCTCGATCACCCGTGCGGAGTTTGCGGCAATCTGTGCGCGCTTCAACACCAAACCGGTCGAGAACAGCGGCAGCTTCTCCGACATTTCCGGTCACTGGGCGGAAAACGAGATCGAGAGAGCGGCGGCGTTCGGCTGGATTTCGGGCTATCCGGACGGCACGTTCCGCCCCGACGCCCGCATCACCCGCGCTGAGGCTATGACGATGATCAACCGCGTGCTCTGCCGTATGCCGCAGAGCGAAAGCGACCTGCTGGACAGCATGGTAACGTGGCCGGACAACAAGCCGTCCGACTGGCACTACCTCGCCGTACAGGAGGCCACGAACAGCCATGACTTCAACCGTCAGGGCGAGGTCGGCGAAAGCTGGACGAAGCTGACGAGCGTACCTGACTGGAAGCAGTATCAGTAATACAACAAGGAATTTTCGGAGCAGTGGCTCTCAAAGAATGACAACATCCCCTCTGCTACTCCAAGACGGCAAATATCTATACATTCACTATGCTTGCGGCATAGTGAGAGTAGAGTTGTTTTTCCCCGTTCAAGACACAGCCAGAGTTAAGGATGTTGCGAACGATTCCTATTTTTCACGGAAAGCTGGGGCATTTGCCCCAGCCTTCTCCAAGCGCTTGACCACTGGTGGAGCGCTTGGAGAAGGTTCTCAGAATGATACCATATATTCCGCGCAAAGAAAGATTTACTGATTGATACAGAGATAGACAAAGGAAATTGCAGATATGGATATTCACAAAAATTTGAATCAGACCACAGAACTGGATAGCGCACGGAACGATCTGTCAGTGGAAAAGAAGCTGCTTGACTGTATTGAAAACCTTGTCATGAACGATGACTTCACAGCAGCGGTCAACTCTGGGCTGACGACTATCCTCGAATATTACGATGCGGATCGTACCTACATATTTGAATTTCAATGGAAGGAAAATCTTACTCGGAATACCTACGAAATTTGCAGAGATGGTATCTCTCCGCAGATTGAGAATCTGCAGACAGTGCCCGTTGATGTAGTAGCACGATGGGTGGATAGTTTTGAGGACCAGGAACAGAATACCATCATCTTTATCGGAGATGTTGATGCACTCAAGGATGATCCTACCCACCGCCTTGAGTATGATTGCCTGCATCCGCAGGGGATCAAGAGTCTTATTGCCGTTCCCATTTTTATAAATGGCAAACTGCACGGCTTTCTTGGAATCGATAATCCCCGTAGCCACATGGATGCGCTGACGTTGTTAACGCAGCTTACTTATATCATTGCAAACGAGCTGCAAAAGCGCCTGCTTACAGAAGCACTGACGAAAAAAAGCTATCAGGACCCGCTGACCGGTCTAAACAACCGCTTGGCCTATGACGAGATGTTGGATCATTTGCGCGGAAAGGAGTTTCCGGTAGGCGTAGGATTTTTGGACATCAATGGGATGAAATGGATCAACGATACGCTCGGTCATGACATGGGCAACAAAGTGATCCAAAAGATTTGCACTATTCTCAACGAGCACATCGAACAGCAGTATATCTACCGCATCAGCGGCGATGAGTTCGTTATGATCTGGCCAGATGTTGATTATAAGGTTTTTATGAGCGCCGCAAAAAAACTGGAGGCGGCGCTGTTTGACGAGAAAAACATTGCATCGTTTGGTTTTGTATGGGGAAAAGAAGAAGATACGGGTATTGCCGTTCGCAAGGCAGAGAAAGCAATGCAGACAGCAAAGAATAAGTTCTACGCCGCAAATGCCGAATTAAAAGATAGTCGCCCCGGCTATCTGGACGCACTATTGCAGGAGTTTCGGGACAGCACCTTTATCCCATATTTGCAGCCGCTTTACAGTATCCAGTATAACCGTGTTTACGGTGCAGAAGTTCTCGTCCGTAAAATCGATCCGCATGGTAATATCCAGGCACCCGTGGAATTCATTGACGTTATGGAGCGTGAGCACATGATCTCTATGGTGGACTTCACAATGCTGCGGCAAGCCTGCGAACTGATCCAGAAATGGAAACCGGTATGGCCGGATATTGTGCTCAATGTAAACTTTTCACGCAACACACTGATGGAGCCAGACTTTCTGGAGCGGATCGATCAAATTCTTTCCGAGACCGGTGCTGACCCGGCGCAGCTTATCTTTGAGATCACGGAATCTTCGCAAAACATTCAGCTGGAATCCCTGTACAGTCTGTTGGATGAAGTGAAACAACGAGGTATTTCGCTGGCAATTGATGACCTTGGCACCGAGGCTTCCTGCCTTGAAATGCTTTATCTGCCGCAGATCAGCGTTGCAAAAATTGATAAAGGTTTGATCGACAAGGCTGAACACATCGACCGTGAACAGCTTGTCATCAAACATGTTGTCGACCTGTGCCACGATTTGAATATGCGCTGTGTGGCAGAGGGTATCGAAACAGACAGCCAGATCGAATTACTGAAAAAACTCGGATGTGATAAGCTGCAAGGCTATAAGATTGGTAAACCCATGCTGCCGGAAGACTTCCTTCGCCAGTTTGGAAATAATCGATAAAATAACAACAGCGACATTAAGCATGCTATCGAAGGATAGCAATTCAAATAATACACGAAAACAGGAAAACGGATTATATTGCTGCATATTCTTACTTTGTCAGTGTCGGCGGCAATGATTTCTTTCAATATTGCTTAAGCTGTTCTGGCGCATTGAGTGTCTCTCTGAGCAAAAAATCCACATCGCACGCTTTTCTTTGTGGGGATGTTTGACGGTTACGAACAAAAACAGGCTGCTTTTTAGCAGCCTGTTTTCGTGTTACGGGAAGTTATGCGTTTTCATCATAGACTTCGATATCACAGTATTGGTGAGCGATCAAACCGCAGATCTATCCCTCTTTTACTAAAACCCCGCACCACATCTAACAATTTCGGCATTTTCCCTTTGTCGTGATACCGAATATATACCAAAGTGGCTTTGAAAATTTTTAGATAGCTTCGAGAAGCGTTACCGCCGTAGTTTCTACGGATTCCAACACATGAATATAGGTGTTATAAGTAACAGATACATTCGCGTGTCCGAGCCACTTGCTTACTACGGTAATCGGGACACCGGCGTTAAGTGTCTGTGTTGCAAAGGTGTGACGAAGCTGGTGAAGCGTGAACGGCTTGCTGATTTCAGCATATTTCAGCACACGATGGAGTACACGCTGCAACTGGTCGTTAGACAGCATATTGCCATTGAGCGACGCTACCACATTCGGACTGCAAATTCCTTTCTTGCGGTAGATGGTGTGCAGGTTTTTCAAAGCGGCAATCGCCTTTGTGTTCAGCGGAACAATGCGGTTGCCGCTTGTCGTTTTCGTGCCCTTGATTTTCGCCTTTTTGTGATTCTTCCGTTCACCGTTTCGGTCGCGGTCGCAGACCATAGACAGGTTCTTGTTCACTGTAACCGTTTTACTGCAAAAGTCAATGTCAGACCATTTCAAAGCCTGCAACTCACCGCAGCGCAAACCGGTATGCACGAGGAACACAATCAGATTCGCGTGCGTAATCAACGGCAGACCGTTCTTTCGCTTCATTACTGCTACCTGCTCCAACGCCCGCACTTCCTCGCTTTCCAGCGCGATGATTTCGCGTTCCGGTTTGAACAGCGTCTTTTTCGGCATCTTCACATTGCGCATGGGATTCTTCGCAATATCGCCCTCGGAATGAGCATACTGAAACAGTTCCGACAAAAGGAAATTGATCTTCTTCACTACACTGTACGAAAGCGTTTTGCTTTTCGCAACCAGCAGATTCTGAATCTCCTCACTGCGGATAGACGCAATCTGAATATCGCCCAAATTGGGTTTGATATGATGCAGATAAATGCTTTCGTAGCGGTCAAAACTGCTGTTTTCGACAGAGTGCTGCTTGAACGTATAGAACCAGTTATCTGCATAATCACGGAAAAACACTTTCTTGCACGCAGTCAGACCGCGTGCCGTCTGCTTTTTCCAATCTCGCAGCTTGCGGCGAACCTCAGCTTCGGTTGAACCATAAAGGTACTGCGGCTTTGCCATCGCTTCATCTCGGTATTTTGCCACCCAGCGACCATCTTTGCGCTGATAAATACTGCCCTCCCCATAATGACGATTGGTTTTCGTTACTTTTTCTGTTGTATTGCTCATTTTCGCTCCTGACCCGGTGCGGCAGCTACAACAGCTAACATTGTTATTATACGCCATACTCTGCATGGTTCGCAACGTCTGGTTAATAGAAGATTTCACGTCCGCGATTGGCCGCAAACCAGCGGTCAAGTTCTGCTCGAGTGGTGATGTAATCACGCCCGACTTTGGTGACAGGCAGAACACCGGCCCGCAGTAAGGCGTTGAGTTTTGACCGGCCGAACGGAAACAGTTCCAGCAGATCATTCTGTGATAAAATTTCGTAATCAAATGACATGTAAAACCTCCATGAAATGCGAAACCGGAAAAATACACGCAAAGAAGCGGTATTCTTCCGGTTTTATAATGATTTATACTGTTACTGTCAGTCTATTCGGCCTCACCCCCGACTGCGGGAAGCACCAAGTGATCGGCGGCGTACCGATTCCACAGGAATTTCACCTATCCGTTGTCCGACCTCATTGCCTGCGACGTTTTTACGCTCGGACTGTGACTGGTCGGGAGTATCATTATCTTCCGCGCGGGTCTTTGCCATGATAGGAGCCACCCACAGTTCGCAGCTTTCCGCTGCAGCTCCCCGCGCCGAATTTGTACCTGATGCCTGAGTATGCGGTTGTCAAAGGACATTGGAAATATTTCCTCTTTTACTATAACGCCGAAATGTGGTCAATGGAATAGCCCCTGAAAAATATTTTTAATCATGCACAAGATTCAACTTCAGTTTTTGTGCGATATGCTAATATCTTATCAAAACGCCGGTAAAAACCGCTTTTGAGGTGAGGGGAGAGGAACGAAATCCGCGCCGCCCGCGTCTTTCCTCTCCCCCTGCTGCGGTTGATGGATAACTCCCTTGCGGCAGTTACCCACAGCCGCAGCACCCCCTCACCATTCTCGCGGCGGCGAGCGCAGAGAAAAAAACTTTGAAGTCTATAACAATAGACCCTCTCCGACGTAAGCAGTACACAATTTTAAACAAGTACTTGTTTAAGTATAAAAATATTTTTGTCGAAATTGACAAAGTAATAATTGACAAACACCCAGTAACTTAGTATAATTTGAATAGCAAAATAACCCAAACTCTTAGGAGAATGGCAGAAATGGCAAAACAGAGGAAACTCTGCGGCGCAAAGCTATAGGATCTAAACGATTGTCCAGCAATCGCATGACAGCCAGTTACCTAAACCAGTCCCCGCATTACGGGCGCAGTACTGTGTGGACTACTATCCATGCGGTACTGCGCCCTTTTTTAACTGTTTGGGCGCAAAAGAAAGGGAGCGATCGAAAAATGAAACGCACACGAATCAGCGTATTGCTTGTAATAGCCTTGCTGTTGCAGCTATACGCACCACTCACGGCAGGCGCAGTAGACTTTACGCCAAACCCACAGACGGAATATGCCAAACGATTTATTGCCGCCTGTGATGGACAGACATGGTTCATCAATGAGATTGAGCGTTTGCTGAACGCCCAGCAGCGCACACTGGATACCATCACCGGAGCGGAAGACCTTGTGGAAATCAAGAGCATTGGTCTAAAAGGTCAGAACATCACCGGACATATACCGGCTGCAATCGGGGAACTTAGTGAATTGCGGTATCTGTTCCTCTCGGATAATCATTTGAGCGGAGATATTCCGTCTGCGCTCTATACGCTCCCGAAACTGCAAAATGTAGACTTGGGCGGCAATGATTATGCAGGTGCGATTCCTTCCGAGTTTGGTACAATGCCCGCATTGAAAACGCTGGTTCTCAAAGATAACCAGTACACTGGTACGATACCGGACACGATTTTGAGCAATACCCAGATTGAGGTGCTGAACCTCATGGGAAATCAGTTGACCGGCGGTTTTCCTGCGGCAGTTGCCGGTATGAGCAGTCTGAAATACTTGAACCTTTCGGAAAATGCTATCGGCGGTACGATTCCCGACCTGTCCGCGCTAACTAATCTTATCTCGCTTTCGGCGTGGCAGTGCGGATTGACCGGCACGATTCCCGAAACACTGTACACGCTTTCCGGTTTGCAGATTTTAGACCTGTCCGAAAACAAGCTGGAAGGCGAAATCTCTGCCGGTATTGCTAATCTGGCAGACCTGCAATATCTCGCGCTGGACACGAATCCTCTGCGCGGTGTATTACCGGACGCATTTACGCATACCGCGTTGACCGAGATTCATTTGGAAAACACTTATCTGCGCGGTTTTGTTCCTGCTACGCTCAAAGCACGGCATGACGCAGGTGCAAAGGTGTATCTGAACAATAACTACATGACCGGCGCTGTCTTGAAGGATATGCCGAACAACACCGGAAACTTTACCGATGGTGCGGCAAGCGAACAGCACCAGCTTACCGGCACTCGTTCCACGGTTACGGTCAGCAAGGACGGCACGGTAAATCTGTATGCGCTGCTGCTGAACAAGTCGCTGACTACCGGCAGCACGGCAAAGGTGCTGCTTAGACCGGACGAGTATGTTGTGACCTTTGATGATACCAAGGTGCAGGTTACTGCGGATAGCAGCGGTATCTATGTGAAGGCTTTGACGGATATTCCGCTGAATACGAATTTCAGTATCACAATCCAAATCAAGGACAACACCGGCTCTGAATATTCCAAGGTAAAGCTGACCCTCACTACCGATGTTACCAGCGGTGGCGGCGGCGGTATCGGCGGCGGTGGCGGCGGCACACCTGCAACGCCCAAGGTAGAACACAAGCTGTATATCAACGGCTTTACCGATGGTATGTTCCATGCCGAACGCAATATCACCCGCGAACAGACCGCGAAAATGCTGATTGACGCGCTGGAAAAGGAAACTGCCGAACCGGAGCAATCCTCGTATACCGATGTTGCCAATAACCGCTGGTCGTATCGCTGGGTTGAAGCAGCGTCCAAGGAAGGCTACATGGTAGGCTATAACGGCGGCGTGTTCAAACCGGAATCTGCAATCACTCGTGCCGAGATGGCAACGGCCTTGTCGCGTATCGCAGCAAAGGAAGGCTTGATTATGACCAGCAGTACCAAGACCTTCTCTGATGTGGCAGACGGCAAATGGTACAGCAGCTATATTCGTCAAGCGGTGCAGTACGGCTTAATCAGCGGCTATACGGACGGCACCTTCCGACCGGAGCAGTACATCACCCGCGCTGAAACCGTAACGATGATAAACCGTATGCTCGGCAGAAACTATGAAACGGCAACCGAACTGCACAGCATGGCTTGTCCGTTCCCCGATGTCAGCCAGAGCAACTGGGCGTATGGCAACATCATGGAAGCCGCTATCACGCACAAGCACTGATAGAAAGAATTAGAAACGGAAGAACTCCTGAATAGTTGGAGGTAAACTTATGAAGAAAGCATTAGTCCGCAGAGTAGTTTCTCTGTTCCTGTGCTTTTGCATGGTGATTGGATTCGTGCCAATCATCGACGCACAGGCAGCAGAAATCAAAGGCGGCACATTCGACCCGCATACCGGTTATCTGGAACTGGAATTTGGGTATCAGCTTACACAGTATGTGAATATCAATGTCTATGTCCGCAGTCCTTCGGACGATGGATTGAAGAAAGAATTTGTCGGCTCGATTGTAGAGAATTACCTGCTCTCCGGTGCAAACGATGTTAAAGCATGGCTTCCCGAAGATTCACCGGACACTATGGTATCGCCCTACACACCGGCAACCAAAACGGACGGCGGTTTGGTAAAACTGTCCGAGGACGGCATTTATCAAGCAGACAAGAACTTTGCCGGTGAAGATATTGAGCCGGTAGCCATGATGAAGCACACGCTTATATGGGACGGCTCTCTCAATGGTATTCCGATTATCGGTCCGAACCTCGATGAAGATGTGTTTTATCTGACCGTAGAAATTGAACCGCTCGGCAGACCGGATAAGAATGTTGAGTGTACCGACAGTGATGATAGCCACACGCACGGTCAGAACTATACTTGGCCGCAGAAGCAGGAGAACGGCAAGAAAAAGTTTGCTGTCAGTACCGAACTGCTGGTAGACTACCGTGATTATGTTGTCGGTGAAGATGGCACGGCGGCGTTCCTCATGCTGAAAGGCAGTTTGTCCGATGAAGTACGCAAGAAACTGTACGAGCAGTTTGTCAGCGGCAGTCTGGCGTGCAATGAATTGACCGGTTTCCCCGAACTGGAAGGCTTGGTGCTGGACTACCAGAACCTTGACCCTGTAAACATGGTAACAGGTGCGTACAGCTTCATGTACGAGGACTTGAAGCTGGAAGGCATTATCCCGCTGACCTTCCTTCGTGTTTACAACTCGCGCTACAACAAGGGTGCGCTGGGTACTGGCTTTACGCACAGTTACGATTATTCGCTCATCAATGACCGTGGTATTATCCGTGTGACAATGCCCGGCGGTGAGGAGCAAATCTTCCTTACGCTCCGTGGCGGCGGCTATGATTCTCTGGCAGACAGCGGCTTTGTTCTGGAAAATGAAGCAGACGGCAGCTACCGCATGACGCACGAGGACGGCGCAGCGTTCATTTTCTCGAATGATGGCAAGAGCGGCAAGCTGCAAACCGTCTATAATCCCGATGGTACGCCGGTAGCACAGCTTACCTACAACGGCGATGAACTGACCGGAATTGACGGCATTGCAGGCAGCTATACGCTGGCATGGTCGAACGGACATATTTCGTCCGTGACCGATAACGCAGGCCGCACCGTATCGTATGAGCATGACGGCGATTTTCTGACCGGCGTTACCAATGCAGACGGTGATACGCTGCATTATACCTACGATGGCAACGGCTATCTGAACAGTGCTACCGACTTTGAAGGCGAAGTCTATATTGAGAACGAGTATGACGGCATAGGCCGTGTGGTAAAGCAGACCTTTATCAATGCGGACATTCCCACTGTTTCTACCGTTTCCTATGACGATGACGCGCGTGTTACGACCTGTGTAGACGCAAACGGTCTGGAAACACGCTACTACTACGATAATCACCGTAACATCCAGAAAATCGGAACAGTTATCGACGGCACGGAGTACACCACCAACAACACCTATGACGGCGATTATCGCGCCAACTCTGCAAGCGACCGTCTGAATGGTGCAACCGCATACGAGTACGACAGCAGCGGCAATGTGACGAAGGTTCGCTATGCGGATAATACCACTATGACGCTGACTTATACGGCGGGCGGCGATATTGCGTCCATCACGGACGCGCTCGGCAATACGGAAACCTATACCTACTCCGGACACAGCTTGACCGAGTTCCGCGACAAGAACGGACATACCACTTCGTACACCTATAATGCACTCGGTCTGCCGATTACGGTTACGGACGCACTCGGCAATCAGACCACCTATGCGTATGACGATAAGGGACGGCAGCTTTCTGTCACCGACGCTGAGGGCGGTGTTACCAGCTTTGAATACGATGCCGTAGGCCGCATCGTTGCAGAGCATACCAAGGTGAGTGATACGGCTACCGCAACGACCAAGCATACCTACTCCAAGGCGGGCAAGCTGCTGAAAACCGTAGACGCGCTGGGCGGCGAAACCTCGTATGAGTACAATGCCAACGGCTTTACCACCTCGACCAAGGACGCGCTCTGCGGCACGGTAACGACCGAATACGGCACGAACGGCGAACCGCTCAAACGCACGGACGCGAACGGCAATGAAACCACCTATGAATATGACAAGGATACCGCACAGCTTGTATCGGTAACAGACGCAGAGGGCAACGAAACCCGCTACACCTACAACGATCGCGGCCTGCTTATCCAGACTACGGACGCGGAAGGCAATGCGACTACCTATGAATATGACGCGCTCGACCGTGTAGCAAAGACGATTGACGCGCTGGACGGCGAAACGATCTATGCGTATGACAGCATGGGACGCACGGTTTCGGAAACCGACGCAGAAGGCAACAAGAAAACCTACACCTATGACGCGCTCGGACGAACCAAGACTGAAACCGACGGTGCAGGCAACAAGACAACCTATACCTATGACCCTGTTGGCAATCTGCTTGTCACAACGGACGCAAACGGCAATGAAACCAAGACCGAGTACAACGCCATCAATGCAGCGGTAAAGCAGATTGACGGCGAAGGCAACGAAACCACCTACACTTACGACAAGGTAGGACGGCTGCTGACCGAAACGGACGCACTCGGCGGCGTTACCGCGTACACCTACGACCTTGCGGGCAATCAGCTTAGTGTTACCGACCCCGAAGACAATGTGACAAAGTATGTCTATGACCTGCTGGGACGCGCCGTAGAGCAGATTAACGCAGACGGCAGCAAGACCCGCACGGTGTATGACGCGCTCGGACGCACGACAGAAAGCTATGACGAACTCGGCGGTAAGACTGCTACCACCTATGACGCAAACGGCAACCAGCTTACTGTAACTGACCCGAAGGGCAACAAGACCGCCTATCAGTACAACCGCAAAGACCAGATTACGGTTATCACCTATGCGGACGGCGGCGAAACCCGCTATACCTACAATGCGCTCGGCAATGTCAGCGAAGTAACCGACCAGAACGGCAATGTAACCAGGTACGCCTATGACGCACTCGGCAGAACGCATACCGAAACCAACGCAGTAGGTGTTGTGACCGAATACGGCTACGACAAGGTAGGCAACACGGTTTCTGTCACCAAGGACGGAACGGTAATCGCAAAGAGCGAGTACGACGGTGCATATCGTGTGGTAAAAGCGATTGACGGACTGGGTAATTCGGGAACAAAGCAATATGACAGCGTAGGCAATGTGCTGGTTTCCACTGACCGTGAAGGCAATGCAACACAGTACACCTACGACAAAAACTATAACCTGCTCAAGACCACCGACGCAGAAGGCGGCGTGTCCTCGTCTGCTTATGACGCGCTGGGGCGTGTAGTTTCTGAAACCGATGAAAACGGCAGCGCAACGACCTACACCTACGATAAGAACGGCAATGTGCTGACCGAAACCGACGCTCTTTCTGGTGTTGTTACCAACACTTACGACGCACGCGGCAGAGTAGCAGCAACCACGGACAAGCTGGGTGCAACGACTACCTACACCTATGACGCAGCCGGTAATCTCCGCAAGGAAATCGACACCAATAATGCGTATGCCGTTTATCAGTATGACGCGAACAGCAATCTCATTCAGTACACCAACCGCAACAACGAATGGGTGAAGTATGCGTATGACTGCATGAATCGGCAGGTCAAGGAAACCAACCAGCTTAACCATGCAACCGAGTACGAATACGACCTTGCAGGCAACCAGACGGCGGTAATCGACGGCAACAAGAACAAGACCATATACACCTATGACGGCTTGAATCGTCTTGTTTCCAAGACCAACGCCGAAGGCGGTATGTTCGAGTACCGGTATGATTCGTTCGGCAACACCGCAGGCACGACGATGTACGGCGGCGGTGACGAGAAGGCCGCGACCACTTATACCTATGACGCAGCGGGAAATCTGCTGACCGAAACCTCTCCGTTGGGCAGCGTGACTACCTACACGCATGACAAGGAAGGCAATGTGCTGACGCAGGTCGATGAAAACGGAAAGCAGACCGCTTACACCTATGATAAGCTGTATCGCATGGTGTCCCGCAAGGACGCGGACGGTACTGCGACCTTTACCTATGACAAGGCGGGCAACATGACCTCGGCCAAGGACGGAAACGGCACAGTATCATTTGCGTTCGACGCACTTTCCCGCACTACCAAGGTTACGAATGAGGACAGTACGACCACGGCGTACACCTACGACGCGGCAAGCAACCGTCTGTCCATCACCTATCCCGACGGCAAGGCCGTTACGACCGCGTATGATATTCTCGGCAATGTGAAGTCCCAGACCGACCACGACGGCACAGGCATTACCTACACGCGCGACGCGGAAGGACGCACAATCAAGGAAGGCCACAGCGACGGCAGCACGACCGAGTATGATTATAACGCCGCCGGTCTGCTGACGCTGCAAAAGGAAGTCACCAAGAGCAACAGCACACGCCGTCAGACTGCGTATACCTACGATGATGCGGGCAATATCGTAAGTGAAAACCGTTCCGGTGTAGACATTGACAAGAAGGACGAGTTGGTACGCTACTACTACGATAAGGCCAATCAGCTTATCCGCACCAATATCGAGGGCAAGAATACGAAGTATTCCTACGACCTCGCGGGCAATCTGCTTTCCGATGGTACGAACACTTACACCTACGATCTGCAAAACCGTCTGGTTAGCAAGACCGGCAAGGACGGTACGACCACTTATACCTATGACGCGGCGGGCAATCTGATTAAGAAGGCTGCACCGGACGGCACGACCGAGTATACCTACACGGCACAGAACAAGCTGAAAACCGGCAAGACAGAGGACGGTCAGAGCAGCACCTACACCTATAATGCGCTCAATGTACGCATTAAGAATGTACAGGTGCGCGACAACAAGAATGCCGCCCATGCAAACTCCGACTTGAAGGACGGTTCGCACGGCACCGATTATCTGGACTTCTTGAAGGATGGACGCTTTTTCTGGCAGCGCACATGGGAAACCGAGGTAGGCACGACCTTCCAGAGCAATTTTGAAACCGTAACAAAGAACTATGTTGTGGACTATCTTTCCATTGCCAATCGTGATATACTCGTCACAGAGGACGGCAGCTTCACGCAGCGGTATGTGTACGATGAGGACGGCACCCGTATCTCGGCAGAGTACGGCTATGCAGCCGGTACAAAGCGCGGTGAGGGCGGCGAAAACCTGCAAAGTGACTTTGCGGCAAATGATGTGCGCAAGGTATGGTATCGCACCAGTCATCTCGGCAGCACGCTGTTTGCCGTAGACGAAACCGGCAAGGTCATCTCTCACACGATCTATGACCCGTGGGGCAATCCGCTGACCAAAACCTACACGGACACGAATTTCAGCGGCATTGACAACGCCAACAATTTCACCGGCTACACTTGGGACGAAGTGCTTGACCTGTATTTCGCGCAGAATCGTTTCTACGACCCTGCCGACCACCGGTTCACACAGGAAGACCCTATCAAGGACGGCGAGAATTGGTATGGGTATTGCGGGAATAATGTGGTTAATTATTCTGATTGGGCTGGACTTGCATCATCGAATACGCGATATGTTGCTACTGATAATGTCTATATGCGTAGTGGCGCAGGCACATCATATAATGTCCTCGCGACATTGCAATATAATACTGCTGTTACATATTTAAACGAGAAGAAAAACAATAACAATTATAATTGGGCCAAAGTTCAATATGAAGGTAAAACAGGTTGGATTGCAGATAAGTATCTAAAAACAAGCAAACGCCCCAGCATATCTGCTACAATTGATTCGGTAGCTCAAAAATTTGGTTTTGAATACTCGTATGGTGGACAATATTTTTATTCATCTGAATATGGTTGGCAGCGGACATTTGGCTATATGGACCTTTTTGACAAGTATATGAATATTGTTCCGGGTATCAATATTAATTTCTTGTCCTGTATATTCCAATATAACAACAAAACATGGCGTGTGGAATGTTGGAAGGGCGAATACGGTCCTACTGCTGGCGGCGAAGTTGGTTTATATGTTTTGGATGGCACGATGTCGCTTAGTCAATATTTTCAAAAGATGCGATGCGATGGTGCAGTATTTACCGGAACAGAAGCATTTGATAGATTATTTTCTATGATAAAAAATACTGAACCGTTATCTAAAAATGTTGCATGGTACCGAGCAGCGTATTCCAGTGAATACATTGGCATGAGCATTGCATTTAGAGAAGTGGTACAAAAGAAAAACGGCGGTGATTCGTATACTACCAATGCTTTTGCTTCTCGTTCTTCGTCGGGGCATTGGTGGCTAACAGTCTTCAAACTTAATTCTGCCAAGAAAGAAAATATTATTATGGATGTTACACTAACATTCCCCAATAGTACAATGCGTAGTGCTTACGATGAGAAACTTTATTGGAAAAGTAAGTATGGCGGATATAAAATTATGAATCGTAAGTCGAATAACAAAGTGGAATCTTTTTCGTGGAGGTGAATTTATTCTTGAAGAAGGTGCTTTTATTGCTGTTATCTACTTTAGTAGGAATATTATCGGGATGTTCTGCCGGTAAACTATCGGTTCCTTCGGGAATATTGGCAACTGACCAAACCGTGGCCGATGAGTATATGACGGATAATTCCTTCTTGACTGCAAGATATGGTTCAGATTACACAGTCACATTTGTTGGCGGAAGCGGTGAGGGTGAAGTCAATCAATCAGGTAAATCAGGTATTATGTCGTTTCAATACATGATAAATGATACGGATTTATATGATGTAGAGGTTGTCAAAGAAAAACATGACGCATGGAAAGTGAAAGGTTTACTTTTAGAATCCACAACTTATTCGTGCGATGAATTAAGTTTTTCGTTCTCTCTGTGTTCAACAGAAAACTATTATGAAGCTAATGGAAACCTCAACATAAATGATACTTCTATACCCGTAATAGTGAGTGTTAATTGTAGCCTTATGACAGTTGAAAATGCTGAATTACGGCAACAATATGAAAAGGCATGGGAACAATTTTCTGTTACTGATGTAGAGAATATGAGTTCGGCAGAGCGTCAACAATGGGATGATCGTGAAAAGGCTTGCACGATGTTTACCTGTTCGGTTGAACCACAATTTGATTCGTTTACAGCCGTCATAAATTCTGATTATGCAGACTTTTTTGATAATACCGTAAACACATTACATTTTCACGAAATTGAACCATAATATTCGACTTTTTAAGCAAACAGCCACCGGAGAATTTTCTCCGGTGGCTGTTCTTTTACTCCAATCCGCTCGTCACCTGCGCGACAATCTTCCTATGCTTTTCGTTCAGAACCGTGCCGTCCAAAAGCTGCTGCACGAAATCCCGACCTTTCATTTTCTCAATCTCCTGCAGCATTTTGATGGACTTTGCGCTTGCTATCAAAGAACTATAAAAAACTCAGCCAATGCTTGCATTGGCTGAGTAGGTGTTTGTTTTTTCAATTATTCCTAGACTTCGGCATTAAGGTCATTTCCATGGCAGTGGGATTTTCGGAACGGAAGTCTGATTTAGAGAAGTTAACTGGATTGATCTGATATTCCTGCCCGTTGATCAGTGCATGGGAATTGTTTCTCTCGATAAACGTACCAAGCACTCGGAATACTCCCGTTTCTCCAGAAAGAGCGCGTTCGTATGTGCTCTTTGGCATTTTTATAGTAATCTCGCCTTCAGGCTTGGAAACGTAATAAGTCATTGCACATACTCTCGTTTCCTTATTCAGACGTTCATCTTTGACCAGAATCTGAATGGGATATCCTGCAAGCACAGACTTTTGATCGGTTTGAGAGCAGTAGGTATAGTAACTTACTGTCTTGGTCACGATTTCCTCACCGCAGGTGTCCAACAGGTTCTAATAGTCTGCGCTATACTTTCCGTAAGACGGATAATAAATATAATGAGGATCATACGCTGACAGAACGACGCTCTTAATTCCCTCATCACCTGCCGCACGATAATCAATATCACTGGGGCCGATTTTATCGCTGGTGGAGGGCGTTGTCGGCGCCGTGGGTTCCGTAGGCGTTACGGGATTTGTCGGCTCAGTCGGTGTCGTGGGTTTCGTGGTATTACCCGCGTTATCCTCTTCACCGTAACCTACAGTCGTCAGAATGTCGACTCGATTGGTTGCGAGATCGAACTTGACGCCGATGTTCATATCCTTACAAAGATCACGCAGCTTGTAATAGTTGTTATCGGAGATGTTGTATCCTGTGTAATCAGCCTTATTTCCATCCTTAAATACGGATGCCTTCGATTCCTTGGCAGTTTTCACTGCGCTAGAAGGAAGCGCCATTTCGCCGCCAACAACGGTGTATGCCTTGTTGGTCGTGAGATCGATCCGCTTATTCGTCTCATTCCAAGACACTTCAAACTGTTTTGTGCTTCCGTTGACCATCGCCGCAACATCCCTGAGTTTGAAGTAATTGTTATTGTTAATCATGTAAGCGGCGCCGTTAACCTTTGTGCCGTCTATATAGATTGTATTCTTGGTCGGGGTTGCGTTCACCGCGCCAGCACTCGTGAGAAGCGCAGCGCTAACAACGCCAATCATAAACATAGTGCGTTTGTTCATATTCTTTGGTCCTTTCTTTTCACGAATGAATCATCTTCGACTCCCTCAAGCTCCAATGATCCATATAAGGTGGGTTTGCTGTAATTACCTATACGTCCTTGTGACTGCCGATGTATACGCTGTAGCTCGCGCCATCCCATGCAACAGCCTGATCGAGTGCATTTGCAACGGCACGAACCGGCAGATAGGTCGTGCCCTTGTAAAGCAGCACGTCAACCGTCTTGCCGTTGACGTCGGTCGGAACAATCGGCTTGTCGTTCACATAGACCTTAACCCCGGTTTCAACAGCCAGCTTTTCCATTCGACGTTTCGCATTATACTCGCCCGAGGCCTTGCCGCCCAGAATGGACGACTGCGAGTTGGCGATAGCTTTCAGCTTGGAAAGTGCGATTTCCGGTGCAGGAGCCAGATTGCTAAGGGTATTATTCTGATGTCCATCCGTATTGTAGCTGCTAAATGTTACCCGATATTCCTTTGCAGAGTAATGCAGTTTGCCGAATTCTTTCCAATCGTTTTCTGTATCAATTACTTCACCAGTGAACAAGTCCGTATCCCATACTCTTACCGACTCATAATTCCAATCTTCATAGTGCCAGATGCCTTTCGTCTGCCACTGACCATTCACTACAGTCTCTATCCGCTCCATTGAATATGCTTTATTATTTCCTGCTAAATCACCATTGCTCATCCATACTAAATAATACTTTCCGTTTTGAGAAGCTATGGGCAGCACTCGCGGGAAATTACGAGAATCATTCTGTGTAAAGATAAACGGCACTTCATCTTCTACCAGTTTTACCGCAGAAGACCCATTCCACGAGTAAACCATATATTTGCTGGATGCATTTGTGCCATGCTTATCCCACTGATCAGCCGGAATCTTATCCTTCGTATTGCAAACACAAAGCAGTTCTTCGTTTCCGTCCCCATCAAAATCGATGAGCATCGCCGTCACCAGACCGCTGACGATACTGCCGCTGACAGCGCGCTTGCCGTACTTACTCTGCAGCTGCTCGATCACCGAAACATACGCTTTCGCACGGTTTACCGCATTCTGATCCACCTTATGCTCACCGAGATACGCACTGGACGTCGTTCCGTCCCACGCAATCGGCACATTGAGCGCCGCAGATACCGCGCGAATCGGCAGATAAGTCGTACCATTATACAGCATTGGCTCTACCGAATTGCCATTTGCGTCACCCGGATTGAGCTTCTGGTCATCCACATAAACCGTAACACCACGCTCTACGGTAATGTTCTTCTGTGTCAGCGCGGACGCAAACGGCATACTCATCACCAGTGCTGCACCCAGCAGGCTAGCAGTCAGCCGCTTGCCGAATATTTTCATCGTTTGATTTTCATGCTCGTTCATACTTTTTCTCCCCTTTTATATTTTGAATGCTAATGGAAACCATGATAACCTGATTATACCACAGTTTCCGACTATTTACTATTCTCATTGCATTCAATACATGGATAGGATATAATGAATTTACATTGACACGAAACAAGATAAGGGGTATGAAAATGAAAAAAAGACTTATTGATGAATCAGCTGTTTTAAGGTCTTTAATAACCTGCTTTTTTTCCTGAAATTCAGGCATAACCTGCCGGATCATGGAGGCTGCCAGTTCCAGTTTAGATT
>OLOX01001798.1_pt1 | contig 19155 bp, 15 predicted proteins | sample 1672091 | NCBI WGS metagenome assembly OLOX01 (sample SAMEA3136644, study PRJEB25190) | human gut metagenome | reverse complement strand
GAAGCTATGAGGACCTGAAAACGGTCTGGGAGATCGGAAGCTATGAGGACGGCTTTTTCAATCTGGAGGTTTTTGGAAAGGCCGACAGAGTGGTGTATCTGGCAGCGTACCTGTATCATTACCGCAGGGACGGGTCTTCCTCGGTCACGTCCGGGTACAACCCAAGGCTGTATGACCAGTGGCAGGCGCTCTACGACCGGATGGAAGCCATCATCCGGTCAAACCAGCTGGGCAGCGAGTATGAAGCCGCGCTGAATAACAGGATCGCGCTGGGCATTCTGGGGCTTGGGCTGAACATTACGGTTTCCACTCAGTCGATGGGGAAAAAAGTGAAGGATATCCACAGGATCATCCGTCAGGAAAGGTATCGGAAGGCGTACAAAAACCTGCCCTTAAATTATTTCCCAATCCACTGGAAACTGTTTTACGGCTGCGCCAGACATGGATTTGCCTTTGGTGTGTATGTGCTGCTCACCGTGATCCAGAGGATTATTTCAAGGTAAAGGAACGAGAAAATGATTATCCATTTTTCGGTTTTGGCCGTGATTCTGGTCTGCGCCCTGATCTGGGAGCGGCCAATCCGGTATCACAAGCTGAATTCCATATATTACGGCGAACGCTACGATTACAAGTCGCCGCTGATGCCCTGGCTGATCGTGTTCGGCTACATCGCCTATCTGGCCGCCATGCGCTCCGGAATGAACGATACCTCCGGCTATATTCAGTCGTTTGAGCATATCCCCGGCACATGGGACGACGTTTCCAGAATCCTTGACGGGGACGGCAAAGACAAAGCGTTTGACATAACCGCCAACATCTTCAAGATGTACGTGAGCGACGATTACCACGGGTGGTTTGGCCTGTTTGCGGCGGTGGAGTCCTGCATTTTCATTCATGTGCTGCGCAGGGAGTCCGTCAGCTTTCTGGACAGCTGCTTTGTGCTGTTCGCTACCGCACTGTATTATAATTACTTTTCCATGATGCGGCAGTGGTTTGCCGTGGTGCTTCTGTTCGGCGGCGCAATATTCATCAAAGAGGGAAAAACGATCCCCTATATCCTTTTGTGTCTCTTTGCGGCGCAGTTCCACAACAGTGCGTATCTGTTCATCCCGGTCTATTTCATGGTAACAGGCAGGGCGTGGAGCCCCAAGCAGAACCTGATTATTATTGCAGCTGTGGTCGGCCTGCTTTTCCTGAGGCCGATTCTGGATGCCGTGGAAAGCTCTCTGGCAAATTCGACCTATGACTATGCGGTGGCGGCCATGAACAGCGATTCCGGTTCTTCCATCATCCGCCCTGTTATCGCGGCGGTGCCGGTGGTGATCGCGTATATCCACCGTGACCGGATTGATGCAGGCAATAAAATGATACACATCTGCATCAATATGTCGCTGATAAACTTTCTGCTGAATCTTCTTGCGACGTTTACATGCGGACTGTACGTGATCCGTCTGGCAACGTATACCGCCGGCTACAGTCTGATCCTCTATCCCTACCTTCTGAATGTGACGGTCAGCAGTCGAAACAGGAGCGCCCTGAAAGTGGGATTTTATATTCTGTATTTTATTTTCTACTGCTATCAGATGTCCCATCAGGGTTCGTGGGGGTACAACAGCGACATTCTGGGAGTATTCTCCTGAGAGGAGAGGTAATGCATGACGACAGAGCCAGTCAGGGTTTTGAACCTGTTTACCATCATGAACCGCGGCGGCGCGGAGACCATGGTGATGAACTATTATCGGAACATCGACCGAAGCAAGGTGCAGTACGATTTCATGGTGCACCGTCAGGAGCGCGGCGCCTATGACGATGAGATCGAGGCGCTTGGCGGCAGAATCTACCGGATGCCGCCGATTCGCCCCTGGACTGCCGGGGAGTACCGGAAGACGGTGCGGGCGTTTTACGCAGAGCATCCCGAGTACCGGGTGATCCATTCCCACATGTCCGAGCTTGGCTATTACGATTTCCGGGAAGCGGAAAAGGCCGGTGTCCCGGTGCGCATCTGCCATGCCCATAACCGTCCATACGGGATCGACCTCAAATCCCCCGTCCGCTGGTATTACAAGGCCATGATGCGGCCGCATATTACGGATCTGTTCATATGCGGCAAGGAATCCGGGGACTGGCTGTTCGGCAGGAAGAACGAAGCCCGCTTCATCCAGCTGAACAACGCCATCGACGCCCGTCAGTATGCCTACTGCCCGGAAATCCGGCAGAAAATGCGGCAGTCGCTGGGCATCGGGGAGGATCAGCTGGTCATCGGCCACGTGGGGCGCTTTTATCCGCAGAAGAACCATAAGTTTATCATTGATATTTTTCAGGCTGTCCGGACGAAAAATCCCGAGGCGGTTCTGCTGCTGGTGGGAAATGACGCCGGTGAGGGCGGAAAGGAAATCCACCAGAAGGCAGAGCAGCTGGGGCTGACCCCGTGGGTGAAATTTCTGGGAACCCGCGGTGACGTGGCGGAGCTGCTGCAGGCGATGGATGTGTTTCTGTTTCCGTCGCTGTTCGAGGGGCTTTCCGTCGCCAGCATCGAGGCGCAGGCCGCCGGATTGCCGGTGCTGATCTCCGACAGCGTCCCGATCGAGTGCAGGAAAACGGATCTGGTTCATGTCCTGCCCTTGAGCGCGCCGCCGGAAGAATGGGCAGACAGCGTTCTGGAGCTTGCCAAAATCCCACGCCGCAATACTTATGAGGAAATCAGGGGCGCAGGCTTTGACGTTGTGGAGAACGCCAAGTGGCTGCAGGCGTTTTATTTACAGGCAGCGCAGAGATAGGAGGGAGCTATGCCGATACTGACGATCTTTACGCCCGCCTACAACCGGGGACACACCCTTCCCCGTACATATGCTTCTCTCCGGCGGCAGGACTGCAAGGACTTCATATGGCTTGTGGTGGACGACGGTTCCACCGACGGTGAGAGCGGCGCGATCTGTGACCGCTATGCCGCGGCGCACCCGGAACGCATCCGCGCCATCCACAAGCCGAACGGCGGCGTGGGCGAGGCGCGCAACGTCGGCATCGAGGCCGCACAGGGCGAGTACCTGATCTTCATCGACAGTGACGACTACATCGCCCCCAACATGTTCCGCGTACTGGCCGACGCCGTCGCCCGCTTCGGGAGCGACATCATCGGCTTCGGCGCGGCGCTGGAAGCAAACGGTGTCGTGGTCAAGGAGCTCGTGGATCCCCTGCCGACCGACCGCACCTTCACGCTCGCCGACACGCCCGAGCTGATGCAGACCATGCCATCCCCATGGAGCCGCATCTGGCGGCGCAGCCTGTTTCTGGATTCCGGTGTGCGCTACCCGGCGCGCATCTGGTACGAGGATCTGTGCACATCCGTAAAGCTGCTGGCATTGGCCAAAAGCGCCGCCTTCGTGCCGGACATCCTGTATTACTATGTCGACCGCACCAACTCCATCACGCGCAACACGAACACGGCGCGCAACGCCGAGCTGTTCACAGCCTTTGACAATCTCCTCGGCTGGTACCGTGAAAACGGCCTGTTCGAGCGCTACTACAATGAGCTGTCGCGCCTGGCGGTGGATCATGTGCTGCTGGCAGCCTCGGTGCGCGTGCTGCGCGTGGATCCGCAGAGCGAACTGCTCGACCGGTTTCAGGACTATGTGCAGGCGCAATTCCCGGACTACATGGAAAACCCGTACCTGCAGACGCTCTCGCGCAGCCACAAGCTGATCCTGCGCCTGCTGCGGCAGCGCAAATACCGCACCGTGCGGATGCTCTTTGCCGTGAAGGACAAGCTCGGCTGAGCGCCGGACTGGAGGAAGCTATGAAATTCAGTGTCATCATCCCGGTCTACAACGGCTGGGAATACCTGCGCGCGGGCGTGGACTCCGTGCTGGAGCAGACCGGCGCAGACTTTGAGATCCTGCTCGTGGACGACGGCTCGACCGACGGCAAGAGCGGCGCACTGTGCGACACGCTCGCGCGCGAGCATCCGGACTGCATCCGCGTGCTGCACAAGCCGAACGGCGGCGCGGGCGACGCGCGCAACGCGGCGCTCCCGCTCGCGCAGGGAGACTATGTGCTCTTTCTCGACAGCGACGACAGCTATACGCCGGAGGCGTTCGCCGTGCTGTCCGCCGCGCTGGAGGCGCTCGCGCCCGACGTCTGCTATTTTGGCCTGCGCATGACCGGCGACAATGACGGCGCGGTGTTCACCGACGACCTGCCGCTGCGCACGCCGCTGACGCTTCCGGAGACCCCTGCCCTGCTGCTCAACCGCCCATCGGCCTGCATCGCCGCGTGGCGGCGCACCCTGTTCACGGACACGGACATCCGCTTCCGCGCCCGCGGCTGGGGCGAGGATCTGTGCATGACGCGCAAGATGCTCACGGCGGCAAGGTCCGTTGTGATCCTGCCGGACGTGCTCTACCTCTACCGGCAGCATGAGGGCTCCGTGACCAAGCGCGCGCTCGACGCCAACGCCGAGATCATGGACGCGATCGACGATGTGCTGACGTGGTATCAGGCGCGCGGCCTGTTCGAGCAGTACGAAAACGAGCTCGGCAAGCTCTGCGTAGACAATGTGCTCTATGATGCGTCCGTGCGCATTCTCAAGGCACAGAGCACGCACCCGCTGCTGCCGCAGCTGCTGGACTTCACCGCCGCACGCTTCCCCGACTACCGGCACAACCCCTATCTGAAAGGCTATCCGGCGCGCAAAAAGCTGGTGCTGTCCCTGCTCGGAAAGAAGCAGTACCGGGCGGTACACATGCTGTTCGCCGCCGCCGGACACTGACACTATGAAGCATCACAATCAACTGCGTTCCGGCTCTCTGCTCACGTATGTGCAGATGACGCTCAACATCATCGTCTCCATTGCCTACACGCCGTTCATGCTGCGCATCCTCGGCAAGAGCGAATACGGCCTGTACTCCACCGTCGCCTCGACGATCGCCATCTTGTCGGTGCTCAGTCTCGGCTTCGGCGGCAGCTACGTGCGCTACTACATCCTCTACCGCAAGGAAAAGGCGGACGACAAGATCGCGCGGCTCAACGGCCTGTTCCTGATCGTGTTTTCCGTCATCGGACTAATCGCGCTCGCGTGCGGACTGTACCTGACGTTTCATCTGGAGATGGTATTCAAGACCGGCCTGACGGACGCCGAGTACCACACGGCGCGTATCCTCATGCTGCTGCTGACGGCGAACCTCGCCGTAAGCTTCCCGATGAGCGTGTTCAGCAGCATCATCAGTGCGCAGGAGCAGTTCGTGTTCCTGAAGGCAACGGAGATCCTGCGCACGGTCGTGTCCCCGCTCGTGACGCTGCCGGTGCTGCTGGCGGGCTACGGCTCGATCGGCATGGTCGTTATCACGGTGACGATCTCGGTGCTCGTGGACGTGCTGCGGCTGATCTACTGCTTCGGCAAGCTGCACATCCGGGTTCTGTTCCGGGGCTTTGACGGTGCCGTGCTCAAGGACATTGCCGTGTTCTCCGGCTTTATTGCCATCAACATGGTCGTCGACCAGGTCAACAACAACCTCGACAAGCTCATCATCACGCGCTTTTGCGGCACCGCCGCCACGGCGGTCTACGCCGTCGGCCAGCAGCTGCACACGTACTTCATCTCGTTTTCGACGGCGGTGTCGTCCGTGTTCACACCGCGCATCCACCAGCTCGTGCAGGATAACAAGGACGACAAGGCGCGCCTGCGTACCGTGCTCACGGAGCTGTTCGTGCGCGTCGGGCGCATCCAGTTTCTGATCCTGTCGCTCGTGTGCACCGGCATCATCTTCTTCGGCAAGCCGTTTATCTATTTCTGGGCCGGACCGGGCTATGACGATGCGTATATCATCGTGCTGCTGCTCATCATCCCCGGCATGGTGCCGCTGACGCAGAATCTCGGCATCGAGATGCAGCGCGCGCAGAACCTGCACAAGTACCGCTCGATCATCTATGGCGCCATGGCCATCGGCAACCTCGCCATCAGCATCTGGCTTTGCCGGTATCTCGGCGCGATCGGCTGCGCGATCGGCACGGCCATTGCCGTTGCGCTGGCAAACGGGCTCGTGATGAACATCTTCTATCAGCGGCGGCTGAACATCGACGTGACCGTGTTCTGGAAGAACATCGGGCGCATGGCGCTCGGCCTGCTGCCGCCCGCCGCGTGCGGCGTGCTGATGATGCGCTTTGTAAACCTCTACAGTATTCCGATGCTGCTCGGCGGCATCATCGTTTACACGGCTATTTACTGTGCCTCCGTGTGGCTGCTGAGCATGAACGGATATGAAAAAGCGCTCGTCGGCGGCATGGTGCGAAAGGTGCTGAGAAAATGAAACAACGCTTGAAACGCCTGCTTGTGCATCTGCTGAGTCTGCTGCCCGGCAAACCGGTCATCCTGCTTGAGAGTGCGCCGCCCCTCGGTGACAACACCGGCGCCCTGTATCGTGAGCTGCTGGCCCAGGGCTGGAACGACCGGTACCGGCTCATATGGGTCGTTCCGGATCCAGCGGCATTCCGGCACGTGCATGAAAAAAACGTCGGCTTTGTCGGCACGCATGGCAAATGGGCGCTCATGCGCCTGTTTGCGCTGCGCGCCCGCGCCGCCGCCATCGTGGACTGCAACGGCCAGATCCAGACGCTCCGGCCGGAGACCGTGCACCTGTATCTGACGCACGGAAGCCCGCTCAAGAGCGTGCACGACTACTATTTCTGCGACCCGACGACCGACTGGGCGCTGAGCCAGGCGCCGTTTTTTGACGCTGTCAACAGCTATGAATTCCACATCCCGCAGGACAAGCTCGTCACGCTCGGCTTCCCGCGCAACGATGAGCTGTTCACGCAAAAATGCGACCTGAAGGACATCTTCGGCGCGGAGTTTGACCGCTTCGTCGTCTGGTATCCCACCTACCGCCAGCACAAAAACGACCTCGTCACAACGACGGACATCTCCATCCCCGTCATCCACGACCCGGCAGCGGCCGAGGCCGTAAACGCGGCAGCACGGGAGACAGGCACGCTCGTGATCGTCAAGCCCCACCCGGCGCAGGATCTTGCGCACATCCGCGCACTGGAGCTGAGCAACCTGCGCTTCATCGACGACGGGCTCTTCGCCGCGCACGGTATCACGTCCTATGAATTTCTCGCCTGCACGGACGCGCTCATCACGGACTATTCCTCCGTGCTGTTTGACTATCTGCTCACAGGCAAGCCTGTCGGCCTGACATTCGAGGACATTGATGCCTATGCCAGACAGCCGGGCTTTGCCATCGACCCGCAGCCGCTGCGTGAGAGCGCGGCCATGCTCGACACCCCGGACGATTTCCGGACGTTTTTTGCCCAGCTTGCCGCGGGCGACGATCCGCTGCGGGCCAAGCGCCTGCAGCTCACAAAGCTGACCAACCAATACACAGACGGACACTCCGCCGAGCGCGTCGCCGCGTTTCTGGCCGAGCGCCTCCGGGAAAGGGAGCACACATGAGACGCGTCATCACTTACGGCACCTTTGACCTGCTGCACTACGGACACATCAATCTCCTGCGCCGCGCCAAGGAGCAGGGCGATTATCTGATCGTGGCGCTCAGCACCGACGAATTCAACTGGGAGCAGAAGCAGAAAAAGAGCTACTTCTCCTATGAGGACCGCAAGCGGATGCTCGAGGCGATCCGCTATGTCGATCTCGTCATCCCGGAAGAGAGCTGGGATCAGAAGATCACCGACGTGGACAAATACCACGTGGACGTGTTCGTCATGGGCGACGACTGGAAGGGCAAATTCGACTTCCTGAAGGACAAATGCGAGGTCGTCTACCTGCCGCGCACGCCCGAGATCTCCACGACGAAGATCAAGACCGACCTGCACACCTGAAGAATGCAAAAGATGCCGCCTAGCGTTTGCCGGGCGGCATCTTTTTCTTTCCCGCGCCATAGAGTGGTACAAACTGCGTCGGGAGGTCGCGCGCGTGCACACACATCGCAGGCTCATCGTCAACACCGCGCTCATGACCGGCTCGTCGATCGTGATGCGCTGCATTGCGCTCATCTTTCAGGCGTGGCTCGTCGGGCACATCGGCGCGGCCGGCATCGGGCTCTACCAGCTCGTCCTGTCGGTGAGCGTGCTGTTTGCAACCTTCGCCATCTCCGGCATCCGCTTTGCCGCCACGCGCCTGATCTCCGAGGAGATGGGGCTCGAGCGCGGCGCGGGCGTCACGGGTGCGATGCGCCGCTGCGCGTGCTATGCGCTGTTTTTCGGCCTGTGCGCGGGCACGCTGGTATATTTTCTGGCTGAGCCCGTGGGCTTTCTCTGGATCGGCGACGCGCGCACGGTGCGCTCGCTGCGCATCACGAGCATCAGCCTGCCGTGCATCGCGCTCTCGGCGGTCATGGACGGGTACTTCACCGCCTCCGGCCGCGTATGGAAGCCGACGCTCGTGCATCTGATCGAGCAGCTGGTGAGCATCACGTGCGTGATGTGGTTTTTGTCCCTTGCGGCCGCCGGTGATCTCGAGCAGAGCTGCGCCGCCGTCACGGCGGGCGGTGCGTGCGCAGACGCGGTGTCGCTGCTGATGATGACAGCGATGTACACGCTCGACCGGCGCAAATATCGCCGCGGCGGCGACACCGTACCGCACCTGACGCGGCGGATGCTTGCCGTGGCGCTGCCGCTGGCGGTGTCTGCCTATGCGCGCACGTCGCTCACGACGCTCGAGCACTTGCTCATCCCGCGCGGGCTCAAAAGCGCCGGTCTAACGGCCGACCGTGCGCTCGCGGGCTACGGCATCGTGCACGGCATGGCGCTGCCGGTGGTGCTCTTCCCTTCATGCCTGCTGTATGCGCTGGCGGATCTGCTCGTACCGGAGCTGACGACGGCGCAGGTCTCCGGCCGGTGCGGGGACATCCGGCGGCTGGTGCGCACGCTGCTGTACCGGTGCCTGCTGTTTGCGTGCGGCACGGCCGTGCTGCTGCTGGCGTTTTCCGGGCCGCTCGGGCGGCTGATCTACCACTCGGACGACGCGGGGCGCTACATCCGGCTGCTGGCGCCGCTTGTGCCGGTGATGTATCTCGACACCGTGACCGACGGCTGCCTGCGTGGGCTCGGCCAGCAGACGCGCTGCATGGCTATCAACGTACTCGACGCCACGCTCGGCGTGGTGCTCGTGTGGGCACTGCTGCCGCGGTTCGGGCTGGCGGGGTACATCTTTATTTTGTATTTCAACGAGTGCGTGAACTTTACGCTCAGCTTCACATTGCTGCTGCGCACGGTGCGCCGCTGCTGCACGGACGAAAAACCGCCGGCAGGCTGATGCCTGCCGGCGGTTTCGGGATACGGTTACGGTCTGAGCCTCAGTGCTGCGGGGTGGGCGTTTTGGGCTGCACCGACGGGGTCTGGTTTTTCTTGCGCAGCTCCGGGAAGAGCAAAAACTCCACGCGCTTATACAGCAGATACGTCAGCGCCGAGTCAACGATGCCCTTGATGAGGTTGAACGGGACGACGGCGAACAGCACGAGCGTCGGCACGCTGGTGATGCCCTTGTTCACGGCCGTGCCCATGGCGACGATCTGATCGATCGGCAGGTGGAACAGCTCGGCAAACTTCGGGATCAGGTACAGGGCGTTGAAGAGGCTGCCGAACACCGTCATGCACAGCGTACCGACGGCCATGCCGATGATGGCGCTGCGGCGGGTCTTGTGGTGGTGGTAGATGACGGCGGCGGGCAGGACGAACGTGCAGCCGACGACGAAGTTGGCAAAGTCGCCGACGAAAGCCGTGCTCGTGCCCTTGAGCAGAAGCTTGAGCAGCACCTTGAGCAGCTCGGTGGTAACACCGGCCACAGGGCCGAGATAGAACGCGCTCATGAGCACCGGCAGCTCGCTCAGGTCCATCTTATAGAAGCCGGGCGCGAAGAACAGCGGGATCTCGAGCAGCATCAGCACGCCGCCGAGAGCGGAGAACATGGCCACATAGCTGATGTTGCGGCTGCGGCTGCGGCGCTGCAGATCGTGGCAGACCGTGCGCTCAAACAGATACGCAAGGCCGAGCAATGCCGCGAACACAAGCGCGCAGACACCGATAAAGGACAGGTTTTCTTTCAACATGACAAAGCACCTCCATGGAATGAAAAACACCTGAAAGAACATGTCCTTCAGGCGCTGCGAACTTATGGAGGTTCGTAACATCTTCTATCATCCAGACTATACTGTCGGTATCGGAATTGCACCGATTCAACCACATTCGGCTCGCGGACTATCACCGCCGGTCGGGAATTACACCCTGCCCCGAAGACATCTCGATTCAGTTGTTTGACTGTCTGTATTATAACACAATGTCCAGAGATTGCAAGCACTTTTTTCAGGGAAGGTTTGACAGACGCTTTTTTGTCGCGTACAATGGATGCCAGCACCGAAAAGGAGACTGCCGCCATGCCTGAGCGCGAACACACCTGCTGCTTCACCGGATACCGCGAATACAAGCTGCCCTGGGGCAGTGATGAGAATGACCCCCGCTGCCGGAAGCTCCAGCAGCAGATCTTTGACGCCGTGGACGCCGTCTATGCCGACGGCATCCGCCACTTTATCTGCGGCATGGCCAACGGCTGCGACCTGTATTTTTTCGACGCCGCGCGCTATCTGCGCCTCAGTCACCCGGAGGTCACGATCGAGGCGGCCATCCCCTACTCCGGCCAGGCCGATCGCTGGCGGCCGGAGCTGCGCGCGCGCTATGATTACGACCTGCGCCAGTGCGACTATCAGACGCTCGTGCAGGAGGCGTACACGCCGGGCTGCATGATGCGCCGCAACCGCTACATGGTCGACGCCTCGCGCATCCTCATCGCCGCCTTTGACGGCCGTCCCGGCGGCACGGCGCGCACGCTCGAATACGCCGCACTGCGAAAGCTCGAGATCATCCAGCTGCCGATCGACCGCGCGCCGGTCGGGATATGATCTATACCAAAAAACACGGAGAACGATTTTTCGTTCTCCGTGTTCGTTTTTGGGGATGCTAACAGGCCTCGATCTCTTTGATGTTATATTCGTTGCCTGACACCAGATAGGTATGCTCGCTCTTACAGTGCGGGCATATTTTTGCGTATTTTACCGTGGGATATGTCTGCTTGCAGTCCTCGCAGAAGGTCACGGCGGGAACGGTCTCGATCTTCAGCTCCGCCTCTTTCAGATACTGCGATTTCTGGATCGCCCACTGCCAGCAGTCCGTCAGATAGTACGGAATGATGCCGCTGACCTCACCGATCTCCAGCGTGACGCTGGCAACCTTGGTCAGGTGGTTTTCCTCGACGACCTGCTCGACCTCGCGAATGACATAGAACACGGTTCCGAGTTCATGCATGGGTATGTTCCTCCGGCGGGTTTACTTCGCGCACTTTTCCTTGATGTCCTTGATGGTGATCTTCGCAGCGCGCTTGATCATGTGCGGCAGGATGGCCTTCATCTTGTCCTCGGTGCGGTACATACGGCTGGCCTCCGGCATATCGCGCTGCAGGTGGATCGCGTCAAACTCGCAGCGGGTGGTGCACAGGCCGCAGCCGATGCACTTGTTCTGGTCGACGACGGACACGCCGCAGCCGAGGCAGCGGGATGCCTCCGCCTTGACCTGCGCCTCCGTGAAGGTGATGCGGTCGTTGGAGAAGGTCTTGGCCTTGCTCGCGTCGTGCGCGACGGTCTGGCGCGCCGGAGCGTCGAAGCAGTCGATGGGCAGGACGGCATTCTTCTTATCCAGCTCGTAGAACTCACGCGGGTCACGCGCCAGCGTCAGGCTCTGACCCTCATGCACAAAGCGGTGCAGGGACACAGCGCCCTCGCGGCCGGCCGCGATCGCGTCGATGGCGAACTTCGGACCGGTGACCACGTCGCCGCCGGCAAAGACGTCGGGCTGCGCGGTCTGATACGTCACGCCGTCGACCTGGACGGTGCCGTTGCGGTTGAAGGCCATCGCCTCGGGCGCGATATGGCCGAGGTCGACGCGCTGGCCGATGGCGCCGATGACGGACGTGACCTCGATGGTCTCGAACTTGCCGGTGCCGACGGGCTTGCGGCGGCCCTTCTCGTCGGGCTCGCCCAGCTCCATGATCTCGACCTTGATGGCCTTGACCTTGCCGTTCTCGCCGAGGATCTCGGCCGGAGCGCTCAGGAAGCGGAACTGCACGCCCTCTTCCATGGCTTCCGCGACTTCCTCCGCGTCAGCCGGCATTTCGGCCTGACTGCGGCGGTAGATGACGTAAGTGTCCTGCGCGCCGAGACGGATAGCCGTGCGGCAGACGTCCATGGCGACGTTGCCGCCGCCGATGACGGCGCACTTCTTTCCGATGCGCGGCTTCTTGCCGAGGTTGACCTTGCGCAGGAAGTCCACGCCGCCGTACACACCGGAGAGCTCTTCGCCCGGGATGCCGATGGGCGCGCTCTTCTGCGCACCGATGGCCAGATAGAAGCCCTTGTAGCCCTGCTCACGCAGCTGATCGATGGTGATGTCCTTGCCGATCTCGACGCCGCACTGGAAGTGGACGCCCATCTCCTTGAGCACCTCGATCTCGGCATTGACCACGTCCTTCTCGAGACGGAAGCTCGGGATGCCGAGGGTCAGCATGCCGCCGGGCACCTCGTTTTTATCGAACACGGTGACGTTTTCGTAGCCCATGTTCGCCAGATAGTAGGCACACGACAGGCCGGCCGGGCCGGCGCCGATGATGGCGATCTTCTCCGGGTACGGATCGGCGATGCCGCGGTGGGTGATGACTTTCGGGATGTAGCGCTTGTCGGCCTGCAGCTCCTGCTCGGCGACAAATTTCTTGATCTCGTCGATGGCGACGGCGCGGTCGACGTTGCCGCGGGTGCAGGCGTCCTCGCAGCGGCGGTTGCAGATGCTGCCGCAGACGGCCGGGAACGGGTTATCCTGCTTGATGAGCTTGAGCGCGTCCAGATAGCGGCCCTGCGCAGCCAGATTGATGTAGCCCTGAACGGCGATGTGCGCCGGGCAGGCGGTCTTGCAGGGTGCGGTGCCGGACTCGTGGCACTGCTTCTGGTTGTCATCCTTATAGTTCGGGCTCCACATATGCTCGCCCCAGTGGTTGTCATCCGGCAGCGGCTGCTGCGGATAGACCACGGGTCCGGTCTTGGTGCACAGCTTCTGGCCAAGCTTGGCGGCACCGGCCGGGCAGACCTCGGCGCACTTGCCGCAGGCGACGCACTTTTCGGCATCGACATGGGCGCGGTAAGCGGAGGCGGACATATTGGGCGTGTTGAACAGCTGGCTCGTTCTCAGCGCGAAGCAGGAGCCGAGCGCGCAGTTGCAGATGGCGAAGATCTTATCCTCACCGTCGATGTTCGTGATCTGGTGGACATAGCCGTTGTCCTCGGCGCGCTGGAGGATCTCCATCGCCTCTTCATAGGTGATCTTGCGGCCCTTGCCGGTCTCGAGACAGTAGTCACAAAACTGACCGACGGCGATGCACATCTCATCCTGCAGCTCGCCGCAGCCCTGCCCCTGAAGGCGCATGGCATTGCGGCAGGAGCAATAGCCGACGCCGAGGTGGTCCTCATACTTCTTCAGCCAGTGAGAGATGTGCTCGACATCGACCGACTCGTTCGTGGCCGGGATGGCCTTCTCGACCGGGATGACGTGCATGCCGACGCCGGCGCCTCCGGGAGGCACCATGCAGGTGATCTTCGTCAGCGGCAGAAACGCCATGCGCTCGAAAAACTGCGCGATCTCCGGATGCTCCTCGACCTGCTGCAGGTTCATGTTCATCAGCTCTGCAGAGCCGGGCACGAAGATCGGCAGCGTCCACTGCTTGTGGTGATCGGCGTTCTCCCAGTTGTACTCGAGCAGGCCGATCATGGACATCTGGTCAAACAGCTGCTCCACGTAGACGGGGTCCTTGCCGACCTTCTTGCCGATCTCGGCCGGTGTGGTCGGGACACGGACCTTCATCGCGAGCGCAAGCTCCGCCATCTCGTCGGTGACGACGCTGGCCAGGCCATAATACTCGGGCGAAGTCTCGTCGAGCTGGGTCATGCCGAGCTTGACGTCCACGCGGTCGGTGATCTTTTTTCCTAGTTTCAGGATCAGTTCTCTTGCCATTTTCAGGCTCCTTTCTTCCCCTTGAATAATTTCCGTTGCATTCCCTGATTTGTGAATTCATACACAAGGATTGTAACACATCTCACACACACAATTCAATAGACAAATGTGCATTTTACCGTAAAATGCAGCAAAAATGCCGCCGTTCTGCCCGTCGGGGTTGACATTTTACACAATCAGTGTTATGTTTTTGCTGACCGTATGGTTAATTTTCGTATATTTGCAGAGGTGAGCGCAAATGCCTCGGATCCGGGTCCATGTTCTGCACTGCGGGAGGATCGGCGTCGCGCCGGATCTCCCGGCAAGCGGCCAGTGGCGCTGGCCGGCGAAGGCCGACGCACGGCGCACAAAAGCGGATGCACGCATCTGGCTGCCGGTGTCGGCGTATCTCGTGGAGCACCCGAAGGGGCTGTTTCTGGTCGACGCCGGTCTGCCGCGCACAGTGAGCCCGACCGGGGTGGAGGATCGCGCGGCGCAGCTGCGCATGTTCGGCCGCGGGTGGTACACGCTCGTGCACAGCGTCGTCGCGCCGGGACAGTCGATCGGCGAGCAGCTGGCCGCGCGCGGCATCCGGCCGCGGGATCTGGACTATGTGCTCTTTTCCCACCTCGACCCGGATCATATCGCCGGCATCAGCGAGGTGCGGGGCGCAAAGCGCCTGCTCGTTCCGGAGGAGGAATACTTCTGGTCGTGCCGCGTCAACCTGCGCTACACCTCGCGCAGGCTGTGGATCGACGAGCCGCCGGAGCGCTTCTGGTACCGCGTGAACCACATCGGGCCGGAGAGCCGCTCCTACGACCTCTTCGGTGACGACTCGGTGCATCTCGTGCACATCGCGGGTCACACGGAGGGGATGTTTGCAGCGCTCATCCGAAACGGCGAGCGCTATGTGCTGCTCAACGCCGACGGTGCGGCAAGTCCCCGCTCATGGGCGGAGGGCACGGTGCCCGGTATCTGCGAAAACAGCGTGCGCGCCAAAAAGGCGCTCGACTGGATCGGCAGCATGAGCCGCGATCCCGCGTGTGTGGCGTCGCTGTGCAGCCACGATCCCGATATAGCACCGCAAACGATCGAATTTTAGAATAGATACGTTCATTTTTTCTAATGTATATTTCATACCGCTTTTGTGGATTTTGGGGTTGACAAGCGCGGGGAACTGCGTTATACTGCGCTCGTTTCCACAGGAAACCGTGATTTTGAACGAAAGGAGACGCGTTGTATTATGAAGTTTGCTCAGACGAACAACATGATGATGGCTATGATGATGTACATGCCCGGCTGCATGTGCATGTTTCGTCGTGCTCAGAAATATGACTCGTCTTGTGTTCGCTTCCAATAACGGCTGATCCAGAATTCCAAGCCGTATCCGCAGAGGCCGGAAGACAACGAGTCTTCCGGCCTCTGCTTTTTTGTTCCGAAAAATTCATTCTGCGAGGGAGAATCCACCATGATCGAAATCGAACATCTCAACAAGACCTACCCCTCTCCGACCGGCGACATCCACGCCCTGCGGGATGTGGACCTGCGCATCGAGGACGGGGAGATCTTCGGCATCATCGGCCTGAGCGGTGCCGGCAAGAGCACGCTCGTGCGCTGCATCAATCTCCTCGAACGGCCGACCTCCGGCACGGTGCGCATCGACGGGCGCGACATGACGCAGCTCAGCCGACGCGATCTGCTCAAGGCGCGGCAGGACATCGGCATGATCTTCCAGAGCTTCAACCTGCTCGAGCAGCGCACGGTGCTGCGCAACATCTGCTTCCCGCTCGAGATCGCGGGCGTCAAGCGCGACAAGGCGCAGGCGCGCGCCGAGGAGCTGCTCGAGCTCGTCGGATTGTCCGACCGCGCGAAGGCCTATCCCTCGCAGCTTTCCGGCGGCCAGAAGCAGCGCGTGGCCATCGCCCGCGCCCTCGCCACGCGGCCGAAATACCTCCTGTGCGACGAGGCCACCAGCGCCCTCGACCCGAACACCACGCAGTCGATCCTCCGTCTGCTCAAGCAGATCAACCAGACGCTCGGCGTGACGATCGTCGTCATCACGCACGAGATGCGCGTCATCGAGCAGATCTGTCAGCGCGTGGCCGTCATCGACCAGAGCTGCATCGCCGAGATCGGCAACGTCAGCGATGTGTTCACCCACCCGAAATCCGATATTGCCAAAGCACTCATCCTTCCCAAGAGCCCGACCGAGAACCTCCCGCCGTGCACCGGCAAGCGGCTGCGCCTCGTCTTTGACGGCAGCTGCTCCAACGAGCCGGTCATCTCGCGCATCACGCTCGAGTGCAACGTGCCGGTGAACATCCTCTTCGCCGACACCCGCATCGTCGAGGGCAGCATCTACGGCCACATGGTCATCGACCTGCCCAGCGATCCGCAGCAGTTCCACAACGTGCTGCGCTGGCTCGAGCACAACCACATCTCTTATCTTCAGGAGGTTTAAGCCATGTCTGAATTGCTCATCAAGCTCTGGCAAAACGGCATTTTGCAGCTCGGCATCTGGGAGACCGTTTACATGACGCTCATCTCCACGTTCTTCGCCTATCTCATCGGCCTGCCGGTCGGGCTCATCCTGCGCATGACCGACCGCGACGGCATCCACCCCATCGGCTGGCTCAACCGCACGCTCGGCATCATCGTCAACGCCCTGCGCAGCATCCCGTTCATCATCCTCATGGTGGCCATGCTGCCGGTGGCAAAGTTTGTCGTCGGCACGAGTCTCGGCAACCGCGCCGTGATCGTGACGCTCATCATCGCCGCCGCCCCGTATGTGGCGCGCATGGTCGAGTCCGCCGCCAAGGAGGTGGACGTCGGCGTCATTGAGGCCGCGCAGTCCATGGGCGCGTCCACGCTGCGCATCATCTGCAAGGTCATCATCCCGGAGGCCAAGCCCGCGCTCATCACCGGCGGCGTCATCTCCACCGTGACCATCCTCGGCTACTCCGCCATGGCCGGCACGATCGGCGGCGGCGGCCTCGGTCAGATCGCCATCATCTACGGCTATCAGAAGTACGACGATCAGATCGTCTGGCTGTGCGTAGCACTGACCATTCTCATCGTGCAGATCCTGCAGGAGTTCGGCATGTACATCGCCCGCCGCACCGACCGGCGCGCGCACAGCTGACGGGAGGTGCCGCCCATGCATCTGCATTATCCCGCGCTGCTGCGCGTGAACATCCGGCGCGGACGAATGTGTCCCCCGCCGAACCGCACACCCGATCATCCGTACCCACACAAATTCTAAAAAAATATAACATAAAGGAGAACCTGAAATGAAAAAGATCACTTCCCTCATCCTCGCCCTCGTGCTGGCGTTCTCACTCGTGTCTCTGAGCGCCTGCGGCGACAAGGCCACCGACGACAAAAACAGCGATTCCGCCGATGACAAGGTCATCACCGTCGGCGCCAGCGCCACCCCGCACGCCGAGATCCTCGAGCAGATCAAGCAGGCGCTTGCCGACGAGGGCTACGAGCTCAAGATCGTCACCTATGATGACTATGTCCTGCCGAACCAGGCGCTGGCCGACGGCACGCTCGACGCAAACTACTTCCAGCACAAACCCTATCTCGACAGCTTCAACGCCAAAAACGGCACGAGCCTCGTCTCCGCCGGCATCATCCACTATGAGCCGTTCGGCATCTACGGCAACGGTGTCACCAACCTGAAGGGTCTCGCCAAGGGCGCGACCATCATCATCCCCGCCGACGACAGCAACGAGACCCGCGCCCTGTTCCTGCTGCAGCAGGAAGGCCTGATCAAGCTTCCCGATGACGCGGACGCCGCCAAGGGCGTGAGCACGCTCGACATCGTCGACGACGGCGGCTACAACATCGTCACCGTGCAGGCCGACACCGTCCCGGCCCAGCTCAAGAACGCGAGCGCCGGCACCATCGCCGTCATCAACGGCAACTATGCGCTGGCCGCCGGTCTGAACATCAGCGACGCGCTCGCCACCGAGAACGCCGACGGCACCGCCGCGCAGACCTACGCCAACATCATCGCCGTGCGCTCCGGCGACGAGAACAGCCCGAAGACTCAGGCGCTGCTCAAGGCGCTCAAGACCGACGCCGTCAAGCAGTACATCGCCGACACCTACAACGGTGCTGTGGTCGCAAGCTTCTGAGTGATTTCTCCCCCCTCTTTTCTGAAAAATGCAAAAAGCCCCCGACCACGTGTCGGGGGCTTCGTGCATTATCGGGCGGCGTTGCGCGCATAGCTGTTGTCAACAAGGCGGTCAAAGTCCACCCAGCCGGCGTGCTCGAGCACGCCCGCCGTCTCCATGACGGTCTCGAGCCGCTCAAGGGACGACTGCGCCATGACCGGCGTCGCGTTCCACGCGTCGATGTCCTTGTAGCGTTGCACGACCTGCGTGAGCACGGACACGTCCGTGTCCGGAAACTGCGGGGCGATGATGGCGGCGGTCTCGGCCGCGTCGTGCTCGGCGATCCATGTCAGCGCACGCGCAACGGCGTTTGTAAAGCGCTGCACCACGTCCGCGTGCTCCCGGATGTACGTCTGCGAGGCGAAGTAGGCCGTATACGGGATCTCGCCGCTTTCCTGCCCGACGGACGCAAGGATATACCCCTTGCCCGCCTGCGCGACCTCGGTGGCCGTCGGCTCAAAGAGCGTGACAAAATCGCCGTTGCCGCCGGTAAACGCTCCGGCCATCATGTTGAACTGCACCGTTGTATCCACATCGGCGTCTACGCCGGGGACGATGCCGTTTTGCCGCATGACGTATTCGAGCGTCATCTCCGGCACACCGCCTGCGCGCCCGCCGATGACGGTCCTGCCGCGCAGCAGTTCCCACGAAAACGGCACATCCGCACGCCCGACGAGAAACGACCCGTCGCGCTTCGTGAGCTGGCCGAACACGACCGGGTGATCGTCCTTGCCCTGATTGTACACGTAGATGCACGCCTCCGGTCCGGCAAGACCGATGTCCGCCTGCCCGGTGAGCACCGCCGTCATGACCTTGTCGGCGCCGCCGCCGTTGCTCAGTTCGATCTTCAGCCCCTCATCCGCGAAAAAACCCTGCTCCAGCGCCACATACTGCGGCGCGTAGAACACCGAATGTGTCACCTCGCTCAGGCGGACGG